>ERZ780075.762-NODE-762-length-13599-cov-4.406453_pt1 | contig 13599 bp, 10 predicted proteins | sample MGYA00511839_ERZ780075 | MGnify/ENA primary metagenome ERZ780075 (study PRJEB29588, sample SAMEA2155953) | human gut metagenome | biome: human gut; feature: human-associated habitat; material: faeces | place: Denmark | collected 2008/2010 ...
AGTGATCGCGGCGCTGCGCGGTTCGGGCGCCGCGGTGTGGGATTTCGGTGAATGCTTTGAAGCTCAGCTCGATTTCCTTGTAAATTTCTGCGGGCTTGGCGCGGGGCTTTTCATCACCGGCGGCGAGAACAGAGAGATAACCGTCTGCGGCGAGGGCGGGCTTTCGATAACCCGCTCGTTTGAACGCAGCATCGAATCGGCGCTCGCGAGGGACGAATTCCGAGAGATCGGCGAAAAGGATATGCACGAGGCCGCCGATATGACGGGCGTAAAACTGCTCTACAAGCAGGAGCTTATCAAGCAGGCGCCCTACGGCCTTGACGGCGTTGGGGTGACCTTTGAGTGCGAGAATTCGGCGATAAGCTCAATTATGAATGACGTGCTTGCGAAGCTCGGCGCCGAGCAGGGCGGTGATATCGTGCTGCGCTGCGGAGTCTCGGGCGCAAAGCTCTCGGCGTATTCGCCCGCAGCGGGGGAGACGGGCTACGATAAACTGCTTGCCGTCTGCTGCCTCGGGGAGCTTGAAAATGGGCGTGATATCGCCGTTGCTTATGACGCGCCGATGTTCCTCGACTCGCTTGCCGCCGAATACGGGCGCAAGATATACCGCTACCTCGGCACGCCCGCCGATAATTCCGACTCCGCTGCCAGGCGGCTTGCGGCGAAGCAGATATTCGTGCGCGACGGGCTTTTCCTCGCGGTCAAAATTCTTTCACTGATGAAAGAAAAGGAATGCTCCTTCGACCGACTGCTTGACGGTCTGCCTGAGAAAGCCATAGTCAGGAAACGGGTGCATATAGGCTTCTCACCCGCCGAGCTTGCGGGCATCCTCGGCGGTGACGAGAGCGGCAGGAGCAATAATTTTGAGGGCATAAGGCTCACCCGCAGCGGCGGCAAGCTGCTCATCACCCCCGAGCGCAGCGGCGGCGGGGTCAGGATACTCGCCGAGGCGGATTCGGCGGAGACGGCAGCCGAGCTTTGCGCCGATATCGAAGAATTGCTTTCGTCCCGATCTGCCGCCGAGTGAAAAAGCACAGAAGAACAAACTGTAAATTGATATATTATATTAATAGTTAACCTTGACATTAAGCCTTTAAAACTGTATTATATAATGTGGGATACGAGTAGGGATAACCGAGCGGCTGCGGGGCTTGCAGCCGCTGAACATAAAAGATACATTCAACCATTCATACATTCAAATTTATAAAGAACAGGAGAACTCATGCAAAAAAAGAATTCATCTGCAACAAAAGAAAAAGTGCAGAATACACAAAAAACTCAAAAGACCTCAAAAACGCAGCAAAAGGTGGCTTCAAAGAGCCGTAAGCCCGCTCAGGCGGCGCAGACTGCGTCAAAGAGCCGCTCAAAGCCGAGAAACGGCTCGGCAAAGAAGCGCAGCAAGGGCGAGAGAGAGCTGCCGATAAAGATATCGTTCCTCGGCGGCCTCAACGAGGTCGGCAAGAATATGACCCTCTATGAATACAAGGACGATATGTTCCTTGTCGACTGCGGTTTGGCGTTCCCCGACTCCGATATGCCCGGCGTCGACCTGGTCATACCCGATTTTACCTATGTCGAGCGCAACGCAGATAAGATAAAGGGCATTGTTATCACCCACGGCCACGAGGATCATATCGGCGGCCTTGCTTACCTGCTCAAGACGGTCAATATCCCCGTTTACGGCACAAAGCTCACCATCGGCCTCATCCAAGGCAAGCTCAAGGAGCACGGGCTGCTCAGCAGCGCGAAGCTCCATGAGGTCGCCCCCGGCGACGTGATAAAGCTCGGCGCGTTCACCATTGAGATGATACATGTCAATCACTCGATACCCGACGCCATAGCCCTCGCCATCAAGTGCGACTGCGGCACGGTGGTTCAAACGGGTGACTTCAAGATAGACAGCACCCCCATCGACGGCGGTATGATAGACCTTGCGAGGTTTGCGGAGCTCGGCAGCGAGGGCGTCCTTTGCCTGCTGTCTGACTCGACCAATGCGGAGAGACCCGGTTATACCGAGAGCGAGCGCAAGGTCGGCGAATCCTTTGAGGTGCTGTTCAGGAGGGCGGGCAGGAGCCGCATAATCGTTGCGACCTTCGCCTCCAATATTCACCGAGTGCAGCAGATAATCAATGTTGCCAATTCTCTGGGCAGGAAGGTCGCCATAATGGGCAGAAGCCTTGAGAACGTGGTCAATATCAGCGCCCAGCTCGGTTATCTCGATATCCCCGATAACGTGCTGATAAGCGGCGAGCTTATCAACAGATACCCTGCGGAGAAGCTCGTTATCATCACCACGGGCAGCAAGGGCGAGCCGATGTCCGCTCTGACGAGGATGGCATTTTCCGACCACCGCAAGGTCGAGATCTGCCCCAATGATTATGTCATTATATCCGCAAATCCCATCCCCGGCAACGAAAAGACCGTCGGCAACGTCGTCAACGAGCTTATGAAGCTCGGCGCTCAGGTCATATATGAGAAGATGTATGACGTTCACGTTTCCGGTCACGCCTGCCAGGAGGAGCTTAAACTTATAATGGGTCTGGTGAAGCCCAAATTCTTCATCCCCGTCCACGGTGAGCAGAAGCATCTGCATAAGCACGCAATGCTGGCCGAGGCAATGGGCATCGGCAAGGAGAATATCTTTATCGCCGATAACGGTTACACCGCCGAGATAACGAATTCCTCTATCAAAGCGGGCAACCCCGTGCCTGCGGGCAAGGTGTTTGTCGACGGCTACGGAGTCGGCGACGTCGGCAGCGTGGTGCTGCGCGACAGGAAGCATCTCGGCCAGGACGGCATCATCGTCGTCACCGCTTCGATAGATTATGAAACGGGTCAGCTTATCGCGGGTCCCGAGGTCGTTTCCCGCGGCTTCGTCTATGTCAAGGAGGCCGAGGAGCTTATTGACAAGGCAAGGAAAGTTGCCGAGAAATCACTTGAAAATTGCTATTATGCCAATATAAACGATATAGGCACCATAAAAGGCAAGCTGAGGGACGCTGTTTCTCACTTTGTCTATGAGCAGACCAAGAGGAGCCCCATGGTGCTGCCGATTATTATGGAGGTATAAATGAGATTCAAAGGTTTTTGGTACGACAGCCTGCTGATCAGCCTTGCGGCGGTCTGTGCAGCGGCGTTCACCGTCGTCACATTTTTCATCGAGCCGAAGCTGGCGCTTGCGGAGTGTATAGCCGTGCTTGCTATAGTTGCGCTTATGTGCTTCAGAGTGCTCTCCGCCAAGAGCAGATATAAGAAATTCCTTCTTCAGGCGGCCAAAAGTCTTGACTATACCGATACCGAGGTGCTTGCCTCCCTGCCGTTCCCCGTTGCGGTGTGCGATGGCGACGGCTACATAAAGTGGGCGGGCGAGAGCTTCATCAGAGATATAGCGGGCGGCGAACTGACAGAGACCTCTCACATCGACGAATTCTCAAACGGAGTGGGGCTTCAGGCGCTCCTCAGCGAGGAGAAGACCGGCGTGTTCGTCGGCGGGCGGTATTACTCCGTCTATACCCTCAGCTATGAGAGCGGCGGCGAGAAATGCTGCATCCTCTATTATCTCGACTATACCGAGTTAAAGCAGACGGAGCTGGAATATCATATGTCACGCCCGTATGTGATACTGATAAAGACCGATAACCTCGGCGATTCGAGGACCGATTTCCGCGACAGTGAGCGTGCCGAGATGCGAAGCAGCATCGAAGCAATGCTCGACGAGTGGAGCGATTCCTACGGCAGCACGATAAACCGCATCAACGACGACCGCTATATGATAGTAACGGAGAGGCGCAATGTGGAGCGCATGACGCAGGATAGATTCTCCGTGCATGACAGCGTGCGGAATTTTGAATACAAAGGCCGCAGGGCGAATGTCACGCTCTCGATGGGCGTTGCGACGGGTGAGGATATCATCACCGCCGACAAGCTCGCCCGCAAGGCGCTGCGAATGGCGCTCAGCCGCGGCGGCGACCAGATAGCTATCTACAGCGAAAAAGAGAAAAACAGTTATGTCTATATAGGCGGCAAGGAGGAGGCGCAGGAGCGCCCGAACCGAGTCAGCAGCCGTATCATCGGCTCGTCGCTTGCCGAGCTTATCAGAGGCTCGGAGAATGTGGTGATAGTCGGCCACTCCTACACCGATTTCGACGCCGTGGGCGCAGCCGTCGGGCTTGCCTACGCCGCACGCAGCATGGATGTGCCTGCCTATGTGGCGACGGATACAAAAAAGACCCTTGCGGAGCCGCTCATTGAGAAGCTCGGCAGCGAGGGATTCTCGGATCTCTTCATCGGCGGCGACAGGGCTGCGGAGCTGCTCGGCAAAAAGAGCCTGCTCATCGTCGTTGATACCCATATACGCAGCTTTATCGAATTCCCGGAGCTGTATAATCAGGCAAAGCGGCGGGTCATTATCGACCACCACCGCCTGACCGAGCCGGATGACGGCAGCGCCGAGATATTCCACCATGACCCCGGCGCGTCCTCGGCGAGCGAAATGGTAGCCGATATGCTCGAGTATATCGTGCCCGATATCAATATCCCGAGGCCGGTGGCGGAGGCTCTGTTGGCTGGCATAATGCTCGACACCAAGTGCTTCGTTATCCGTGCGGGCGTGCGTACCTTTGAGGCCGCCGCTTATCTCAAGGGCAAGGGCGCGGATCTCGTCAGCGTCAAGCGCCTTTTCTCAAATTCAATGGATGTCAGTAGGCTTCGCAACAGAGCCGTTTCATCGGCGGAGAGCTTCGACGGCTGCGCCATATCGGCGATAGACTTCGACTCCCCCGACGTGAGGGTGATAGCGGCGCAGGCGGCGGATGAGCTGCTGAATGTCAGCGGGGTCAAGGCCTCGTTTGTTATGTTCAAGAGCGACGGTGCGGTCAATATCTCCGCCCGCAGCTTCGGCGATATCAACGTCCAGCTTATCATGGAGGCTCTCGGCGGCGGCGGTCATCAGACGATGGCGGCCTGCCGGCTCAAGGACTTCGAGATGCAGGACGCAAGGTCGGCGCTTAGAGCGGCGATCGAGGATTACAAGGCAAAAAACTCAAAGTAAGGAGAATGATAATATGAAGGTCGTGCTTTTACAGGATGTTAAAGGCTTAGGCAAGAAGGGCGAGCTGGTCAATACTTCTGACGGCTACGCAAGGAATTTCCTCTTCCCGAGGAAGCTCGCAATGGAGGCAAATTCACAGGCTATGAGCGAGCTTAAAAACAGAGAGGCCGCTGAGAAGCATCGTATTGATATGGAGATAGCGGCTGCCAAGGCCTCCGCCGAGAAGCTCGAGGGCAAGACCGTCAGACTCACCGCCAAGGCGGGCGCAAACGGCAAGCTCTTCGGCTCGGTAACTCCCAAGGATGTTGCGGCTGCGATAGCGCAGCAGTTCTCGATAGAGCTTGACAAGCGCAAGGTCGTTGTTGAGGATATCAAGGCCTTCGGCACCTACCCCGTAGAGGTCAAACTCTATAACGGCATATCGGCGGCGATGTTCGTCATGGTAGGGGAATAATTCAGACGGAGAAACCAAATGGAAGATAACAGCTTGCTTTCGCTTGAAAACATAACGATGCCTTTCAGCCTTGAGGCTGAGCAGGCGGTGCTCGGCAGCGTGCTCGTTGATCCGTCCTGCCTGTCGCAGGCGGCTGTCTACATAAGCCCCGAGTCGTTCTATCTGCCGCAGCATAACGCTATTTTTGCCGCGATGCTCATGCTCGACGGCATGGGCACCAAGATCGACCCGCTCGTCGTGCTCGATCAGCTCGTGCAGCAGGGGATATACGACAGCGCCGCGGGCAAGAATTATCTCTTTGAGCTGGCTCAGATGGTGCCCTCCACGGCGAATGTCGAGATGTACGCCAAGATAGTCCGTGAGAAGTTCTATATCAGGACTCTTATCAAGATATCGAGCGAGACTATCGAGAGCGCCGTGGCTCAGGAGGAGACGGCGGACGCCCTGCTCGACAATGCGGAGCAGAAGATATACAATATCCGCCAGGGCAAGACCACAAACGCCCCCTCAAAGCTCAAGGATATTATAGTAAATAATGTATACGATACGCTCAAGAAGATAACCGGCGAGGATAAGGAGCTTTACAAGGGCTACACCACCGGCTTCAGCGATCTTGATAAGGTGCTCACCGGTCTCAACCGCTCCGACCTGATAATCGTCGGCGCAAGACCGGCAATGGGCAAGACCTCCTTTGCGCTGAACATCGCAAGGAATGTCGCCGCTATAGGCAGGCGCAAGGTGCTTTTCTTCTCGCTCGAGATGACCAAGGAGCAGCTTGCGATGAGAGTGCTCGGCACCGAAGCGAGGGTCTCCAGCATGAAGATGAGGAACGGCAATATCTCCAAGGACGAGTGGATAAGGCTCGGCACGGCGACCTGCGCACTCAATGACTGCGAGCTTTATTTTGACGACACCTCGAGCATCACCGTGCCCGAGATGAAGGCTAAGATAAGGCGGCTCGGCGGCGTTGAATGCGTTATAATCGACTACCTCGGCCTTATCAAAGGCAGCACGAGGGCGGAGAACAGGGTCAATGAGGTCAGCGAGATAACCCGTAACCTCAAGATGATGGCAAAGGATCTGAGCATCCCCGTTGTCTGCTGCGCCCAGCTCTCGAGAGGCACCGAGGCCAGGGGCAAGTCCCATAAGCCTCAGCTTGCCGACCTGCGTGAATCCGGCTCTATCGAGCAGGACGCTGACATCGTTATGATGCTCTACCGCCCCGATTACTATAAGGGTGAGAATGACGAGCCCGCCGACATCCCCGAGGATCAGGATGGCGTGAATAAGGTGCAGGTGCTCGTGGTCAAAAACCGACACGGCGAAACAGGCACAGTCGAATTCGCATGGGACGGCGAGCATACGCTGTTCCTGCCTCTGGAGAAGAATTACGATGATAGATAAGGTTATCCGTACCGTTGAGAAATATCAAATGCTTCCCGAGGGCGGGAGGGTTATTGCGGCCCTCTCCGGCGGCAGCGATTCAATGGCTATGCTTACTGCGCTGCTGATGCTCAGGGAGCGTTATTCTTTCACTCTCGAGGCGGCTCACGTCAATCATTGCCTGCGCGGCGAGCAGGCGGATAGCGACGAGCGGTTCGTGCGTGATTTCTGCGAGAAGCAGGGGATAAAGCTCCATGTGCTGCGAGCCGACGTCGCCGCCGAGGCTAAGAAAAACGGCGAGGGGCTTGAGGAAGCGGGTAGACGGGTAAGATACGCCTTTTTTGACTCGCTCGGCGAGGACGCCGTCATCGCCACGGCGCATAACCTGAGCGATAAGGTCGAGACCTTCCTCTTTAATTTTGCAAGGGGCAGCGCCCTCAGAGGGCTTTGCTCCATTCCCGCGGTAAGAGGCAGGATAATCAGACCGATAATCGACTGCACCAAGGATGAGATTCTGCGGTTTTGCAAAGAGAATTCAATTGAATTTGTGACCGACGCTACGAATTCGGATATAAAATACTCACGCAACAGGATAAGGCATACGGTCATCCCGCAGCTAAAATCCGTGAATTCTGCGTTTGAGCGCTCAGCGGGCGGCTGTATGGAGCTGCTTGCCCAGGATGAAGAGCTGCTCACTCAAACGGCTCGTTCGCTGCTCGAATCCGCTCGGCGTGACGGCGGCTGCTCGGCTCAAGTGCTTGCCGAGGCTCATCCGTCGCTTGCCCGCAGGGCGCTTGCGATGACCCTCGAGGAGAATACGGGCGTCACTCCGGAGCGTGAGGCGGTCGAGAGGCTGCTCTCGCTGCTCAAAACGGGCGGCAGCGCTCAGATAAACGGCGGCGTTACCGTGCGTGTGAGGCACGGGCTGATAGAATTCCCCGCCGAGGAGCTGCCGGAGCTGCCGGAGCTTGAGCTTGCCGAGGGCGAATTTACTTTTGGCGGCGCTCGGGTCACGGCGCACATAATTCACAGGCGTGAAACAAATAATTTACAAAACCTTTCCAAACAGGTCTTGGAATATCGGCTCGATTATGATAAAATACAAGGAAAGCCGATTTTAAGAGGAAGGCGTGCGGGCGACAGGCTGAGCCTCAAGGCTCGGGGCTGCACCAAATCGCTCAAAAAGCTCTTCAACGAGCTTGCGATACCGCCCGAGGAGAGAAACGGCAGGATCGTGCTTGCCGACGGCGGCGGAGTCCTTTTTGCGGAGGGCATAGGCTGCGATTCAAGAGTTTGCGTTACAGACGGGACGGAGAATATCCTGCTCGTTACGATAAAAAGATGAATATGGGGTCAAATGAAAGGAAGGAACGGCAACCATGAATATTATCAACGATATCGAGAAGGTCTATTACAGCGAAGAGGAGCTTCACGCCATAGTCAAGCGCCTCGGCAAACAGATAAGCGAGGATTACAAGGATAAAAACCTGCTTATGGTCAGCATTCTTAAAGGCTCTGTTATCTTTATGGCGGATCTGATGAGGAGCATCACCGTGCCCTGTAAGATAGACTTCATGTGCACCTCCGCTTACGGCGCAAAGACTTCAAACACCGGCGCCGTCAAGATAGTCAAGGATCTTGACATCAATCTTGAGGGCTACGATGTGCTTATCGTCGAGGATATCCTTGACTCGGGCAAGACTCTCAGCTATGTCAAAGGTCTGCTTGAGGGCAGAAATCCCAGGAGCATTAAGATCTGCACCCTGCTCGACAAACCCGAGCGCAGAGTAGTCGATCTGATGGCGGATTACTCAGGCACTGAGGTGCCCGATGAATTCGTGGTCGGCTACGGCCTTGATTATGATGAAAAATACAGAAATCTTCCTTATATCGGCGTCCTCAAGGAGGAGATCTATAATAATTGACCCACGGAGTGGAAAGCTACTTAAAGGAGTGATAATTCCAATTGGCTAATAATAAGAACAATAAGAATGCAAAGCGCAGGCTGCTCGTGCTGCTGCCGTATCTGCTGATACCGGCTATGCTCCTTGCGGGGCTCTCCTACTATATCAGCGCCCAGTCGAGGGATAAGCTCGAGTATTATCAGCTTGTCGCGCTCTTTGACGAGGGCAAGGTCACGGAGTATAAGCTCAACCTGAGCAGCGGCGCACTGGTCTATAAGACCGTCGGCGACGATACCGAGAAGACCTTCACCGTGCCGAGCGTCAACCTCTTTGTGGAGGATATCCACGAGGGCGTTATCAAGTATAACCGTGAGCACCCCGATTCAATGATAAAGGCGGGCTATATCACAGGCTCTACGGGGCAGTGGATATATAATATCGTGCCGACGTTGCTGTTGCTTGCGGCGATGGGCGGGCTGACCTTCTTCATGTTCCGCCGAATGAATCAGACCATGACCAACGAGACCAACCGAACCATGAGCTTCGGTAAGGCGAGAGTCAAGCAGGTCAAGGATGAGAAGCGCAAGACCACCTTTGACGATGTGGCGGGCGCAGATGAGGAGAAGGAGGAGCTGGCGGAGATAGTCGAGTTCCTCAAGAATCCCGCACGCTTTGACGCACTCGGCGCAAGGATACCCAAGGGCGTGCTGCTCGTAGGCCCTCCGGGTACGGGTAAAACTCTGCTTGCAAGAGCCGTCGCGGGCGAGGCAAACGTGCCGTTCTTCTCGATCTCAGGCTCCGACTTCGTCGAGATGTATGTCGGCGTCGGCGCATCGAGAGTGCGCGACCTTTTTGACCAGGCAAAGAAGAATTCCCCCTCGATAATATTCATTGATGAAATAGACGCCGTCGGCCGCCACAGAGGCGCAGGCATGGGCGGCGGTCACGATGAGCGCGAGCAAACGCTCAACCAGCTGCTCGTTGAGATGGACGGCTTCGGCGCGAATGAGGGCGTTATAGTCATCGCCGCCACAAACCGCCCCGACATCCTTGACCCGGCGCTGCTAAGACCCGGCCGTTTCGACCGTCAGGTCACGGTTAATTATCCCGACACCAAGGGCAGGGTTGCTATCCTCAAGGTTCACGCCAAGGGTAAGCCCATCGCCCCGGACGTTGACTTCGAGAGCATCGCCCACGCCACCGTAGGCTTCACGGGCGCCGATCTTGAGAATCTGCTCAACGAAGCCGCCCTCCTCGCGGCCCGCACGGGCAAGAAGGCCATAACCATGGCTGAGATAGATGAGGCGGCGCTGAAAGTCGAGGTCGGCTCAGAGAAGAAGTCGCATAAGATGAACGAGAAGGCGAAGCGCCTGACCGCTTATCACGAGGCGGGTCACGCCGTGTCGAACTTCTACCTCGACCACGTCGATCCCGTGCATCAGATATCCATCATTCCAAGGGGTATGGCGGGCGGCTACACGCTCCACAGACCCACCGAGGATAAGAACTATACCTCAAAGAATGAGATGCTTGACAGCCTTGTAGGCTTGCTCGGCGGCAGAGTTGCCGAGGCGCTCGTTATCGGCGACGTCTCCACAGGCGCATCAAACGATATCGAGAGAGCGACCGAGATAGCCCGTAGCATGGTCACGAAATACGGCATGAGCGACAAGCTCGGCCCCATCGCTTTCGGCGATCAGAGCAACGAGGTCTTCCTCGGTAAGGACTTCAACCACGTCAGGAATTATTCCGAGAGCGTCGCTTCTCAGATTGACGAGGAGATCGAGCGCATAGTTAAGGACGCTTATTCCAGGACTAAGGAAATACTCAGCGAGCATATCGACAAGCTCCACGCAGTCGCGCAGGCTCTTCTTAAAGAGGAGAAGATCGACGGCAAGGAGTTCGAGGCTATTATGAAAGGCGAGCAACAGCCCGCCGAGGCTGAGCCTCATCCCGAGACCGCGCCCGAAGCCACAGAATAAGCTGTATAATCAATAAGGGAGCTGCAAGCCCGCAACGGCCGCAGCTCCCCTGTTTTTGATTTTTAACGGAAATATATATGCTTATTTGCATATAATAATATCGGCGAAGAAATTCGCTCATTTGAGCTGCGACCCCTTGACAAAGGCGGAATCCTTCTGCTATAATATAAACGCAGATAGGAAACTATCTCAAATGTTTGTTGCAACTCGATATGCAACTGAAATAAGATCGAGTTCAAATGTTTGTCGCTACTCGATATGCGACTAATTAAAAGGTCGAGTTCAAATGTTTGAGGCTCCATTCCGTAAAGAGTGGAGCCTTTCTTTTTAGGAGAGTTAAAATGGCTATGGAAGAGGGACATTTTTATTACATTGACGATCAGTATTTTATTGATTTTCCTGACAAAATGTTAATGCAAAATAAGGAAACGGTAAACGGCGACCCTCATGATCGCCCGTGCTTCTATGCTTTCAAAGATGAGGGAACGGGGCTTTATTGGATGATTCCTTTTTCATCACGGGTGAACAAATTCAAAGGATATTATAGTGCGAAAATTGCACGATACGGTAAGTGTGACACTATTACTTTCGGCAAAGTGTTGGGCTTTGAAAAGGCGTTTTTGATACAAAATATGTGCCCGATAACGGAAAAGTATATAAAAAACGAATATATTGATGTGCACGCTTCGGCACCGGTGAGGATTGACGGTCGTCTTGAGTCGGAGATCATAAGTAAGGCTAAAAGAGTTTTGGCTCTGCAGCGAAAAGGAATTAATCTTATTTTTCCCGATGTGTTAAAAATCGAGAAAGAATTACTTGCTGACGGCTAAAATACTTTACAAAACTGAGGTATACATAATGAGTTCGTTGGAAACAATGTCAGATTTCTTTACGGCTCGGGTAAGCGGCTATGATGAGCATATGCTTACCAATGTTGAGGGCTGCAAAGAGGGATATATTAAAATGGCGAGTCTTGTGCCGAAGTCAACTGAGAAGCTGCTTGATTTGGGCAGCGGAACGGGGCTGGAGCTTGACAGGATCTTTGAAATACTGCCCGATATAGAGGTTACGGCGATTGACCTGACTCAGGCTATGCTTGATGAGCTTGCCAAAAAGCATCCGAGTAAAAGAATGAATTTGATTTGCGGTGATTATTTTACCGTGGACTTCGGTTTGAATTGCTATGACTGCGCCATTTCTTTTCAAACTATGCACCATTTTTCGCATGAGCTAAAGAGCGGATTATATAGGAAAATATTCGATTCGCTGAAACACGGCGGCGTCTATATCGAGTGCGATTACATGGTGGAAAAGCAGGAAGAGGAGGACTTCTGGTTCTCCGAAAGTGCCCGTTTAAGGGCGGAGCAGGGAGTCCCTGACGGTGTGTTTTGCCACTATGACACGCCTTGCACCATGGCAAATCAAATAAAGATGATGCAATCCGCAGGCTTTGAAAATGTTGAAAAAGCATTCAGAATTGAGAATACAACCATGCTGATTGCCAGAAAGCTGTAACAAAACTCGTTCGGTCACTGTGACTGAACGAGTTTTGTTTTTAGGGTATAAAAAATGAACAATGAACAATACTTTGAACACAGATACCGCAATTGTCGTCTCTTGCAAATTCGATAAAGAGTATCTATATCCATTATACCGTTCATTATTCATTAATTAATGCCCTTGATCGCGCAAGCAAAGGCATTCTGGTGCCGGTGACCGGACTTGAACCGGTACGGTGTTGCCACCGAGGGATTTTAAGTCCCTTGCGTCTGCCGATTTCGCCACACCGGCATTAACGGCGGATGCGGCGGGGCATAGTTGCCCCGCTGAACCTACCGGCGACATAATTATAAGGGATTCAGAGGATTTTGTCAACACATATTAAGATAAATTAATATATTTAATGAGCAAAAAATGTCTGAAAATCACGAGTAGTGGTGAGCCTGCTCGAGCATCATGTCCTTGACTTTCATAAGTCTGGTCGTGGTGCTTCTTTCATTTTCGTCGAGCTTCATCGAGATATATTTGATGGTCTCCTCGTATTGCGGGATCATCACATGCTCAAGGGCGTTGACCCTGCGGCGGGTCTTCTCGATCTCGTCCGCCATCAGGCGGCAGGATTTCTCGATCTCGGCGAGGCGTATCATCTTCGGCATTATATCCGACAGCGCCTTTACCGCCGTGTCGAGGTCGCCCGAGGTCTCGGCAAAGCCGTAGGAATAGATGTCATTTTCGTCCGCAGTCTTGAAACGCACGTCAAAGACGGGGATCATAACGCTCATCACGTTTTTCTCGCCCACATCAAGGCTCATCTCCTGAGTGGGCAGCATGAGCGCCACGTCGAGCGCCTTGTCGCTCATCACGCAGCGGGCGACCGACATTGCGGCGTTCGCCTGCTTTATGCCATCCTCCACCTCGATACGGAGCTTTTTATTCTCACGAACAAGATCGAGGAAGCGGCGCATCAGCTCATCCCGCTTATCCTTGAGCAGCTTGTGGCCTCGGCGGGCGGTGACGAGCTTGCGCTTGAGGTTTGTCAGCTCCATTCTCGTGGGGTTGACGTTAAGAATTGCCAAGTGCTGTCACTCCTTTCACAAAACCGCGGCGGCTCATACCTTGCCGTAGTATTTGTCGAGCAGCTCGTCGCTGATACGCTTGAGCTCGCTCCTGGGCAGGATGGAGAGCAGCTTCCAGCCGATGTCGAGGGTCTCTTCAATGCTCCTGTTGGTGTCGAAGCCCTGGGAGACATAGACCTTCTCGAATTCGTCGGCGAATTTTGCATAGAGCTTGTCGATATCCGTCAGAGCTGCCTCGCCGAGGGTGACC
>ERZ780075.774-NODE-774-length-13420-cov-3.397007_pt1 | contig 13420 bp, 9 predicted proteins | sample MGYA00511839_ERZ780075 | MGnify/ENA primary metagenome ERZ780075 (study PRJEB29588, sample SAMEA2155953) | human gut metagenome | biome: human gut; feature: human-associated habitat; material: faeces | place: Denmark | collected 2008/2010 ...
GCAAACGCCCCGCCTAGCGAGGGCGTTTTACTCTGCTAGGCGGGGCTTGCGTTCTTTATTGTTATGTTGTTACTCTTTCGGGAAAGACTATTTATATTATCATTCTACTATTTACGTAAACGTCACGACGGGTGGAATAGATATTATTTGGGCTTGATCTCATCAATGGCAAGAGATAACTTATAGTATGCCGATATGCGCTTTAAATCATCTATTTTCATCTGATTGTTCAATACAGAATAAACATACCAGCCATCTATCTCATGCTGCCAGATTCTGCCAGGAACAAGCGGTCTTTTCTTTTTGCCGACAAGATTGTAACCACTGTGGATGATACCAACTTGCGGGATGCGTTCGAGACCTATCTTCCTGAGCGTTGCGATGAATGTATCGATTGCAGACCTATGCCATATAACCGTACCATCAGAGAATGTGACCCGAAGTCCCTTGGTTGGATTCTCAACATGCTTAGAAGGTGTATGAGGTTCTACTTGCTGTGGTTTCACCTCGCTTGATACCGGTTTGTTTGCCTTTGGCGTCAGGGGTTTGGCATCAATGATTTCACTGATCTTTGCCTTGCGGGATAGAGCTACGCTCAATGGTTCGCCTGGATGATATTCTACTACCAGTACCAGGTCTCGCTGAATCTCGCTGAGCTGTGGCTCTATATTCTGGCTCAATGAAGGGAGAATTTCTTCCTTGATGATCTTCTCCTCCAAAGAGTCGGCAGCAGCCAACAGCTTGTCATCTACGGGAAGATTCATATCCCGTAGTGACTTAAGAGTTGTGTATAGTTCTTTAAGTGTTGCCATATTTGTTACTTTGTTGAGTTCTCAATGATTGCAATCTCTTCGTCGGTCAAGCCGTAAAGCTGATAGACAAGTTGATCTATTTCTGCTTCGAGGGCAGAAGTGTCAGCATATGGATTTTCTTTCTTTAAGGAAAGAATATGGTCGACAAGAGAAATTACACCTTCACTGATCGCCGAATCTATATTCTGTGGATAATACATGCAAGATAAATATGGCGCAGAAAATGGTAAATATCCTCCAGCCATTCTTAATCCGTCAAAAAACACATCGTAAATAAAATTAAATACTTTTGAATGCAACCAACCTAAAAGCAATTTATTGTTGACTTTTATGGAGTGAATACAATTTGTATTAATTGATGCATATTCCCCATCCTCATCTAAAAAGGCTTCTACTTTTCCCGCCATTTTTGCAAATATTATTTTGGTGGAATTATACATAGTGTATCTATTGTCACCTATTTTCTCACGACTTTTTGCCAATGTAGGTCTTAAATATTTACACCCTTTATCAGTTAACTGCCTAATTCCCCAGAGAGAAACATATGGGTCTATAGTTCCTGTATTAATAAGTTGAAAACCATCGCCATCTTCTTCAATGTAGTCATGAAATTTATCAGCTTCTCCAGCCGTTGACGTAGCATTTATTTCACAAACATCTATCAGTTTTTTACTCTTGTCTATCAAGGAGTTTATCACTTCAATCTTATCAGACAATAAAAAGCCCAAAAGATTCTCAGGCAAAAGAGAAAGTTGACTTGACAGATATCTAAGAGTTTTGTTATCTCTTGCGAATACAGAAAAACCATAATTTTGTGCTCTTCCGGTTTTACGCAGATGAGTTACTATAGGGTATACAGAAGCATTAAAGCATTGAGTGTTAGATACATCCCAAAAACTTATAATTTGTGTTTCTTTAACAAGGAGTTTTCTAAATTCAACAGCATAATTGGCGCATAGATATTTATTCGGAGTTATATAACATAAACATCCTTTATCACAAAGTAGATTTAGTCCTTTCTCAAAGAAGTAAACATAAAAATCTGTTGCACCTTTGGCTGTTGTAAAACATTTCTTGAGTTGCTGATACTTTTCTGAACCTAATTGTTTTTTAAGTTCAATAGCATTAATATATGGCGGATTACCAATGACAATATCAAATCCTCCCTTATCAAACACATCCTTGAAATAGATATGCCAAAGGAAGAACTGGTCATTTGGAATTGGCAGATTCTCCAGTTTTTGCTGAATGTCAGAAGTACAGCCTTTAAGATTGAGAATATAGCTGCGCACATTCTCATTGATCGCACTACGAAGATTTATTTTCGTAGCGTGATCATCCGTAAGATAATATTCATGAATGGCATGCTGGATGTTGTCTAGCGCAATTCTCTCATCAAAGGCAAAAGTCTGCTGCCATGCCTCCTGCTTCTTGGAACGTGATTTCTTCTTTAACTGCTCGTTGAGCGACATACCGCTCAAATCCACACCCTCATACTGCTCCAGGAGCGAATTGCCCTGCATAATCTTAAAGTCCATATTCGGCAAGGCATGAGGATTCTGCTCGTCCACAATGAGGCCAAGCCAAAAGCAAAGACGGGCAATATCCACTGCACCCTTCTCGATATCAACACCATAGATGTTGTTTTGTATGATATGCGTCTTGATGCCGACAGCTGTCTCATCATCAATACCTTCTATCGCTTTACGACACGCATAGAGTTCGCGCAATAACCCCATAGGAAAAGCACCGGAACCGATGGCAGGGTCGCAAATCTTAACCTCCTTCAGTTTTTTATCTATCGTCTGCTTCTGTTCATTATCAAGCGGAGAAACATCGTATGAAGTAACGAACTGGCGGATAGAATCCTTTACAGCGTCTTCTGTGATATCCGTCTGCAAGTAAGCTATCAAAGACTCACGGCACATATACTGCACTATCTCCTTTGGCGTATAGAATGCTCCCTTATCCTTGTTGTCTTCAAGCAGATTCTCGAAGATACGGCCAAGCATCTCCGGATCTACGCCGATCTCTGCATCATCAGGATCGTTCTCATCGATGGTGAAGTTGTAGCTGGCAAAGAAGTCGAGCATACTCTTCATATATTTTGCTGGAAGAGGGAAGTTGGTACTGTCGTAATCGTCATTCTCAAACAATCCGCCATTAAGGTATGGAATCTTGATATTCACGCCTACATGAGGACTGCTTGTCAGGTCGCCAGGTCGCTTGGTATTGATATCATTGAAGAGGGGTTCCAGCACATCGTCCACAAAAGTTTCCTTGTATGGAGTATTGGCAAAGAGGTTCTGTACGAACTCGCTGTCACCATTCTTCCAAGCCTCTCCAGCAGGGCATCCCATCCATCCCTTCTTCTGCAAGAACTGAATGAATACAAGGCGTCCCATAAGTTTCTTGACATAATCGCGCACCGCCTTTTCTGCATCTGGGAATGCAGCAAACTCACGCATGATTTCTGCGCATGACTCGCCTGTTACTTCTTCCTTCCATTTATTGTTGGCACCCTTTATCATACGTTTTCCCGTAACAAACTCCACGATATCCTCGTATTGTTTCTTGTATTCCTTGAAGAAGGAATCAGAAAGAGCCTCTACGGAGAAAGCCTTGGTTACGTCCTTCAGACCGAGACTACTCTTCTTGAGTTTTTCGAACTGTTCAATAGCAGTACGGCTACGATGTCCCTCACCAAGCAGATATGTAAATCTCTTGGTGTCAGTACTTTCCTTTTTCAGACTGCCATCTTCGGTAAAGGACAATGCTTCGCTGACATACGAAAAACGCAGCACCGACTCATTCTGTCGGTAACAGAACATAAATGCTCCTGCACATCCTATACCACGCCAATTGGTACAGAGCAAGTTGCGGATGCCTGCACGGTTTCGCTCTATGATGACCTTATCACTAAGCTCAACCTCATATACAGCTATGCCATGACCATCCGGCAGGCTAATCTGTCCGATGTAGAGAGCAGTTTTTGCCATGTTCTCATCCACAGATACCTCTATGGGCTGCTGCCAGAATCTGATATTCTGACGAAAGATGTCGTACAGGAGTTTTTGCCAGTTTGTACGATTGTATTTAGATTCAATGATTGAACGATAATCCATATTTTTTATTTAAATGATTCACTAAGAATAATCTGTGCCTCTGTTTCTGTTTCATGCTTCATTTCTTCGGCACTCAGATAGTAAGCATTGTATTTCTTTGCCATTTCTATGATTTGCGATAAAGCTTCATCACGTTTCAGCTTGCCACGCTGCATCTCCTTCTGCATACGCTGAAGGCGCTTGGCAATGACTGTTATCACGCCCCGTTCTGCCAGGATGCGCAACTGAACAACCTGCTGATAGAGGTTCTGATCCTGTATTTCAGGCAGGAAGAGATTCAGTAGATTAGTAGCTGTTGCAACCTGAGCACCCAGTGCTACTCCAGCCTGTTGCGATAGAGCTTCCTGCTCTACCTGCTCCTGGCTACACTGCTTTTGGAACTTCTTCAGGGCATTCCTTACATGATCGTGATGGTGCTCTATGCGGTCGGTCTTTTCTTCGGAAACATCAGCCTTAAAATACTTGAGAGCATCCACTACGGATAGTTCTTCTACCGACTCATCACTAGAACGGAAGAACGACTTACGCATGTTTGTCTTCAAGAATACCAACGTATCATCAGATAGCGTAACCCCATCAACCTCCCGTGCATTACGTCCGGTACGGCTGCGAAGAGATATCTTGGCTATGCGGTTGTACTCACGCCTATCACTGGTATATAACGAACGAAGTTCCTCGTAGAAAGGAATTTCCTCGTTGAGTTCTCCCTTTTCTGTCTGTATTCCTTCTGTAAAGAGTTTGTCTATATTGAGGTCTATGATTTCTTCTTGCGAGTAAATCTGATTATCCTCACCGAATGTAGAATGGAAAGTCTGAATCTTTGAAAGGGCTATCTGGTTGAGCTTGATAATCTGATTGCCCTGACGTGAAGGATAGAACACATAGTTATAGATATTCTTACCCTCAGAACCGATACGGTTGACACGTCCTATTCGCTGCATCAACTTGGTTGAGTTCCAAGGTGTATCATAATTGATGATGATGTTTGAACGATGCAGGTTGATGCCCTCGGCGAGCACATCTGTGGTTATGATAATATTGAAATCATCCTTGCGTTGTGACTTCTTGTAATTGGCATCAAAGTTTTCCTGAATGGTCTGAAACAACTTGTTACGATTGCTGGAGTCAACAACGAGTACATCCTTGCGATTGATTCGGCGCTGGAGATATCCTACAGTATCTTTCGATTCTGAGAAGATAACCAGTTTTTGTCCTGGGTTACGGTCTTTCTTGAACAGTTCATGCTTAAGGAGATCCTGGAATTTGGCAAACTTAGAGTCGTCAGCACCTTCTACATCAACGGTTTCCCACTGGGCACACATTTCTTCAAGAACCTTTTGGTCTGCACGAAGCATGTCTATATATTCCTTTTCAAAATCCTCAGCCTTGAAGACAGCATTCTTCGGATTATCCTCAGCTTTTTCCTGAAGGCGTTCTTCGATTTCTTCATCAGTCAATCCCTGTTCATAGAGATGATTGATATCAAGATCTGGCGCAATAAATACCCTGTCGTTTGCAAACATATTTATCATATACTGATTAGTATCCCTGAATCGACAAATGGATGTCTTGAAAGCATAGAAAGAACTTTCCAAACGCTTCACAAGTCCATTTTTTCGAATGCTTGCCAAGCTTCGTGATATCAGCTGCGCATTATCATAGAGACCTTCTGATTTCTCCGGGAGCAGATAGGCTATTGCCTGATAGCGGGCATACGTCAACCCATTAACAAGAGTATCCATAGAGCTTTCGAACAAGTCGGCTATATGATTGTTCATCTCATAGGTTTTCATTTCTGGTGCTGCAACCTTAGGGAAGCCCTGGATATCCTTGTTGTAGCGCGGAATCGACTCGATATCAGTACGTGTACGGCGAACAGTGATAGGTTTGATAACTCTGTCACGAACCTTCTCTGCCAGTTTTTTGAACTTAGCAAGATTATAATCAGGATCCTTCTTTAGTCTCTTGAATTCAACAATCAGCGGGGAGAAAAAAGAAGTTAAGTTGGGCACACCATCAATCGTGCAACAACGAGGATCCTGGAAAAGCAGCATCTCATTGTACAGGTCGGCAGGAGTATTGTTCATAGGAGTAGCCGAAATGAGCATCACCTTCTTCTTGAGACCAGGAATTTTTCCTGGCTCAATGCGCGGCATCTTGCATATTTCCTGCAATTTGGTAAAAGCGGTATTGGTATGGGTGCGGAACTTATGCGCCTCATCCACTAATACCAAATCATACTCATCTGCATTCCAGTAGTCAAAATTATTCTCGTCAAGAACCTTGTTTAAACTGCCATTACTAACAAAACGAGTGTATTTATCAATACCAAAGTCCTTAAAGGTCTGTTTCCAGTTCTGTTCTACTGCAGGAGGATACACCACCAGAATCTTGGTGTTCTCATAGCCATTATCAATACAGAACTGCTTAGCTATCATGGTTGCAATGACCGTCTTGCCCAAACCTACTACATCTGCCAGGAAGAAACCATCATACTTGAGAAGCTTCTGGTATCCCTCTACAACGGCATCGCTTTGATATTCATATCTGGTATAACCTTCTGGCATAACAAAAGCATCCCCTGCATCTGTTGCAAGTACACGGTCTGCAAAATACTCCATCAGCATCTTGATATAAAGCTCATAAGGAGTAACATCGCCATTAAGATAAGTCTGCTGGATGGAACCGGCTTTAATATCTTCTGCCGTAATAGGGCATCCTTCAGCCTCTTGCCAAAGCTGTTCAAACTCATTTTTGGCAAACTGCACATCTTCGTAATCGGTCAGTCGTACGTTGAACTCATATTGCTTATCTTGGCTGATTCCCAAGCCGTTACCACTGAGGTTGCTGGAACCCGTAATTGCTGCACCCAATGTATATTGGTTGTACTCTTCAGGATATAGCAGATACATCTTGGCATGAATTTTCTTGCTTGGATGTGCACGAAGTTCCAGTTTGCCGCTTATCAGGTCCTCAATCAATTGAAAGATGCCTTCTTCTACACTGCTTGAGTAGGGTGAAGATTCAATATCACTGCGCAGTTGAGAGAGATAATCTTGCTTGACCTCCTCTTCCGCTCCAAAGAACATCTGTCCCTTGTTGTGTGCATTGGCTATATATTTATCTACATCAATACCAATAAGTATGCGCACTTTGTCTATGCTGTTTAAAAAAGGGCGCAAAGTGAAGTAACCTGAAGCACGAAGAAATCCGACAACAGAGTCTAGACACTTGATACTTGGGTTATATGCAAGCAATCCCTCAAATTCCTTTATAAGGGTATTGCCGTTTTTATTGGTAAAAAATTGTTTTGCCATCTTATTTTATGTCACTTACTATTTATTAAATTTCCCTTATCCTTTCAGCTGCTGCAACTGACTCTCCGACAGCCCTGTTATTTTCATCACCGTGGCTGTATCCATACCATTCGCCAGCATCTTCCTGGCTATTTCAAGGCTACGCTGGGTCATACCCCTCTCCATTCCTTCAGCCAATCCTTTCTCCATTCCTTCAGCCAAGCCCTTTTCCATTCCTTCAGCCAGACCTTCTTCTTTTCCTTCTCTCTTAGCGGTATCAATCGAATTCTTGATATCGCGATATGCCATCTTGCTGGCTTCGTACTCTCGCTGCTCCTGCGGAGTGAATCTTGCAATCTCGGCTTCTTCGAAGAGGCGGTCGAAGACCTTGTCGCATAAGGCCTTAGGACGCTGGGTGAGCTTGTAGAGATTCTTCAGGGCATAGAGCCACTTGTCGTAGAGCGTTTCCAGCTCGTCAAGAGATTTGTTGAACTTGGCGATTTCCACATAGATAAATTCCAGCTTATCGTAAAATATCTTGTGCGTGGCAGTATCGCATAGCTGTACGTGATGTCGGATTTCCTCCTTATTGAAGGCTTCCTCGTTCATGTTGAAGTTAAGCAGAGCAATTGTGTAAACATGGTTGAGCTTGAAGTCCCATTCACTACCCTTAGGAGCCTGCTCACGGATAGGGAAGGTGGAATAGAACAGGGCACGATCCTTGAAGTAAGTCTGGTATGCATTCTGCATTTCCACGATGAACTTCTCGCCGTTTGCTCCTTCGCAATATACGTCGAAGATGGCCTTGCGGTCGGTATAGATATCGCCCACGTTCTCCGGATTCAGATACTTCACGTCCTTAACAACCTGTCTGCCATTAAACAAGCTGTTAAGGAAACAGATCAGCAGATCTTTGTTGGGAGCTGATCCGAAAATTCGCTTGAAACCGAAATCGGTCAACAAACTGATATATCTTTCTTCTACCTGCTTCATAATCCCTATGTTATTAATGTTTCTTTTGATGAAGCAAAGGTATAACAAAATTCTTAAATCTCCAAATATTTTTAAGCAAAATATTAAAAAACAGCATTTCTTCTTTCTTGTTTTAAATGAATACCAGCCACTCTCCGTATTTTCTTCCACCAACACGTTTCAGCAAGCCTTTCTTCTGCAATTTTGCTATAATGAATTTTACTCCATCCTCCGTAATATTACCTAGTGCATTTGCTGCATCTACTCTGGTTGCCTTAGGATTGTCTTTAAAGTACTCCAATACTTTCTTTTGGGTAGTATCCAAATTCTTTTGGGTAGCGATTTCTCTCTTTTGGGTAGTATCGATATCCTCAAATTGCCCCTTTTGGGTAGCAGATTCGCTCTTTTGGGTAGTATCGCTATCCTTTAAAGCCTCCTTTTGGATAGTAACATCACTCTTTTGGGTAGTCCTCTTAATAATCACCTTAAACTCTTTAGCACTGGCATCATTCTCTAGCTGTATCTCCGGATATTCGGCAAGAATACGCACAATACCAGACCCAATACCTTTATAATATAAGGCATTGGTGGCAAAGGTGGCCATATATGGATTACGTTGATATGTTTTACCATTGCGTATATCCTCTTCTGTTAGTCCACCAGCCAAAGCTCAGGACTGATAACTGGTCTTGTTCATTTTATACATATAATAAGGTAAAACCAAAATATTAACTTATAGAACTTTCATCATTTGCCTTCATTTCCTTCAACAATTCATTTATTTTTTGATGCAGTTCTTTGAGTTTCTTCTCTTACTTACCTTTTTTTGCCTATATACTCAATCAATTTGGCAAAAACTTCCCGACCGCAAACTCCTGTTGGAGATTGTAATTCTAAACTCCAACAGCGATAATTATAAACTTTTGTGCCGCATGGATTCTTTAACAGAGTAAATACCACTTTTCTAGTTAAATTCCGTACCTTTGCATTTTAAATTTATAAATAATAAGAGAAATAATAACAAGTACGATAAACATAGAAAGAAAAAGAAATACATAGAACATCCTTGACTCGACTGGGTATCAGAATTAGCACTTCACAGACCTCCATCGCTGTCAAATCATCGGATGCTCACGCACCTTCTGGGGGCGTGGACAAGGGTGGTTATTGACTGGAGCGGCCGTGCTAAGCCTTGATACCAATGGACATCCCCACGCCCTCATTCCTTTGGAAATGAGGGTTTTTACAATCCCTCTCATCGTACATAAATATTATGCACTATGAGCAAGGTAGATGATTTTCTTAAAGCTTGCAAAGACAATGTCGGTGAATGGACTTGTTCTTTACACACTACGGGCAGTAACCAACCAGCAGCTACTTTCCGTGCAGCTAGAAATCGAGGTTATGAGTTTGAAGAACCTAAACCTCAACGATGGGCAGAACAAAAGTACTGTCCAATATGCAAACAGACAACAACTCACTATAAGCTGCTAAAAATTGAACCAACTTCCATGGTCCATTCTCGATACAATATCAATCCCCAAACCCGAGAAAGAATCCTGAAGCTCTTTGATAATAAAGACGCCTTTACTGGGGCCTCCATTTCTTCTAAGCCAGAGATTGATCACAAAATTCCTTGGACTCGTCTCGAACATGATATTGACGCATCAAATCTTTCTGACGAAGAGATCAAGCAACATTTCCAACTTCTAACAAGAGACCATAACCTGCTTAAAGACAGGAGATGTGCCTATTGCAAAGAACACAACATAAGACCACCTTTTTTAGAAATACCATTTTGGTATGAAGGTGATAGTCTGTATACAGGTTCCTGTGAGGGCTGTGGATGGTATGATGGCAAAAAGTGGCGTGAAGAACTTTCAAAGAAACTAAAATAAACGAATATGAAAAAAACAGATTTATTCATCAAGTTAGCACAGCCAAATAGCAAAGGCATCAGCCGTTGGGTTAACACTTCGGAATTTGTCGGTAAGTATGCTATGCTCAAACTCGGCAATGGCTTTGATTGGGGACGTAAGGGAAGTGCACTGGAAAAGAAATATATTATAGAAGTAGATAGAAGTCTGACGGCAGGCAATGGTATAGACAGAATCAGATTAAATGGTATTAATAAAAAATCTAGATTCAACCAAAATATCAGAAGCGACATAAAGAGAGCTCTCTCTTCCAAGCCCTGTGTTATGCTTGGTACGCTTGGAGGAACCTCTGAGAATATGAAAATCGAAGTGGACCACAAAGATGGTCGTAAAGAAGATATGAGAGTTTCAGACCTTCAAACACAAAAGCTTGAAGATTTTCAACCACTTTGCAAGGCTGCCAATGATTTCAAGAGGCAGAAGTGCAAAGAATGCAAGGAAACAAACAAAAGATGGAGCGCTTCTGTTCTGGAAGGATTCGAAGATTTTCCGTTTTATGATGGAGATGAGAATTATACCAAGGAAAAAGGTTGTGTTGGATGCTACCTATACGACCCTGTAGCTTATCGCAGAGCTTTTCGAGAGTTTATAAAAAATCAAAGAGGATGAGATGGGTGAAAGATAAGAATTATTTTAAAAAACGAGGTAATTCTTATCTTTTCATCTTGCAAGTTTTAAAAAATGCATGAAATAATCTGCCCTTTCTTCTATCTCGTATTTTTGTATTAATTTTGCGCAAAATTTACTCAGAAATGGAACTAAATAAGGAAACTTGGAAGGAGCTAGACATAAATGTTGATAGTCTTTGGATGATTGGTCCGCGCGCTAAAGGCGGTAAGCGAGAGAACAATTATCACGGGAATTTCGTACCACAGATTCCTGACCAGATGATTAGAAGATACACTCCTGAAAATGGCATCGTGCTAGATATGTTTATGGGAAGTGGCACAACATTGTATGAAGCAGAAAGACTGGGTCGTTCCTATATCGGTTTAGACATTAATGACGAAATCATTAACTACGTCAGAAGTAAGATGGATGGAAGTAAAGCCAAATACTTTATCCACAACTGTGATGTTACCGATTCCGAACAGGTAAGTCTCGCCTTGTCTGATGATATTATAAAACTTCAGAATACAGGCGTAGATTTAGTGATGTCGCATCCACCATACTTAGACATAGTGAAGTTTACTGATAAAAAAGAAGACCTATCTAACATATCTGATATAAATGCGTTTATCGAAAAATATACGCAAAGCGTCAAAAATGTATGGCCTTTCCTGAAGAAGAAGCAGTACTTTGTGCTCGTTATTGGCGATCTTTGGAGGAATGGCGAAGTGATACCGCTTGGGTTCTACCTGATGTATGCTATCAAAAAAGCAGTAAAGTGTGAACTAAAGGGTATCGTGGTAAAAGATATGGTCGGCAACAGGGGAAAAATAGGTTCAGAAGGTATTTGGAAATACAGAGCACTAAAGAACGGAAACTTCCTCTTCAAGCATGAGTACATATTCGTTTTCAAGAAGAAATAATAAATAATGGAAAATATAAATAATTATTCAATAAATGAGGTTGCAAAAATGATGGGAATGACCTTAAAGATTGTTCGTCGTTATGTAGCATCGGGTGAATTAAAAACAACAAAAATCAACAATACATATAGTATTAGCGAAGAAGATTTCAACGCTTTCAAAAAGTATATCAAGGAGGGAGGAGATGCCAAACGTGCACAGGAAATTGCAGATTCGTTCAAACCGAATGCTGAACTTGATTTATTCAAGGGAACTGAATACGAGGCATCAGATGATTACAAAAAAGGCGGTGATAGAGTAAACTGGGCTGACATCAACAAATTCTGGGACAATCCAGGCAAATCAGAAATGACTTTTGTAGATTTGTTCTGTGGGGCTGGTGGCCTCAGCAAGGGACTTGAAATGTCGGGATTGGAAGGAATCTGTGGTCTAGACTGGTTTAACGAGGCTTGTATGACCTACAACCGCAATTTCGACCATCCATTTGTAAATGGAGACATCAAAGACCCAGAGAATAAAAAGAAATTTTATGAAACTGTCCGAAAGCAGTTGAATGGTCGACGTTTGAATATTGTAGCTGGTGGATTCCCATGCCAAGGTTTCTCTATGGCAGGAAATCGCATCGTTGATGATCCAAGAAATTCCCTTTACAAGGAGCTTATTGAAATCGTGGTAGAACTTCAGCCAGACTTTGTCATTTGCGAGAATGTGAAGGGATTGCGCACAATGCTCAAGGGACTTGTTGAAAAGAAGATTCTTGCCGACTTTGAAGCAATCGGATATGAGATGAATGTCACAACACTTTGTGCTGCTGATTATTATACACCACAGAAGCGTGAGCGTGTGATATTTATCGGTAACAGAAAGGGATTGAAGAACTTCCATCCTAAGCCAATGCTATCCCCTCAGGAATACATAACTACAGGTCAAGCTATCGGCGATCTTATCGATCATCCGGTTGACCCAGAGTTTAACCATGTCCCTACGGTTCATAGACCTGATATGGCTAAGAGAATAATGGAAACTCCTGAAGGCGCAAGTCTCTACAAAGGCTATAGTGATGCATGGAAAAAATGCCCATGGGATGCCCCTTCATGTACTATCAAAGAAAATCATGGTGGTGTGAATCTTCATCCAAAGTTGCCTCGTGTTTTGACAGCTAGAGAAATGGCACGTTTACAGTCATTCCCTGATGATTTCATCTTCGAAGGCAAGAAGAACAAGCAGCTGGTACAGATTGGTAATGCAGTTCCACCATTGCTTGGTAAAGCTATTGGACTTGCCGTGAGATATTCCAACCACGATTTACCAAAGGACGAATAACACAATGATAGCGCTGTAACATACAGCGCTATCATCTTATATTTGCCAAAATCTATCTTGAACTTATTCTCATTCAAGTGTGAGTTTTCCAAGTTCGCAAACGAGAAAAATAATTGAATTTAAAGAAGTTGTCACTCAATACGGTCGTTCGGGAAGTTAAGAGACAGTAGTCTTATAGCGTAAACTAAGAACGTTTGTCCCTCTAACTACTTCCTAGCTTCCCTTAACTTTCCCTTGCGAAAGTTCTGGGAGTTACACAGCCCGACAGCCTGGTTATCTCCATTACCTTAGCTGCATCCATACCATTCGCTAGCATCTTTCTGGCAATCTCAATGCTTTGCTGAATCATACCTTCAGCTTTTCCTTCTCGCTTAGCGGTATCTATCGAATTCTTGATGTCGCGATATGCCATCTTGCTGGCTT
>ERZ780075.794-NODE-794-length-13074-cov-8.496044_pt1 | contig 13074 bp, 12 predicted proteins | sample MGYA00511839_ERZ780075 | MGnify/ENA primary metagenome ERZ780075 (study PRJEB29588, sample SAMEA2155953) | human gut metagenome | biome: human gut; feature: human-associated habitat; material: faeces | place: Denmark | collected 2008/2010 ...
TGTGGAGGTGGTCATTATGACTAACAATACACAATTCAAGACGCTTGTGAACACATGGCTAAATCAAAAGAAGCCCATGATCACGCCGTCAACCCACGCCAGCTTTACGCTGATTGCCGAAAATCACCTGATCCCATATTTCGGCAAGCGCAAGATTGGCAGCATCACCGAAGCGGACATCCAGAGCTACATTTCGCATCTCTACAATGCTGGACGCTTGGATAAGACCGGAGGGCTTACCGTGAAGACGATAAGGGATGTTATCCTCGTTCTCCGGTTGTCAATGGAGTATGCCTACAAGGAACGGGCTATTCCACTCCTGAACTGGGACCTAATTGAATACCCAAAAGAACTTGGCATCAAGAAAGTAGTTTCTCTCTCAAAAGATCAAGAGCAAGCTCTAATCCAGTGTATCTACATGGACTTGAACCGGAAGACAGCGGGAATTTTGATTGCATTGTTTACCGGAGTCCGGATAGGAGAGCTGTGCGGCTTGCAAATGAGAGACATTTCGCTGACGGACAAGACCATCAGCATCAACAAAACCGTTCAGCGTATCTACGACAAGAAGAAGGGAGAATCGTATCTTCATGTAGGACCGCCGAAAACGAAGACCTCTGCTCGAACGATTCCTGTACCGTCACTTCTCATGAACATCATCAAGAAATTCTACACGGAAAACCCGAATCAATATTTTCTCACGGGCAAGACAAAGCCAACCGAGCCGAGAACATATCGGCAATTTTTCACACGTTTCTTGAAGCGGAATGGATTGGAGAAAGTGAAGTTTCATGAGATCCGGCATACATTCGCAGTTAGGGCAATCGAGATACCGGAGTTTGATATAAAGTCACTATCTGAAATCCTCGGACATAAGAACGTATCTTTTACCCTAAATGTCTATGGGAGCGCAAATCTCCAACAGAAGGTTAAGTGCATGAATCTCCTTAACGACCTGTTGTGAGGATGGTAAACCTTTTGATTTTGCCATACCTTTTAATTAGCCACAAATTCGTACACCGCAAGGCTTTCGTCCCACGGTGCCACCTGGATTTTGAACGACAGAAATTCACAACAGAATAAAGCGAAAAAGGGCTTTCGGAGTCAGTATTTGACTCGAAAAGCCCTTATTTTATGCCTTTTTCGGCGGTTTTGCACGCGAAGAAGTTTTTTCCCAGTTTGTCTCATATTTATTAAATTCATTGTTATTCAATATAGGATCGCACATACCAATTCGGCAAAAGACACCTGTTCGCTTCTCACACAAATCCAAAAATTCATTTTCTATATCTATAAATTCTTTTGGAAGATATGCTGTCGCCTGAGTTTTGATTTGCTGCATATCGCTGTCAAGCCTATTTGTAACCCAGTCCATATACCCCGCATAATAGATCCAAGCAATCGATCCAGTTATCGCTCCGGTCGTGTCGCAATCCCCGCCAATCGAAATGATATTTCGGATAGCATCTTCAAAATTCTCAGATTCCAGAAACGCAACAATTGCCTGCGGGACAGATCCCTGGCAAGAACCATCAAATTGATAACTGTCTCTTATCGAGTCCAAAGTGAAATTCAGATTATAATAATGCTCACTGATATATCGTCGGATTTCTTCCTTTGATTCGTGGGTCTTTGCCATAAAAATTGCTGCACTGACCGCTTCGGCACCCTTAATGCCCTCCGGATGATTATGGCTAACGCAGGCACTTGCACGAGCTAAAGCTAATGCTTCCTCCATTGTAACCGCTATCAATCCACAGGGAGAAACGCGCATTGCGGAACCGTTGCCATAACTTTCATAAGGCTTCGGATTCGGTTGACGGAGCCATTTTGCAAAGTTCCCGCCATATGCACCGGTTGGATGAGGATATCTCCTTCCAAAATCTTGCATTACCTCCACAAGAAACTCTTGAAAGCCTTTTCCATTTCCGTTTTTCTTGCGTTGCTCACTTCGACTTAACATAATCGCTTTAGCAACCGCTACTGTCATTATTGTATCATCTGTATAATCGCATCCCTGCGAAAAAAGAGGAAATTCTTTAGTCTTAATGTTATTGAATTCGTATTTTGAGCCAACAATATCTCCGATAAAAGTGCCAAACATGATTTGTCTCCCTATTGAATTTTTTATTTATCCAAACTATACAGTTTTATTTTGCGAATCAGAACCCGCTTAATTCCTTGGATTTTTGCAATTCTAAGCTTTTGCAAAGATGGTTTTGTTAGGAAGATTTTTCTGCTAATTTACCAGGTAGGTTAACGTAGCGGGCAGACATTCTGAGTCCCTAAGAGATTTCATTTCTTGTTTGTGCAAAAGATTCCATATAAAAATCCATTGTCATTATCCTTTGGCAGTTTTGTTTAAGTTGTTTTTCTGCATTTCTCGTCACTTATAATCGGCTTTTTCACATTCAGTACCCACTTCCTTAATTTGCGTACTTCTTGAAGTTCTCTGCCTGCTCCAGGACCTCTTTATAAACATCGTCAATCGTTACGGGTGGGTAACCAAACTCATCAAGTAACAAAATGAGGTCAACCTCTTCTGAATTTGTGGGGATGCACTTTATTCAGTCCCAAGCGTTTCCCGTATTGTCGCAATCTGACTTCGATGCCGCTGATCTGCAAGCGATTATGTGGCTTTTGCAAAGACACAAACAAAGCAGGATTGTCGTCATCACGACTGTTCAGATAGTTCTGCAAGTGTATTTTTGTCCGTGCGTCAAAGTAAACAATTCGTTCTTTATCGCCCTTACCAAAAACAACACATTCTCGCTCGTTAAAGTCAATATCTTCACGGTTGAGCAAAACCATCTCGCCAACACGCATACCCGTTGAAGCAAGCATATCTATGATTGCCAAGTCCTTGAGTTCCGTGCAGTTATCCCGCATCAGTTCAAGTGCTTCGTCGGTGTATGTTTCCTTGATGTTCGTTCCGGTTTTGACTTTGTGTATCCGTCGAACCGGACTTTTGAGTATGTAATCCTCATCTTCAAGCCAAGAAAAGAAACTTGACAGTATTCTTCTGATATTGTCTATCGTCACCTTGCTTGATTGCTTACGAGCCTAATACTCTGTCAGGTAGGTGCAAATGTCATCTGTTACGATGTGCTTTACGCTTTTGCCCAACTCGCTCAACATAGAAGTGATTGTTGACTCGTAATATTTTAAGGACTTCTCGGAGCAGCCCTCAATTCGTTTTGCCGATAAGAACAACTCAACTAAGTTTTGCTCTGAGATTTCCTCGTTTCCTTTATTTTCAACCACTTTGTAGTTGAAAAGAGTGTGTTGCAGAACCTCTTGTAGTTTTTCTGCCTGTGCGTTATTCAAATAGGGAATCATCCCCTGAATAACATCGTTAATCAAATGTTGTTTCATAGCCAATTCTCCTTTTCAAATTTGGAGAACGACGATCAACGGCAGTTCTGTTCCTTATTCCCGCCGTTGGTGGGGTTTGTTCGTTTTTACTTTGCGTCAATAAAGCAACTACCATCTTTTTTTCTAATCAAAAAAGATGAATATCCAGCTTTCTTACATAATTCGACAATATAGTCTGATGACAATTCTGCATAAAAGGCATACTGATTTTTTGCTTTCTTCTTAATAAGCCAGCCATCATTATACTTGATCACATCTTTTCTTCGCCTATAGTCTTTAAAATATGAATTTCGATATTGAACAGAAACAAACAAAGTCCCATCGGTCTTTAGAACCTTCTTGGCGTTTTTTAATAATTTAAGCCGTTCATTTTCAAAAGGAATGGCAGACAATACATTTGTACAAAAAATGACATCGAATTTTGGCTTGTCCCATTTCATTTCATCAATACTTAATACAGCAAGATGAGAATCACTCATATCGCGTGGTCGACAATACCTATCTCCAATTTTTTTATAAGAATCAACTTGTTCTTTGGAGTCTATCGCGACGACTCCTTTCACTTTTTTTGAAATCGGTATAGAATATCTAAGTTTTCCGCAACCGTAATCTAACACTTCACATTCATTTGACAATAATGAAATGTATTGAAGAACATATTTATTAGTTTGGGAAAGCGGTTTGGCTGCAAGTTCTGATTTGATTGTAATATTATTTATCTGATAATGCATTTTTCACAGCCTCTCCTATGAGAACTTTAATATTTACATTGTCCGTTTTTTCTTCGTCTGTGATGGAAAATATGGCTGATATCTCTTTTTTAGTGTATTTTTTTGTCTGCATATATACTAAAATCAGTAGCACAAGAAGAAAAATAACAATAGCAATAACAACAAAAAAATATCTCCAATTCCACCAAGAAAGTATTAACCAAATCACCCCAACAATAATGAACATTATTAGAGTATCAAGAACTGTCCAAAACCAACACCATTCAGTAAGTGTCAAAGTAATATAATGAGAATCTATCACGGGATTGGTTGAACTTGCAAATCGATAAAAGCAAGAACTCATAATCTTGCAAACCTGCTTATCTGATAATTTATTTACATTTTTTATGTTGCAATGAGCAACGATATTTTTTACTACAACATTTTTATCATACTTTTTTCTGATACCAAGTATTGAAGAGAATTTATCGTGTATTTTAAAAGCATGTTCAAGAACACCCATTATAAATGGAATAAAAAAAACGGCCAAATGAAGTTTTAGGTTGAATATTTCCACATACGCCCCAAAAGACATTTTTTCGAGTATGGCAAAAAAGCCATCATTTGCTTGCGACAGTAAGAATAACAAAATAGTTGATATGACAAAAACACTATTCGCTATTTTATCGACCATTTCCTCGTAGTTTTTTATTGATTTAAAAATCCACATTGGTTTACCTCCAATATACTTAAAATTGATAAACGATAATTTAGCTAAGACTATTAAGGCGATTTTCAAATCTTGGTTTTTGGACTTTAATGCCTTAGATAATGCAGAACTTGTCCAATCTCAATATGGACTTATTCCCAAGTGTTGGCATTACGAATCGCTTGGAAACCTTTGTGAATGTGTTGCTAAGGGAACTACGCCAACTACATTAGGGAAAGACTTTACAAAGACGGGCATCAATTTCATCAAAGGCGAAAGCATCAACGACGACCATAATATCGTTTTCTTTATCATCGGTGTTAATGCGGTTAATTTCATCAAGCAGAGAAGCAAGTTTTGCGGTATCAATATGTAATCTTGAGTAGTAGTTATCAGGCAACGCACCTCTAAGAGCAGGGTTTGCCTTTTCGATGTTATATAGGGCAGTATCTATTTTAAGAGCAATATCATCTTGCTTTGCGTGTTCAATGATATAGGACCAACGGCTATCTTCGGGAAGGAAGAAAACATTGTCCTTTGTATAGAAAGCAACACTGTCGATGAACTTTTCACCATATTTCTCAGCGATAGTCTTTCTCTGTGCTTCAAATTTATCACTTGCAAATTTAAGGAAGAAAAGGCTGAGAACAACATGCTTGTACTCGGCAGGCTCAACTGAGCCACGAAGTTTGTCAGCGGATTTCCATAACGCTTCTTCCATTGAAACTTCTTTTTTAGGTTTAGCAGCGGATTTAGCCATTTTAATTACCTCCATTTTTTCATCAGAACAAATAACATTTTCACAAGCATAGCAGCAAAATAGCCCTTGTCGATTCTATCCATTGACTTTTCGGATTCAAATTAATTGTAAGAACTAATAAGAAGAATTCCTTCTTCATCAACCCAAGACTTCATTGAGGTTTTGCTAACAATGATCTGCACGAAGGAATCCTTGATGTTCTTCAAAGTGCTGAGGTCGGTGATGACCTTAATCAGACCGTTTTTTCTGTAAATAATTCTGTTTAGATATTCGACGCGTTTAATGATTCTATTCTTTGCATTGCAGTCCCCTGCTCGCTTGAAACTTACGAGTATTTTTGAATTTTCAAATATAGAATATCATCATTTTTACAATTATTCAAGCGTCCTCTTGAAAATCATGTATATTTGTGTCTAAGTTTGCGTTGCCGTTACGTTATTTCTCGAAGGATCCGGTTGCTTATCTCGTAGGATCTACGATACAATGCTACAATTGGCTTAACACTGGAAATACCAATGCAGAGCCTACCCCAAAAAATGTCGTCCTTGACAACAGAAATTGTGTATTAATCCCTCATCGGTGAGTTAGACTTTGGTAGCTGTTATCGTTCGGCTTTGAGCAAAGCTGAGCAAAAAGCGCATTCGCTTTCTTTCATGCAGGCTACAAACTCTTCATATGTCTCCGCTCCTGCCGGAATTTTCAATCCATGCTTCACGACAAAGACGTCATCTCTCGGCACAACTTTTTTCTCATAAGTCGAGCCTTTATTAAGTCGGAGTTTCAGATCACCTGCCACCGACGCCTCAGGGTACAGATAGTATCCGATTTTTGCGTCAAACCGAAACATATAGGCAAGCACCTGCAAGTAGTCTTTGTTTCCGATATTCTCAACCGGCTTATACTTTGCATCTGCAATTATTCTTATCTTATCATTTCGGCTGATGAAATCGGGATATATGAGCCCTGCGCCGCCATCAAAAAGGTGCTGTGCTCCCCTGCCCGCTTTATTCATCGGATGATAAAATGCGCCGTCAAGAAGAGAAGCAATGTACTCCTCCCACAGCCATGCGCCATCAAATAAAATGCCGTAAATCCGCCTTGAGCCGGCTCCGATACCATGTTTAAAATTCTGCAAAATCAGCAAACACAACCGCTGCAAAGCAAGATACTCCCGATAGTACGCATGCCTAATTACGCACTTCTTATTTATCTCAATGACTTTACGGCGATCATGCAATCTGTAATGCGGAGTTGCATCTGTAATTTGCTTGACCTCTTCTCTAACACCTGACAAAAGGGTGTTGGCATATGGTTTCATTTTAATAAGCTCGATTGTATGCCTCACAAGCTCTGTAAGATAATTGTCATATGAAAACTCGCGCTGATTGTAGGCTATATTCCCGGTGAACGGCGTATTTAGCTTGATATGTCTCGCGACATCAATAACTCCTTTTATGTGCTCGTCATTACAGCTGAGGCTAACATAGCTTTTGAACAACCCTTTTCTCATTGCATTTTTCAAGCAGTACGGGAAAAGGAACAGCATGAAGCTAAACAGCTTGCTGTTCGGATTGGCATTACTCTTCAAATCCACAATGTTAGGGAATCCCGGCATCCGATCAAGCAGATACCGAAAGAAGAAATCATCCCCGTCATTACCAAACCTTGATTCGATGACAAGACGCTCATCTCCACAGCCGATAAACCCCATTACATTTCCGGAGCGAAGAGAATCATTTACGCTTTGAAGAATAGTTTGATCCTTTGACAAGTCACCGGTATCCTTTACCAATTCGGGGAACACAAACACGCCCTCGCGTTCAAGCTGCTCAAGCGTCTTATCGGTGACCTTCTCGACAAGATGCGACACACACGAAAAAGCATCCTGCTTGATTAACCGATTATCTTTAATCCTGAGTGTCCTCATCAGCACCACCCTCGCCCAACATTCTATAGCCGTAAGCTTTAGCAAATCTGCGCATAATTGTGTCCTCGTCATACATGCCGCGAACATATTCACGCAGCAAAGGCTGCAGATAGTCCGTCCAAAGCTGATCAAACGTTAGGCTCTTCAGCTTAAGGAAATATGAAGCGCCGATCTGATAGTTCTCGTTCAGCTCCTCAACAGCGGCAATTTCATTATTAAGTGCTGTCATGCGTCTAATTGCTTCATCTTTCAGCTCTTCATCATTCAGATTTGCCAGCATCTCCAAACGGTCATCAGCCTTAATCTGAACAAAGCGGAATCGACGTCGCATCGCAAAATCAAAGCTGTCAACCGAACGGTCAATATCGTTCATCGTGCCTATAATGTACACATTATCCGGGATATAGAATTTCTCGTCGTGGTCAGAATGCAGACTTGAATATTGCGTGGAAACTTCACCGCCCCTGCCACGATAGCCGGGGTCTATCGCAAAAAACAACTCTCCGAAAATCTTGGAGATTTCCCCACGGTTAATTTCATCTATGATGAAAATATACTTTTTCAGTTCTTCCTGATTTACTATTTTCTTTGATGCCTCGCTTTTTCTCGCTTTAATGGCGTTATAGATAGCAAAGTCATACGAATATCCCTGCGTTGCAAATGACTTGCCGAAGAAAGCGGTAATATCTTTAATCATTGTGAATTTTTTGTCGGATTCAAGCATCCGTCTAATTTCATCCGAACTCAAAGAAAGCTTATTCACAGTCGCATTGCCGGGAATTGATAAATTAATATGCCTGTCATCAACGCTTGTAATTGTGAATTCATTACCCGTAACGGTTTTAAACACATCTGTGCCGAATTCAATACTTGAGAAAAAATCCTCCATAGCTTCTTGCGCCGAAGCCTCTTTTTCAATATCTTCTTTGCTTTTTTGCGAATTCTCACAGTTCTTTCTCGCGCGGTCAACAAAGCGTTTGAATATACCGTCCTGCAGCTCAAATCTCATTGTGCCGTCATCATTTATGCTCGGCCGAAGTCCCTCTACAAAATTCGAATAGTCATAGCTCGGATGGAACTGAACGAATTCAATTTGCCTTTTCTGCTCGTCGGTAAGCTGCGTATAATCGTCAAAGTAGCCGTTGCTTACAATGTCAGCGGCAATTTCCTTTGCCAAATATGATTTGCCTGTGCCAGGAGCGCCATGAAATATCAGGTTTTTTGACTCTATCAACATTGCGGAGAACGGATTGCGGTATCGCTTAAACTGCCTCACAAACTCCTCCTGCACAGCCGCCTCTGTTTCTGCGGCTTTCTCTTCTTTTTCGTCTTTATCCCTGTATGTAAGGACAAAATGGTCGCCGGGATTACCGAATCGCTTCAAACATTCCTGGACAAAAAGTATAGTTGAAAAGGCGTTCCAGCAAAAGAAGACAAATAGCCTGCCGCCGCCATAGCTGTATGTCAAATATTCAATAGAATTACGATGCTTCCTAAACTCTGCCACGCTTGAGTAGATTCCGGAAACCACCTCCCCCGACGCTTTGAATCTACATATCGGGAAATTCCCCTTCTCCTCAACAGACAACTCCGCAAGCTGTTTCTCAAAAACCTGACAGGCAATCTTCGGGAGAGTCTGGTTGGTATTTCTCCGCTCGCCCTTACTGTAATTACGAGTAATCTCCCTGCCGTCGGCACCTACAAAAACCGCAGAAAGCGTTTTATAATTATTGCCTGCATTGAGATTATCCATTGTAAAACGTTCGTCGGTGGATATGACGTTGTCGGCATAAATCTTCATTTCATATTTTTCTTGTCGCTTGATTTCAGAAACAGCCATATTAGCCCTCCACTATTTATAATTAATTATTATAACAACACCGCTACGTGGTGTTACCGATCCTCCGGAAAATTTGTATGTACAATTAAGTTCTCGCCACGCTTATATGTGATTACCGACTCATTTGGCCGTATGGTGAGCGTAATCATTTTAGATTTGAGAAAAAATCCCAGTCAACAGCCAAGACATCGTCCATCGGGATTTTGGTGCCGTTCTGCATGGTGATCAGGCGCTCAAAGTCATCGACCTTTTTGACCGTGCCGGTTACAGTCACATATTCGCCGCCGGACTTGCGTTCATCGGGCTTAAAGTAGGTGATTTCCACCTCCGGCTCTTCATCGAGCGCATCAACGAGGAGCTGATACCTCATATTCAAATCGTTCAGTGCTTCCTCGTCAAGGTCAATCTTTTCGCCTGTCAGACGCCCGGTTTCCTTGATGGCGGAGTCATATCCGGTGAGTGCTGCAAAGGGGGCGAACTGCGCTGCTCGATCTGACATCGGCATCTGCGGTCGGGTGGGAGAGACGTGGTGAGGGAGGTCGATTATTTCTCTGTATTTTTCCATTTCACATCCAGACCTTTCCCTTAATCGCGGAATAAGTATCTCAGCATTCGTTCAGGGTCATCCAAAAACTGTTTTGTGATTTTATAATGTTCTGTCTCTGAATATTTGACTTTGTGTATCCCAGTGTCGGTCATTTCGAGAATCTCAGCCTTGGGATATGTCATGAGTATAGGAGAATGTGTGGCAATGACAAACTGAGAGTTTTCTTCGACAAGCTCATCAATCGCAATCATCAACGACATCAATCTTTGCGGAGAAAGAGCTGCTTCGGGTTCGTCCAAAATATAAAGTCCGTTTCCTTCAAAACGGTTTGTTACAAGGGACAAAAAAGACTCTCCGTGGGACTGAGCGTGAAAAGAAACTCCACCGTAACGAAGGAGAGTGCTATGCTCATCTAAATATGTTGCCGTGTTATAAAAGCTTTCTGCTCTTAAAAAGAATCCGTCTTTGGGATAACCGGATTTGATGGTGGTTAGATACTGATGGAGAACAGAATGTGATGACTTTGTTGAGAAGGAGAAATCTCTGGACCCTCCCTCTGGATTAAAGCCCAATGCAACCGCAATCGCCTCAAGTAATGTCGATTTGCCCGTCCCATTTTCACCAACGAAAAAAGTTACCGGTTTTTCAAAAGCCAATTCTTCAAGTGATTGTAGGTATTTGACTACTGGCAAGTTAGCAAGATATGATGATTGTTCTGGAAACCCATTGAGTCTTATTCCGGTCAAGTAATTCATCGCTCTAATCCTTTCGCGTTACGCCTTATGCCCGCCGATCTGTGCATTCCGATCCTTTGCCGTTGCGCCTTCTTCAAGATTCATCGCCTTGAGGATGGCGTTCTTTCCGTACTTCTTCTTGATGGCGAGAGCCGCCTCCTGGATCTTTCGTTCCCGTTCCAAGGCAGCGTCTTCGGCTTTCTGCTTTTCCTCTTCGGCGGCATAGTCGGTGAAGAAGTTGAGCTGCACATCTTCATCGTTTTTCTTCGGTGCATCCGCTTTTGGCAAAACATGATTCGCCACAACGTACATACGGCGGATAAGCAAATTCTTGTCCACAATTCGGTCAAAGAGTTCGGACACTGCTCGCATTATTTTGCGCGTGGAGGATGTGTGACCGTCAAGGTTGATAGAGCCGTGTGCCTGTTTAGGGATCTGCCTTCCGTAGTGATCCGTCTCGACCGCGCCGTGATATTTTGCTCTTCGCACCGGGTCGGTCAGGTTCTCAATATCATAACCAACGGTGAGAACCATCTGGTCGGTGACAAGCCCCTTGTCCACCAAGTCAAGCACGAGCAAATCCGTCATTTCGCGGATGACGAGTTTCGCTTTATCTGCCTCATAGGGACAGTGCAAAACCTGACCGGAACTTATGCTATTGGAGCTTGGACGATAGGATTTGATCGCCTCAATGGTGGTCGGCTCCCAGCCCCACGCATGGTCGATGAGCAATTCCGCATTCTTGCCGAACAGCTTGTAAAGCAAGTCCTCGTTCCGCTCTGAACAGAGGGCAACATCGCCCATTGTGAACATCCCATTCTGCTCAAGTTTCTTGGCAATACCTCGACCCACGCGCCAGAAATCCGTGAGAGGCTGGTGCGCCCAAAGCTCACGCCGGAACTTCATTTCATCCAGTTCGGCTATTCGGACGCCGTTTTTGTCGGCGGGGATGTGCTTCGCTACAATGTCCATTGCCACTTTGCAGAGAAAGAGGTTCGTGCCAATTCCTGCGGTTGCTGTGATGCCGGTTGTTTCAAGCACATCGAGGATGATCTTCATGGCGAGGTCATGTGCCGAGAGCTTGTAAGTATTCAGGTAGTCCGTCACGTCCATGAACACCTCGTCGATGGAGTAGACCACAATATCCTCCGGGGCAATATACTTGAGATAAACCTGATAGATGCGGGTGCTGTACTCCATGTAGTACGCCATCCGAGGCGGCGCGATGATGAAGTCAATCGCCAGAGACGGATCTGCTTGCAGCTCTGAGAAGAAGTGCGACGAGCCTTCCAGTCTGCGTCCCGGTGCGTCGTGCTGCCGTCCGGCATTTGCTTCCTTCACGCGCTGCTTGACTTCAAACAGCCGCCCGCGTCCGGAAATGCCGTAGCTTTTGAGGGAGGGCGTGACGGCAAGGCAGATGGTCTTGTCCGTCCGGCTCTCATCCGCAACGACGAGATTTGTGTCCAGAGGATCTAAGCCGCGCTCCCGGCACTCCACGGAGGCGTAGAAGGATTTCAGGTCGATTGCGATGTAAGTGTGTTGTTTCACCTTCTTTGCCTCCGCTTTCTTCTTAGATCAGCCCTAATGACATTTCATTGGAGCTTTTAATGTTGAATACGATACGCCATTCAATATCACCCTCCACCGGCTCAAAGTGTAGAGAGGAACAAACTGCATGAAGTTTTTCTTTTGAGCTGTCTCCACACACGATTGCGATTGGACCGTCCGCTCCGCCGATAATGCCGATACAAGCAATATCGTTTCGTGCCTCTGGTGCATAGCGGTCAGAGCATGGCGCAATTTCCAAAGGCTTGTCCCCCTCAGCGCAATCACAGATCGTAACATCGCTGTCAGGTTCAGGAGAAAGTGTATAGCTCATAGCAGTAAAATGCGTAGGATAAAACCAGCGGTCAGAACCGTAACGCTTTTCGGAAATTGTCTGCTGCTCTAATTCCTGTACAGTCAATGTGTATTTTTTTCCACTGACCGGATGGAGGAAAGAAAACGAATCACCGGGAGCGTGTGCCTTGAAATGTGGTCCCGGGACACGACACGACTGCTGCTCCATTGTAAGGGAGAGGGCTTTTATTTCAGGACGGCGTTTGCTTGTCCACGGAAAAGCTGCCCGAAAAATCATCCATCCATAGGATGTATCCAAATCATAGTGTTCCAATGCCCACTTTGCTTCCGCTTCATTGATCACCCCGTCTGGCAAACATGGATTAAAGACCACGGAACAGCCGTGGGAGGTCAGCATTGTTTTCCCGTTCAATTCCAAACGAGGAATAAAGTCAAGGCAAAGTGGATTGTCTAAATCTATCTGCATTTGCTGCTCCTGCGTGAAGTATTCGCAGGAGTCGTTTTCGGGGTGTAAATCCCATTTAGTTATGAACTTGCGAATGTCTTCTTCCGGGGTACGCATACAAAAGTCCATGACGAGTCCCTTGCTGCAAGAATACGCCGCAGGAATAA
>ERZ780075.798-NODE-798-length-13030-cov-3.931561_pt1 | contig 13030 bp, 11 predicted proteins | sample MGYA00511839_ERZ780075 | MGnify/ENA primary metagenome ERZ780075 (study PRJEB29588, sample SAMEA2155953) | human gut metagenome | biome: human gut; feature: human-associated habitat; material: faeces | place: Denmark | collected 2008/2010 ...
AGGTTACGCAGATTTGGCTTTCCCTTCGGCCGCGGAGCAATATTATGGGAATCGCTTAACGGATGCATATATCCTTGGGCGAAGACCATCGAGAGCAGTATTGCAGAAGCGGGAGACGATATTTACAGATCTTATAATCGAGGAGCTTCCAGCGATGTATCCATATTCCCGGCATCTGCCTGATGGTACGGAGCGGTTACCGTGGATGCTGCGGTCAACGGGTATGAAGGATTACAACATTTTGGTGATTGGATACGAGGGAAAATGGGATCAGGACTATCCGGATTCTTATAACGGCGTGAGGCCTGCAATGTGGGTGAATGTGGGTGATTAGTATCGAAGGGAGGACGAAATGTCTCTAAGTCGGAAAGAAAAGATCGTTATATTTGCGGTGATACTCTTCGCCTGTGTAATTGTAGTCGGAAGCGGGATATTTGAAAAAAAACAATCGGAACCAAAGGCGAAGAACCGGTTTTTCGAGAATCCATTTTCAGAGGTTGATCCAGGGATTGACCAGCAAAGCGGTAATTATGCAAACGACGCGCTGGTTGTAGATGGATATGTGTATTTCTATAAAAGCCGGGTGAAGCTTGGAAACTATGATAAGATAGATGAGCTGGAGAAATGCGGAAACAATGTGATTTACCGGTTGTCTCCAGATGGTACATATGAGGAATTTTATACATTTGATGAAGGAGATGCGATCTATTATAGTATCGGTTCCAAACTGTACTATTATGAGGGATATTTCTATATCCAGATTGAAAACCGGATTTACCGCATCAATAAAGAAGGCACGGAGGCGCAGGTGATCTATGAGAATGTGGGTGGATATGGCAGTTACGTGACATTTGGAATCCGGGATCATTATCTGGTGCTTCAAAAACAGACAGAATACTATTATCTTGATATGGATACATGGGACTGGAGTCAGCCGATTGAAGTTGGACGTATGTGGCATCTGATGAATGTGCGATGTTCTTATGATGCGGTCAGAAGAAATCAGTTGATTTGTTTTTTTGAGAATGTTATCTACGGAACAGAGAAGGAAGAACCGATCGGTGTCTATTTTGAAAGCAATATGTTATATGGTAGTGATTTTGTATATCTACATGATTTACGTGTCTATGATGAAGATGCGGAGGAAAAAGTATGTATTGCAGGAAGTGTGTATTGCTTGAATGTTTACAAAAGAGTCATGTTCTACGCACAGAAAGAGGATGATTCTATCTGCATAAAATATTATTCGCTGGATGACAAGCAGGAAGGCGAACTGATTACGATCGATGCGGGGGCAGATACGGTGATAAAATCGCTCGTTGTCAGTGATGATTATATTATCTATGATCTGGGACCAAAAAAGGAGAAAGAAGCTGTCGATAAGCGAGTGATCTGGAACCGGCATACTGGAGAGACACAGCAGGTGATCGAGTATCAATAAGGATGGAATAGGGTTCGACTGATAATGATATGAAAAGGAGAACATAAATGACACATTACAAAAAGCATAGCATATATAAAGGAAGAAGGGCGATTTTCGCATTTATTAGTATAATTCTGGTCTGCATGTTGCTTCAGGGGAATGTGCGGGCGGCGGAGATGCTGGAAGGAGAGCCTGTAGGAGCAGAGGCAACTGCCACGGATGCAGTGAATGTAGAAGCACCAGGTAAGTATGATGAGAAGAAGGGGATTGCATCAATTCGGCTGATGTATTGTGCGGATAGCGGCGCGAAGGATGTGATTAAAACCGGGTATGCATTTTTTATAGGGGATGATGAAAGTACATATCTTATATCCTGTTGCGATACTGTGATATTGAATGAAGAAGAGAAAAATGCGGTGGCTGCGGCACATGGGGTGACACCTGACAAGGTGAATACTGTGATCGAACTTGTGCTGAAAAATGATGTGATTGTGGAATTATCCATAGTAAATAGCAGTGAAGGACTTAATTTTGCAATATTGCAGCCGTCGACAAAGATTGCATCCTGCATGGGGATTCGATTGTGCGAGGATAGTACGAAGAAAGGACAGGTTGTACATGCATATGATGCGGATATGCAGCAGATAGACTGTACGATTGAGGACTGGTCGGAGATCAATGATGCGCATTATTACAGATACACCGCAAGTCAGCCGATAACAAGAGGATTTCCGCTGTTAAACGAAGAAGGGGAAGCAATTGGTATTGTAAGCACGATAAACAAAGGAAATCCGGAGGAGACATATGCACTTCAGATCGACGAGGTAATCGATGTGCTGACTGTCCTTGGGATTCAGTATAATCCGGAGATAGTTGTAGACACATCCAAACTGGAAGAGGTGATCGCGGCATACGAGGAATTAGATGCAGATAAATATGCACCTGAATCATGGAAGGTATGTGAAGACGCTTATAATCAGGCGACAGAGTTGTACCAGAAGGTACAGGCGCAGGAGGTTGATAACTATACACAGGATGCGGTAGATGCGGCGACTGCCACGTTGCAGGACAGCATAGATAATCTGAAGAAAGCGGAATTGCCGGTAAAGACGGTGATCATTATAGCAGCCATCGCATGTGGCGTACTTTTTATCGCCGTTGTCACGTTGGCGATTTTGTTGGCTGTGCTGAGGTAAAGATGTAAGAAATTATCAGAGGAACAGGGAAATCAGGCGGTATTGGCCAAGGAAGCGTTGAAGATCAGTGGAAGGATTACGCCGGGATTTGTAACAAATCACGAGAATCTTCCTTTGAACAGAAGCCTGCAGGAGGCAGGTCAGTCCTCACCGGAGGAGATAGGAGAAACAAGCGTGTTAGGTATAGATATGGATGAGCATGGTCAGCCGCTCAACGATACAGCGGTTCGATATCCAACGATCGTCCGGTATAAAACAGGCGAGACGTTTGTGGTGAACCAGAACAGTTACATTATCGGATCCGCAGCAGATTCTGTCGATTACTGTATTACGCGTAGCCATAGTATCAGTCGAAAACATGCGTGTATTATGAAGTTCGAAGATGGATATTATATTCAGGATCTGGATACGACAAATGGAACATATGTGAATGACATACGAGTTATGCCGGGGCGTTATATGAAGCTGGATCCTGGTAATATCATTCGTCTGGCGGAAGAAGAATTTGAGTACAAGGGGTAAACAGTAAAAAGATGATAGTCAGTTGTTATGCAGATCATCTCGCGTATACATTTGAAGCGCAGGATGCGTTATTTATGCTCGGGATGAAGGTTGTAAATAAATTGGAAGAACATCACATTCCGATGGTACAGGTACTACATAATCAGAAAGTACAGTTGCTGTATGGTGTAGAGGGATACCGTCGGTTCACGGAAGCGATGGGAGAAATCAGCAGCGCAGAACTTGTGACAGCATGCATTCATTTTTTGCAGATGTTAAAGAGAATGGATGACAATGATTTCCTGGAGATGAAGGCTGTAGACATAAAGTTTGAACGGCTATATTACGACGGAAAAAATAAAGAAATCAAGGCAGTCATTCTCCCTATTAATTATGAATGTGATTTGCATGATGCATGCACATGGAGTTATTCATTTCGGAATACAATGCTCATGATCTTCAATCAGATTTTTGTAAATATGCCTGACAGACAGACGGAACTGTATTATGTGGTAATGGATCAGACGAAGACAGATGCAGAGGTATTGCATGCACTTATCTCTTATGACTTCGGAATTCAGGCAGTTGAACATGCGATGGAGAATACAGATACAGAAAAAACGTTACTATTAGAACATAACGGACCTGAAGGGAATCTGATATTTATTGTTGATAAGCCGGAATTCCTCATAGGAAAATCAAAGGAAGCAGACGGAACGATTGCAAATTCCACGAAAGTCAGTCGAAATCATTGTAGGATTGTCCGGGAAAATGGCAGTTATATGATTCAGGATTTGGAGAGTACAAATGGAACGAGCGTCAACGGCTATACGCTGGAACCAGATCAGAAATATTACCTGAAAGATGGAGACAGTCTGGTTTTGGCGGATGTAGAATTTAAGGTCACAGTGTCATAACAGGGGGCAGATATGATAAAGAAAAGTATTGTATTCGCGGCATTTGACGAGGAATACGTGGCAACGATTGAGTTTAAGCTTGCAAAGCTTACAGAGGAACGGGCAAGCATTGAATTTATAACAGATGCAGGCTGTCTGGAAGCGTTTCTGGAGCGACCGAAGAAGATTGACGTTCTGATACTTCCTTATGGGATTATGTTACCGCATCCAGAGGCTTTTTCGAAGACAAGCATTTACTATTTGACAGAAGAAGAGATGGATGCAGAGAATCCTGCCTACATATATAAGTATTACAGTGTAAAACGTATGCTGGAGAAGATCGATTCTGGGCTGATCATAGAGGCAGAGTCGGAAAAGGGGACAAAGGTAGTTGGCGTGTTCTCGGCATCTGGGGGAACGGGAAAGACGATTACTGCATTGACGCTGGCGCATAAACTGATGAAAAAAGGAAAACGTGTAATCTATATCAGTACCGTTCCATATCAGGATTTTACATATTATATAAATGATACAAGCGTGCTTGGAACCGCATTTTGTTATCAATGTTCAATCAATATAAAAAATGCATTAAAAATTATACAGGAAGAAATCAAAAATGAGGGATTTGATTTTTTGCCGCCATTCAAGAATCTTCCGGTTTCTTATCAGATGAAGTTTTCAGTATATTCCCAGATTGTAGATTATCTGCGAGACAAAAATATCTATGACTATATTGTAGTGGAGTTATCTTCCGAGCTGGAGGCAGACAAACTGGTTTTCCTGAAGAATTGTGATTGGAAAGTACTCTTGACAACGCAGGATAAGATCGCGGTAGGAAAGCTGGAAGCATTGCTTTCCAATATGCTGGATTTTGACAGGAATATTTTGATTTTGTGTAACCGTTACAAATATAATCAGCCGGATTTTCTCTCTGGCGCACAGCTTCTTCAGAAATATGAGTTCAGTGAATTTATCGAAGAGTATAATGCGCCGCTTGATCTGGAAATGACGAAAAATTCACAGTTGTTTGACAGAACTATATTGTGCATGGAATAGATGTTCCAAATAAGGGGAGTGTTGAATATGGAAAATACAGTGATTGTGGAATTTCATCATAAAAAAAGAAATACATGGCTGGATATGGAGATTCCGCTTGATATATCAGCCAACGAATTGATCTATGGGTTAAATAAAGGATTAAATCTTGGGATTGATATGTCGAATGTGGCGGAATGTTATATGTGTACGGAAGATCCAAGAACGCTGTTGCGTGGAGACCGGTTGCTGGAATCGTTCGGATTGCGCAATGGTACGATTATACATTTTGACAGATAAAAGCAGGGGGTACAAATGAAACATAAATTAGTGATATATGGAAATAACATGTATAAGGAAGTGGATTTTGATGATTCATTTGCCGGAAGTATTACGATAGGAACAGATAAAGCATGTCAGATTGCGTTTCGAAAAGATCGCTTTATGACAGGCTTTATTTTTCGAATTGATCGGCAGGCAGATGGGGAATATATTATCAGTTGTAATGATACCATATATCTGACCAAAGATTTCAATCTGAAAGAATATGTGAGAAAGCTGGAGACAGGCGATCATTTATCTCTGTGCTATGATTATACCGGAACGGAGGTATTCAGCATTGATTTTCTCGCATGTTTCGATGCAGTCGGTGATGATTACGATCTTCAGATTGACTGCAAAAATATTTCTGAATTTTCTATTGGTGGACAAGTAGAGTGCACAATTCGAATCGATGATCCCTACACACATGAAGATTGTGTAAAACTGTATAAAGTAATCGATGGATACGATGCGGAATTTGTCTCGAACACAATTGGTATTGAGGTAAATGGATTTATGCCACGCGCCAATACCTGTCATGTGCGGGATGGAGAGTTTTTGTCGATCAAGGGATATTCGTTCTGTATCTGTGACGGAATGATATATACAACGAGAAAAGCAAAGCTTATAACGAAGAGAAAAGTGGAGATTGTTCAGTATCAGAAAAATCATTATGAATATCCGAAGTTTATAAAAAATGTCCGACAGCAGTTCTCGATGCCGGATCAGACGATTGAAGTGCTGGAGCCGAACAACAAGGACGAGTCGGAACAGCAGAACTTTTTGATGTCTGTTATGCCGATGCTGGTAAATATGTTGATGATGGTTGGACTCCGCGGAATGATGGGCGGTGGAGGCATGTATGTCATCTATTTTGCGGCAACAATGTCAGTGAGTACAACTGTTACAGTCTTGAATTTTGTAAAGGAACGAAATAAAAGACAGGAAAAAGAAGAACGAAGAAAAAAGATATATCTGGAATATCTGACGAATCGGGAGGATGAGATTATACATTTGCGGGAGCGGGAGAAAACGGTCGCAGAGTATATGAATCCATCGCTGAACAATTATATGACGTTTATTGAGAATTTTGACAATCGGCTTTTTGAAAGAAAACGCGAGGATGAAGACTTTCTCAAGGTCTGTCTCGGAAAGGGTGTTGTGCGGTCGTGCTGTCCGGTTGATTATAAAAAAGAAGAGTATGTGGACACGGAAGATACGCTGAAGGATTTTCCGAAAACCATGCATGATAAATATGAGTTTATTGATGCGATGCCGGTATGCCTCGACCTGAAGACCGCGAATGCGGTTGGTTTCATTGGAAGCCGGACAAAGTTGTATCAGATGGAGAAAAATCTGATCATAGGATTTGCAGCTTCGCATTTTTATAAGGATATCAAGCTGTTTTTGATTATGGATAAAGTAGATGTTCCCTTGTTCTCATGGGCGAGATGGCTGCCAATCACCTACAATGAGCAAAATAAATTGCGCAATTTTATGTATGATGGCGAAAGTGCAAAAAGCACGTTGGAATTTCTGTATTCTGAACTTTCCCGTCGAGAATCAATGGGTGGAGTGACGGAACAGATGCAGGAGTATGTTGTGCTGGTATTCCGGTCAGCTATGCTTCGCAATCATCCAGTGGCAGGATACATAGAGAAAGCAAAAGATCTCGGTTTTCATTTTGTGTTTTTTGAGGAGTATGAGGAGTTCCTGAATCCTGCGTGTACAAGCAGGATCTTTCTGGAGGAAGACTTCTACAAAGGATATATTCAGGATACGGACAATGGTGATCAGATACAGGCGTTTGAATATGAATATGTGTCACGTGAACGCGCGGAGATCGCGGCAAAGAAACTGGCATGTGTGTATGTCGATGAGGTGAATCTGGAGAATACACTGACAAAAAACATAACATTATTTCAGCTGTTACATATTATGAGTCCGTATGATCTGGATCTGGAAAGCCGCTGGTCAAACTCAAAAATATATAAGACAATGGCGGCTCCGATTGGAGTTAAGAGCGGGGATGAAATCGTATATTTGGATCTGCATGAAAAGTATCATGGACCGCATGGGTTGGTAGCGGGAACTACCGGATCGGGAAAATCTGAGATTCTGCAGACATATATTTTGTCCATGGCGACCTTGTTTCATCCATATGAGGTTGGGTTTATCATCATCGATTTTAAGGGAGGAGGAATGGTAAATCAGTTTAAGGATCTGCCACATCTGAATGGTGCAATCACCAATATAGATGGTAACGAAATTGAGCGGTCGCTGTTATCAATCAAGGCAGAGCTTGTCAAGCGGCAGGAGCTTTTTGCGAAATTAGAGGTAAATCATATTGATGATTATATTAAGGCATATAAAGATGGAAAGGCCAAAATCCCTCTTCCACATCTGATTTTGATTGTAGATGAGTTTGCCGAGTTGAAGAGTGAACAGCCGGAATTTATGAAAGAACTGATATCAGCTGCACGAATCGGACGAAGTCTGGGTGTACATCTGATTCTTGCAACACAGAAGCCTTCGGGCGTAGTAAGTGATCAGATATGGAGTAATTCGAAATTCAAACTGTGTCTCAAAGTGCAGAACAAGAATGATAGTAATGAAGTATTGAAATCACCATTGGCGGCAGAAATCAAGGAACCGGGCAGGGCATATCTGCAGGTGGGAAATAATGAGATTTTTCAGTTGTTCCAGTCAGCATATAGCGGAGTTACTGCAAAAACAGATGGGATATCTGCACAGAAGAAGTTTGCGTTGACAAGTGTTGCATTGTCGGGAAAAAGATCTGTGATATATGAGCAAAAGCCAAACGAGGACGATGCAGGCGAGACGCAGTTGAAAGCAATCGTTAATTATGTGAATGAATTTTGTGAGAAAAAGGGAATATCCAGATTACCGAACATCTGCCTTCCTGCTTTACCGGAGAAATTGCCATTTACGTTGGATGGCTTTTCTTACACGGGAACCGATATTGTTGTTCCTGTGGGCGTGGTGGATGATCCGTCAAGACAGCGGCAGTATGTGGAAACGTGGAACATCTCGCAGAATAATTTTTATATATTGGGATCTGCGCAGTCTGGAAAGACGAATCTGTTACAGACAATGATCTGTGGGCTGGCAATGCGTTATTCTCCAAAGGATGTCCAGATGTATATTCTGGATTTTGCATCTATGATTCTTCGTAATTTTGAGACATTGAATCATGTTGGAGGAGTTATTACGTCTACAGATGAACAACGTCTCAAAGGATTCCTGAAGATGATGCAGGAAACTGTGCAGGTGCGAAAAAAGTATTTTTCCCAGCTTGGGTTAAGTTCGTATAGTGCATATCGGGAATCCGGACAGACGGAGCTGCCACAGATAGTGATCTTTCTGGATAACTGGGTTGCATTTCGGGGGTATTATCCGGACTATGAGGATCAGATTATAAGTATCAGCAGAGAGAGCGTGGCAGCAGGTATCTCTTTTGTCGTGACCGCCGGTCAGGCAGGAGGAGCCGGATTCAAGCTGTTATCAAACTTTTCGAAGAGAACTGCTTTGTATTGCAATGATTCCAGCGATTATGGCGTGGTCTTTGAGGCATGCCGCAAGAAGCTGCATGATATCGCGGGAAGAGGACTTATTGAGGCAGATAAAATGTATTATGAGATACAGTATTATCTGGCTTTTGCAGCAGAAAAAGAGTTTGAGAAGATTACGCTTATGAAGGCGTTTATTGATCAGATTCATGATCAGTACGGTGATATGTATGTACCGGGGATTCCGGAGATACCACAGAAGGTAACGGAAGCTTATATGGCGAAGCAGTTTGGAACAAGCTACAAGCCATATGAAATTCCGCTCGGCATGGAGTTTGAGACGATAGGCAGACGGACATTAGATTTGGGGCAGACACCGCTTCAGGCTTTTGTTGGAGCAAAAGACAGCAGCAAACACCAATATGTAGAGTATTTGCTTGACAGGGCTCTCAGGAATCAGGACAAGGCACCTGTGGATGTGTATCTCATGGATGATACAGCAGGTGAGTATAAGGGGTTTGAGCCAGATGTGTGTGGATATACGCAGACAACAGAGGGTGCAGCGGAGCTGTTGAATATAGCGTGGCAGAAGCTTCAGGCACAGGAAACACCAGCGAGTCTGCAGATAATCGTAGTCAATTCGCCAGAGATAATGAAGCAGATCGGAACGGACAAAGCGATGGTAGATCTATACAGGCAGATAAGTATGGCATTTAAGTCAGGGAAAGGATGTTTCCTGTTGACGGATGTTGAAAATGCTATGATTTCCTTCTCGGCAGGCGAGCTTTTGAAGCAGGTGCGTGATACAAAACAGTTTATTGTATTTGAGAATATCAAGAACATTAAAGTGACAGATATATCAATGGGAGTTGCTCGTACATTCAAGAAAGAACTGGATGTAAATGATGCGTATGTGATACAAGGCGATAAAATCGAGAGAGTTCGGGTTGTGCAGAAAGGATAGAGATGGGATATGGCACAAAAATCTAAAGAAAAGCAGCAGATTCAACAGGAAATATTGGATAATCGCAGAGCAATCCAGCGCTATGAGGTGCAGATGAGCGGTGTCAGAACTTTAATCGCAAGGTATGAGGATGAGTATGATGATCTGCGTTCTGCAATTGGAAATCTGAGTACCGTTATACAAAATATAGAAGGAATTCAAACCTATTATAATCATGTAATCTGCACATATACGGGAGAAATACATCGATGGTGGGGCAGTGAATATAATTATGCGGATCTTGAGTTTGGACATATAGATACCGACGTCGAGAACTGCCAGACGCAGGTGGAGGATATGCAGGCGCAGATGCAGGAAAAACGCACATGGTTAGAAGGGGAGTTGGAAACCTTGAATCAGCGGATAAGAGCATATCAAAACGAGATAGACACGCTCGTAAGTGTGAACAATGGTTTGCGCAGAAAACTATAGGAGGAATTATCATGGGAAGTTTGCATGTTGATTTAGATACGTTGCAGTTGGGAATGAAAGAGGTTACAGATGCAATCGGAAATATACATAAAGTCGAAACAGAGTATAAGCAGGAAGGTGTTACCTGCCTGCCATCCTATCAAGCATTACAGGAACAATTAGAAATGTTGGATAAACTATCTGATAGTATGAAAGACATCATGATGTTGGTGACACAGAGCGTAACGAATGCATATACGGCGCTTTTGAGCGTAGATGCACAAGCGGCGGAGGATATGAATAAATAGGGGGAATTATGGGGCTTACAGCAGATATTTATGATATATTTGGTTTTACAAACCATGTGATAAGCGAGGCTGCTGCACTGCAGGCGAGCATAACGGATGTGACAACGACAGTGAATCATTTTGCAGCATTGCTTGATAACCAGTCAGGGGCAACTGTCGTGTCTATGCGGAATTACATAACCGGGTTTGCAAGCAGTATACAGGCGATTGCAGATGCCGTAAATATGGCGTTTACGCAGATACTGATGGTGTATCAGGGTGCGTATGCGCTGCTTGATTCGGATGCATATGCCGTTATCGATGAAGATACGATCAGCGAGGTATTGAATGCTTATCGAAACTCATATCTGTGGATGGATGATGAGCTTGATATTGTCAAAGAAATGTATTATCGGGTGTGTGGATTCACAGATGTGACCATGCCATCTTTCGAAAATGCATTTACCCGTATCGAAGAATTTGAAGCCAGAGAGAGGGAGTATCGACAGGCGCTTCTTGATACGGAGGAGAGCTTTGATGCAAATGAACTGGTGCTATTACAGAATCTTACAGAAAGCTCGCTGACATATTTGACCGGACTGATGCCGCAGGGGTATAATGCGGTTACAGCACCGCCGAACGTGAAAATAAACGGCGTGACGGATATTAGTGCGAGTCTGGCGGAAAGAGAACAGCAGATACAGGATGTATGGGCGCATGGCTTTGTGGCAGGTGCGAACAATACAGCCTGTTTGCAGATAACAAATAATCCGGAGCTGTATAACAGTATTCTTGGCATCTATGGATATATGATGCAAAATGAAGAGACAATCAATGGTCTTTCTGAGATTAGCAGGGATACATGCGAGACATATATCACGGATGCAAAGTGGGAGGAGGGATGGAAGAAGATAGCAACGGGTGCTTTTGCGTTAATGAGTGGCGCAGGCGCATTAGGGGTAGCAATTTGTGAAGCAGGAACACTGCTTACAGTGCTTGGATTTGCGAGCGGGGGATCTTCCCTTTTGTTTGGAACATCGGAACTGTTTGAGGGAACGCAGGATGTATCAATTTCTGTTCAGGGATTGAAGTACACAGATGCCATAAATCCGCTCAAAGACCTTATGGGAGAGGAGTCATATAATAAGGCTTTGGCAATCAGTACCACGACGGCGGATGTGGTGTGTCTGGCTGGAGCAGTTAAGAATACCGTAAAGGGAATTCGAGATGCAAAGGCAGCCAAAGGGATGCCGGAAGAGGTGCCAACAGAGGTGCCGAAGATAGAGGAACCGAATCTGGCGGAAATAGAAAAACAGGCAGATCTGGAAGGTGAATTTTATGAAGATATATTTGAGAGCCAACGAGCAGATATTCCGGAATATGAAGATTATCTAAGTGATTTTGCAGAAGCACAGAACGATTATGTGAAGCCGGCTGGAGGCAAGAGTGGTACAACAACTAAACCTAATCAAGTACATCATTTTGCATCGAATAAAAGTAAAAAATATACAAGTCAATTTGAGAGCATAACAAAGAAGTATGGATTAGATTTAGATGGTGATTGGAACAAACAGTCGATGCCACATCAAGGCAGACATCCTTATGCATACCACGATTATGTTCTTGATAATATGCAAAAATTTGATAGAATAGCAAATGGGGATAAAACAAAATTCTTGAAATTATATGACCAAATGAAACAGAAAATAATCAATAATCCAGAGATGTTGTATAAAGACTACTGGAAAAAATAATGAAGGAGATTGATGATGCGTTACTATAAATTGATATATGATTATGAACAAGACGATAATTATGCTAATTGCGATGTTGCTAGTATTGGCAATATGGATGAATACATAACCATTAGTGGAAAAGAGATAAAACAGTGGGGTAGGGTTGTGTTTGAGTATGATTCTACGGAAGGAAATGTATTAACGGATTATCTTGCTAATCCGCATAGATGGTTTGTAGTTTCAGAAAATTTTTGTAATAAGACACAGAAAATCTTAGAAAATCAAGTTCAATTTTTGCCAGTTAAGGTGATTGACAGATTTTCCGGAATTGAAGTGGATTCATATTTTGTGGCTAATATTGTGACTGTAATTGATGCATTAGATTTGGATAATTCAAAATACGACGTTTTTGAATTGGATGACGAAAAAATTATCTCCGTAGAAAAATATGCGTTAAAAAGTAGTGAAATTGTTAATAGGCATATATTTAGATTAAAGGATGATACGATACCTATTTTCATTTCTGAAACTTTAAAAAAAGTAATTGAAGATAATGATTTTACGGGATTTGAATTTTTAGAAGTAGATGTAATTTAGATAAAAATTTACTTCTAAAATTACTGAGAATATTTGTTTCTGGTAAAAAAATGCAAAGGAGCCAACTGAGAAAAATTACACCAGTTGGCTCTTG
>ERZ780075.807-NODE-807-length-12916-cov-5.583858_pt1 | contig 12916 bp, 9 predicted proteins | sample MGYA00511839_ERZ780075 | MGnify/ENA primary metagenome ERZ780075 (study PRJEB29588, sample SAMEA2155953) | human gut metagenome | biome: human gut; feature: human-associated habitat; material: faeces | place: Denmark | collected 2008/2010 ...
TGCATCCTGCAATCAATGTGTTGGTTTTCTTATCAATTATTGAATTGCAATTATCACGGGAGTCATAGCGACTGTTTCCATTCTCTACTGTAATCTTTTCCAAGCCGCTGCAATCTGCGAAAGCACCATCCCCAATGCTCGTCACGCTCTTAGGCAATGTCAGTTCGGTCAAGCCTGTGCAACCCTCGAAAGCAGAATCCCCAATGCTCGTCACGCTGTTTGGTATGACACTGTTTTTGCATCCTGCAATCAAGGTGTTGGTTGCCGTCTCAATTATTGAATTGCAATTATCACGGGAGTCATAGCGACTGTTTCCACTCTCTACTGTAATCTTTTCCAAGCCGCTGCAATATGCGAAAGCAGATTCCACGATACTCGTCACGCTGTTCGGCAATACCAGTTCGGTCAATTCACTGCACCAGCCGAAAGCAGAATCCCCGATGCTCGTCACACCGTTAGGGATGACACTGTTTTTGCATCCTGCAATCAATGTGTTGGTTTTCTTATCAATTATTGAATTGCAATTATCCCGGGAGTCATAGCGACTGTTTCCACTCTCTACTGTTATCTTTTCCAAGCCGCTGCAATATGCGAAAGCACCATCCCCAATGATCTTCACGCTGTTGGGCAATGTCAGTTCGGTCAAACCGCTGCAACCTTCGAATGCAGAAACCTCGATAATCCTCACCCTGTTGGGCAATGTCAGTTCGGTCAAACCACTGCAACCACAGAAAGCAAAAGCCTCGATGCACTCCAAGGTGTCGGGCAATGTCAGTTCGGTCAAGCCGCTGCAACCATAGAAAGCCTCGCTATCAATTTTTTTTAATTTCTTTGGCATGACAATCTCTTCCAACTTGTCGCAACCTTTGAATGCCTCTTTGCAAATTTCCTCGACACGTTCGTCAATCTCGTAATATTTGTCTTTAAGTGCGGTTGCATCAACAAGTTTCTTATAGTCCTCACTGTACACCACTACATCCCTTTTTTCCATGATATATACTTTAGTTTATTTTAACAGCCTGCAAGATGGCGCAAGAACTCTTTTCCTCACGCCATCTTTTCCAAGCCTTTCTATTCGTTTATATTTTCACTTTTTTGCTTATAAACTAATGCTATCGCTTCGACAAACGAAACGATGGTCTTTCATAAACATTTTTGTCGTTTTTTTATTTCAGCGTCTTCACAAGTTTTTCCCAGTCTGACTTTGTCATATTTCCAGGCGACAGCGAGACGTTCTGGCAGCTGTTGAGCAAAATCAGATTGCTGTAATTCTCCAGACCTTTGATTCTTGCAAACCATTCTCTCCGACTTCGCATAAGCACTATGACTTTCTCCTCTTCCATCGCGCTATAAATAAAATCGTCGACATACTTGCCAGACGGCAAGTCGAACGCCATTTTGTGTTTAGTGTGGTACGGGAAACATTCTATACAGAAAACTTTCTCTGAAATCTCGCATCCGCATGCTTTCTTCAATTTTCGCACGCGGTCTTTCCACCATTTATAGCCTAGATGGGACTCGCCTATCGCATTCACAACTGTTTCTGGATCACGCAGCCAAATGAACTCCTTGTTGATATGCCACAACTCCTCACAAATCTCTTTCTCATAAATGTTGGAGAAAGCATTCTTACCGTTTGGCAGCACTGACGCCGCCTGAATCGCGTTGCCGCAGCCCACAAAAGTCAAATCTTTTTCGCTATGTCCAGGATTGCCATTAAGCAGATAGACCTTAGCCTCAGGATCGCCGTGATATGGTTCAGGAAGTGTGTCAAGCACAATCTTTGATTTAACAGCAGTCGTCAGGCTGTTGATTACTGACTTGTCGCAATCGGCGACAGTGTCGCTAAGTGAAATGTTTAACCATGGATTCTCCATGATTTTGGGACTCTTCATGTTTTGGGGACTCTTCATGTTTTTGCAATTTGTTTTTCGAATCTGCAAAATTAACAAACAAGAACACAATAATTACCCCCCCCCGTTAATTTTAGTTAATTATGTTGCAAAACATTTTCCCATAGGCTTGGCGTGTTGTCGGTAAGAATAAATGATGCCGAGAATATATCGCAGGGAGGTGCGCAATGTGTTCATACCCGTTCCCTTTTTCACATATCCACCTCTGTGAAACGATTGAAAGTTCGACCGTCTCTTGTAACCTTCCCGAAAAACATCTTTTCAGGGCGCACCCAATATGCCTTCTGTCCATACAAGGCTTGATAAACCACCATGCGTTCCAACGTCTCTGAATCAAAGGCGGAATGGAAAAACTTATACTTTCCGCCCTTGAAGTGCTGAAAATACCGATATTCTTTTACCGGACAGTCCATAAGCATCTTTTGGGCAAGCGGTGCGTACCATGCCTTCACCTCCTGCTCTGTTGGTGTGTGGCCGCCCGGGAAACGGAACACATTGCTGTAGTGCTCCATAAACAACGGGCAGAAATGGGCGATGCTGTCGTGCTCGCCAAAAAGTCCCCATACGCGGTCTTTGTAATATGGGTTGCAGCAATCAAATTGTATGGCTTCCAATTCGGCAAACTCCTCAATCAACGTCTCGTCAATGACCAGCCGCTGATTGCCGTCCCTTCTCGGTGCCTTGTATTCGTGCTCGCCGACGCGCTGCTTCAAAAATTCGGTCATCTTGAAATGAGGATTGCCAAGCAAGGCCGGTATGCCCACCACAGGGGCAAGCATCTGGGCAAGGAATGCTCCGCAGCTGTTGCCAAGAAGCAAGTCGGGATGCTCCCGGTCGATGATTGAGCGAATCTCCTTCAGTGCCTCCTTGGGATGCAACGGCAGGTCGGGTGTCAGCACAACTGCCGACCCCTCGAAAGCCTCCCGCAACGCCTTTGCCATCGCACAACTTCCCGTGGCAAAAAATCCATGCAGGAACAGTATTTTCTTCTGTATTGTTTCTTTCATTAAATTCTTTTATCTTTCCGTTGGCAGCCTATACGGCCGCCTAATCAATCTCGAGACACTGCTTGATGGCGGCGCGGATGGCGGCGGAGTCGGCATTGTCGCGCTGAAGGATGGTGAATATCGATTTGATATATTCATCCTTGTTCTGGCAGCCGCACAGCTGCGCCACGTTGCTCTGCACAAGCATCGTTTTCTGGTTGTAGACACGCAACACGCTGCGGTAGTCGCCCTCCTGGACATAGCGGTTGAAGTCGCGACACAGTCCCTCATAGATTGCGCGCGGACGTATCTCCTGTCCAAGATGGTCGAGATGGTCCTCAAGGGCGTTGATGTTCTGAAAACGGCGGTCAACGACCACCTCGATGGTGCGTTTCACTTGATGCCGGGTGTGCATCAACGCCTGCTGCCGCAGTTCTGCCTTGAAGAGTTTGAGGATGTTGCCACGCACATGCGAAAAAGCCTTCACATCATCCTTGCCGTGCACTCGCGCCACGGTGCGTATCACCCCCTCAAGCATCATTATATTCTCAATTTCAGCCACATCCGGCACATAAATCTTCTTCTGACGCAGATAGTCAACCTCTTTGGCGTTGCGCCGGTCGCGATCAACGATGCCGCGCGAGTCAAGATGATGGAAGCCTTGAATGTCGTTGACGGAGCGCACCGTTTCTATCACCTTGTTGCAACTTCCCATCGGCTTCACCGTGTACTCCGGGAAAATCAGCGAATACAGCCTGAAATCAAGGCTGTGGGTGCTGTCGCCCTCCACAAAAAGCACCGGTTTGCGGCTGCCCATAAGGTCGATTATCAGCTGGTCGCTCAGCGACTCGTGCGGACGGATTATCTCATAGTCCCACGTTTCCGCCTGGATGTTGCATCCTCTCACCCACACCGTGACGTTGTCGGTGCGCGACGTAGGAAACTCGATGTCGTGGGTCATGTAGACAAACGTGCAGTCGGGGCGGTGCCCCTCGATAGTTGTCCAAAGGCTTTGCGTGATGCTGCGGTGCAGGAAAAGCGTAGGCGAGTCAACAAAAATCACGCTGCCCTTCGGAGCATACAGCGTCGCGCCGATATAGAAGAACACGGCTTTCTCGCCCGCCGACAGCTGGCGGGGATTGAAAGCATTGTCGCCAAGACGGTTGGTAAACTTGATTTTACCGCCCGACCTCTGCACATCGTTTTTCGGAAACACTTCCTTCCACAGTTTCACAACGGCATCGATTTTCGTGCGCGGCAACGGGATGTCGGCGGCTGCGCCGATACGGTTCATCTTGTAGGTGAACATATCGTTCATCTCATCGTTGAGCAGCATAAACAGCAGCATCTCAAACTCTGTCTCGGCTACGGGTTTCACAAACTGCACCGACTGCAGCGCCTGCTGATAAAACGTTGTGACCGACTGCGCCTGTATGTCGCCGTCTTTTATCGGATACAAGGCTTTGAGAGCGGAAATTGTGAATGCACGGTTGCCAAGGTCGGCAATCATCCGGTTGACGAAGCGTGTCTTGCCAGAGCCGTTGGCTCCGACCACTGTGATTTGCTGGCGTCCGTTGAGCGACACCGGATGCTGCCCGTCTATTCGTTTCGGAAGCGTTATGTCCATCGTATTCAGATTTTTGTCAGCGTAAAGTTACGCACTCCTTTTGAGACAAGCAAGAGCTTAAGCATCAAGGGCATGCGACGGTTGGCAGAAATGCTGTTAAATATTATTAATCCACTTGCTTGACAATAAAAATTCAAATAGCTTTGTCATTGGAAATTAAGCCATTTATTATGAATACACAAAGGACAGCTAAAGCAGAAACATCAGACAAAAAGATAAAGAGGATTATGATTTCTGAGAATTGCAATCTTTCAAGCAAATTGTCAGAAATTAGGCATCAGGATTCGACTGAATTGATTGTTTCGATTGTTAACAATGTAACGGTTATGGTTGACAAGGGCATCGTTCTTGATGATTACACACATCTATTAATTAAAGCTGGCAAATTAAACATAGATGTCTCGCTGACGTTAGGGAAGCACAGCGAACTGATTATTTCGCCAGGCTGCATAGTCATAGGAACTGGAAATATTGTCGGCAATTTTTCCCACCTCTCAGCTCCGATAGAGAAAGTGTTTGAAGAAAGCGTCAATGTTACGGGATTTTGGACAAACGACCGCGTCTACCCACAGTGGTTTGGAGCTGAAGCCTACGACTGTGAAACGCCAGAGCTGCCGACTGGGCAGGAACTCTCCGATAGCTCAGAGGCAATCGAGCGTGCCGCCAAGATGACGTGTTGCGGTGAAGTTTTTCTGCCAAGAGGCGTGTATTTCCTTGACAAGCCAATAAACTTGAGTTGTGGCGTGACAATAGCTGGAGAAACTGGCATCTACAAAGATGATGTCAACGGAACTATTTTAATTGCTAAAATGGATTATGACGCTATACAATGGTCCACATCGTCAGATAATAAAAATCAAGAGGAGGAAATTAAAGAGGAAGATATGCGCTATGGCAATTATCTGTTTCACATAAATATTAAATGGGGAAAACAGCCAAAAGAGCGTAAAGACTGGAATTCCCCAACATGGGAACTGGGCTTCACACAAATGTGCACGACGATAAAGAATTTGAGAATTATCAATAGAACGGCTCCACAAGACGAACCCATCGACAGATTGCCGGCGTGTGTGCTTACGGGAGCTCCTTCCGCCTTCGACAATGTGATTTTCAATGATTTTTGTCAAGCCGTGCGCTATGTTGACGAATATATTGACAACAAGCGAGTGACCAACTGCACGTTCTATTGCGACCCGCCACTATATGTGGGAAATTTGCAATTTTTCGCTTTCAACCTCGGGTTCCTTGGCGATGGAGTGCTGTTTGAGCATAATGCCGTTCACGAAGGCAAGTACAACAAAGGGCTGCGTCTTAACCACTGCGGTGGAGCAAGCGTCAATTCAAACATTCTGAACGCAGACGTGCTTATAAACAAGAGTATGGCAGTTGACCTCTCTTCCAACCATATGGAAGGAAATAAGACCGTAGAAATTAAAAGTTCCCAAGTTGCGCTTCGAAGCAATTACATATGGATAGGCAATCAACCGGCAGTAAGGATTTATTCCGATAGCTATGGCAATAAATCTGTTGTCACGATGGACGGCAATGTGTTTCTGTTCAAAGATACAATAACCGACAGTTCAAAGGATGAGTCTCTGTTTGTCTGCGATGCGGAGATTGCCATTGATGAATTTTCAATCCTGAACATCAGCAACTGCTATCGATATCGGAGTGGACAGAATTTTGGCGACACTCGGACATTTGGAGTACAGGTTTACAAAATCAAAAATAACTCGTTATTTTCGGAACTTGAAGAGTTCAACAATTATTCCTATGCCCTATCGCAATCGTCATGCATTTGTGGAGGCTTTGCCATGATTGGAGCTCCATTCGCCACAGCCGTCTCTGACTGCCAAATTGATCCGATTGCGATGCTTAACGGAGATGTTAAATGGATAGGAGAAACAGGTGAATATTCATATTCAGCTCAAGTCCTTCTCGACAAAAAGCGTGGCATTGGGCTGTCGTCTGTCGACTTTAATTGGTGGGTAAATGATGATGGCGGGCATACAGCTTCATCGGCTACAGTCGAAAAGTACGAAAAAAAAGATAACGATAAAGATGAAGATGAAGATAATGGTAGGGGAGTGCTGATAAGTCTTGGCAAAGCAACAGGGAAATATCTGTTGCGACTGTTCCGCATCAGGCTTGACAAAACAGAATACAAATATGTCGACATACCGATTTGTGATTCCCAATACATTTACGACAATGGAGTGTCGGTGAATGGATTTGGATGGAAGAACAGCGATGAAAAGGGAAGCGTAATAATCACGAATCCTCAGATTAAACGATTCGAGATTCGACAGAACAATGTCAACGTAGTGATTGTTGGAAGAATAACCCCCGACACGGATAGTTGGGAAGATGGCGATGTAATATATATTCCTGCCACAAGTTCAATAAAAATAGTTAACCATTAAAACCAAGGATATGAAACGAAATGCATTTTTATCAGTATTAGCATTGTTGTTGGTCACTGTTACAGGTGCATACGCCAAAACAGTTTCAGTACATGTCACAGAGCCAGGCACGTTTGCCGAGGAATTGGCAAAGCAATGCGATTGGACTACAGTCGACACCCTTACCGTAAGTGGACCGATCAATGCCGATGATGTTCGGCAAATAAGGAAAATGGCGAATGGCATGGATGCCATTTGGCATCCAATAGATCACGAACACCAGAATGGTCCATATCTCGTTGTAAGCCGTATTAGCAACAGAGACGGCAAGTTGGTCAGGGTAGACCTTACTGACGCCACATTTACCGCGAATTTTGAAAAATTCATTTTTTACTATAACGATGCAAAGGAAATCATTTTGCCAAAGCAGTATAAAACCAGGTCTGTGAAATTTGCCAATCAAGCATTTTATAATTCTAAGATAGAGACGATTGGCAATTTTCCAGAGAATGTGTTCTGCATAGGAGATAGTGCCTTCTTAGACTGTAAGAATTTGAAAGGGTTGGACTGGAAGAACGTTGCAACCATCGGAATTCGAGCTTTTCGTGGGTCAAGTATGAAATTTGAGAAATTTCCCGAAAATCTGACACGAATTGAGAAATATGCATTCTATGGAACAAAGAATGTCATTAGTGCGCCATTTCCTGCCAGTCTGACATATATTGGAGACTATGCTTTCTGGGGTTGCACACTGCCACCAGAAATAAATTTGACAGACGTGAATGTAGGATCTAAAACGTGTTTTTGTGGTACGAATGGTGTAAAATCAATAACACTGACATATACTCCAAATTTCGATGACAGCCATCTACCTAAAGCACAAAGTTTTGAACACATGAAAGAGTTGGAGACAGTGAAGATTACAACAGACTTTTTTTTACAAGCTAATTTCAAAGAATGTTCCAATTTAAAGAATGTGCACATACCCAACTTGGGAAATATCGATGACTGCAATTTGGTGAATGAAGTACATTTTGATCATTCTGATTATAGCACCGGATATTATAATTATGTTCTGAATTTTTCTAGGTTATTAAAAGTTGATAGAAGATATTATGGACCTGACTATGCCTCAACGACATACGGACTGGCGACCATGGACGGAGCCTTATATCGTTTTGTCGGCTCAAATCAATTGTCGAGATTGTTAATGCTGCCTTCCGGAACTACGTCATATACATCTCCTTCAAGATGTTACTATATCAACGACAACGCATTCCAACATTGTGGAGGCCTTGAATATCTAAAATTGACAGAGGCCCAAATTAGCAACACCGCACTGAACGAGTATTTAAGAAACACAAAAATTGAGATTCCAGATGACAATCCATACCTTAGAAAAGGAGAGAATGGCTTTATATATAGCTTTAGATATAATTACGAGAAACAGGAATGTATTATGTTTGCAACCTCTGATGTCCAATCATCCAGAACATTGGTGGTCGACGCTCCAATTTTTGATAAAAACAGTCTGTTGCTTGAATATCCGGAATTGACCAAAGTAGTTATCAAACAAGATGTAAACGACGTAACATATCTATTTCCAAATGCGATAAACTTAAAGCGAATAGAGTTTGAGTCAACGACGCCTCCAGATGTTAATGATTTAGACAATACTCTTGCCGAAATGCAGAAACACGCTTATGATGACGACTACTTCATCATCGTGCCCAAAGGCTCGGAGATGAATTATATGAACCATCCGTTCTGGTACAGATTCCTTGTTAAGAGTTCCGACAGCGTGGCGGACATTTCGTCAGATGAAATGAAAGTGACGGTTGACGGCCGCATGGTTAGAATTGCTGGAATTGATGAAAAAGAGAGTGTTGAAGTGGTTAATGCATGCGGACAAATTGTGTATTCGGGTGCTGATCACGAAATCGCGATGCCTTCGGCTGGGATTTACATTGTACGTGCCAGCTCTCATGTCCGCAAAGTGATTGTCAGATAGCGGAGTCCTATAGCTCTTGGATAAGAATGCTCCGACCAAACAAACAATTTAAATGACCTACCAAAATATTTCAGCCACGACATGGAAAGGGAAAAGAGCAATGGCGACCACTGCGTTGAGCGTGATGAGAAGCACGGTGCGGTCGGTGCGTTTCATCGCCGCCTCAATGTTGCCGGCGCGCAGCATGCGGCGTGCAGTAATGGCTGAGCGTATCGACAGCCATGACAGCGGAAGCAACAGATAGAAAAACGGACTGCCGAGCAGCGAGAGCGGCGCGAACACATTGAAAAACGACAAAGCGATGATTACCGTCGTGACAACAGCGGCACGCAGATGCGTGGGGCAATGGCGCACGGCGTCATCAGCCGCCCGATGCTTCTCAACGACCTTTACACCAAAGATTTGCGCGAACTCAGGCACGAGTCTTGCCTCTGTCCATTGCGGCAGCCCTTGGCGCCACACCTTCGTTTCCGCCGCAAGTCCATGCGCGGTCAATTCCTCAAGGCTGAACGGGCCTTCGCTATTTCCGTCCTTTATCATCCAATACTTCATACGGCAAAGTTACTGATTTTCCTCAAAAGAATCATCGTTCAGAGCATCTTTTCAAGGATGTCGAGAGCGTGGAGCATATCGGCATGAAACGTGGTGTGCGAACGCAGAAAGTCTGTGCGGCCGTCTGCCAGCAAGGAATACAGCTCAGGATTCATGTCGTCGGCAAACGAGGAAATGGCATACTCGATGTCATCGCGCTGCCAGTCCATTGTCGAATGGGCATAGACACGCTCTTTCTGGTGCAGGAAGCAATAGGCGGTCTCGATACCGGCGCGCGTAATCATCGGTCGTAACCCTCCGGACGCATTTGACGCTGCTCCACGCTGTAGACGTAGCCATGGCTGAGAAGATACGCCTTCAGCTGCTCTGGGTCGCGGTTGTAGGCATAGCAGATCTGTTCGAGCGAGTCAAACTCCTCGTCGCGCAGCAGCATATTGATTGTTGACACAAGTATTGCGGGGTCGGTTGGCAGATAGTCCATATTCTTGTCGTTTTTTTTCACTCCATCAGCGGTGCCTCCACAGCATCGTCGCTCTGCTCCTGAAGGAAGAGGAAGTAGTCGGAGAACGAGCGTCCCCCCTTGAGCAGCAGGTCGAAATTCTTTTCACTGATAAACACAGGGCGCACCTGACGAGGAATGACAACCTGACGGTCGGCAAACAGTTGACGGCTGTAGTCCTCAAGGTCGGCATAGCTGGTGAATCCCTTGATTATGATTATTCCGAGTTGTCCATACGTCTGACGGTCGATGTCGAAATCGCGCACAGCATAGTTCGAGAAGTTGTGGCGTGCCACGTCGAAGAGCAGACGGTTTGACGACACGCTGTCGACAGGATACGTGAGCAGACAGATGTGCGGACCCTCGCGCGACGTGTCAAACGGCGTATACTCCGTCGTGGAGTTGACCGCCGCAGTGTCGTTTGTGAGCCGTATCGACCAAATCATGCCACGCACGTTGCCTCCGGCTCCCGAATTCGGTTTTCTGCCTTTGGCAAGATCTTTCAGAATCGACGAGGCGAGCGGCGTGATGTCGGTGTCGGGATAGCGCACAAGCAATTCCCTGAGCGTTTCCTGGAAACGGTCGTATTTCTTCTCCGAGAGGTAGGAAAGTGCGTCGAGAAGCATGAACTTAGGCATAATTTTCGACAACGGATATCGGTTCATAATCCCCTTATACCCCTCATGCACCGCTGCGTTGCGGTTTGCAAGATAGTCGGCATACGTCTTCTCATACATCCGCTCCTGCTCGCTCTCCATGTTGCGCAGGTTTTCGATATAATTCGGGTCGGCGAGAGCCATACCATATTTCGTGTCGGCAAAGTCGGCAAGAATCTTCTGCCGGCATGTCTCTGCCTTGTCGGCATATCCGTAGCGCACATACATCAGATACATATTATAATATATGTCAAGGCGATACACATTGTCGGGATAGCGAGTCAGCAGCTCGTTGAACGCGGCTTCGGCGGCATTCACATCCTCAAGTTTGTCCTTCAGGATTATGCCCATATTAAACAGTCCCTCCTGCACGATGTTGTGAGAGTTCTGTATTTCCTCCTCCGTTTTTGGAATCTGCACCAGATAGTATTCCGGGAAGTGCGGATCCTGCTCATGCGCCAGCTGCTCCTCGTTTTTCTTACGGGCGGCAATCTCCTCGTCGCTTAGCGGATTGCCGAGCGAGTCGACCATCTCTTTCTGCTTGTCGTCGTCGCCATAGTCTGCCTCCGAATTGAAGTCGCCGACAGAGAATGTGGTCTTGTTGGCGCGGCGCCAGTCGTCTTCCAGCTTACGGCTGCCCCAACGGCGCTGGAACTCCGTCTTGCCGGCATTTTTAGTGGCTGTGTTGTAGAAATACCACGACTTGTCGGTGTTGAGCGTATAGTTCTGCGTGTTGCTCTTCAGCTGGCTTCCAGCAGCGTCGGGCCGCGATGCAAGCGCCTGCAGCGCAGCCTCCTCAGCAGCTTTCTTCTCCTTGTCTTTCAACTCTTTCACCAATCGGTCAGCCACCTTCTTCTGCTCCTCCGGCGACAGTTTTGAAAGCGCCAGCAACGAATCCTGCAGCGTGACATTCTGCGAGTAGACAGCCAGTTCGTCGAGCACGTCGCTGCGCTTCTTCAGCATCGCATAGTTCTGATAGTCCTCCGGCAGTTGCGCCACGCCCTCAGAATAGCAAGGCTGCGCCTTGTCATATTCATAGCGGTCGAAATAGAGTCCGCCGAGCGTAATCTGGTTTATAGCCTTGTCGATGCCGTTGCGCGTGCTTTTCTCATTGGCAAGCACATAGTTTTTTATGGCGTTTGCCGTGTCGCGGCGCGACAGGTAGAGATTGCCTATGGCATAGTATATTTGGTCAAGGTATTCTTTGTTGCGGTCCAACCGCGCCATACGCTGCAACGACCTTACCTCTGAATTGATGTTCTGTCCGGTGTAGACCTCGCTCTGCTTGATGCGGGCGTTGAACTGCGTGCGGTAGGTGGCGCTCGACGCTCCTGCCACCGACTTGAACATACGGTAGGCGGCAGCCTTGTCGCCATTGGCCTCATAAACCTGCCCGAGCAAAAATGCCAGACGCGTCTTCTGTGCGCCGCCAGTGTCTTTGTACGCCGCAAGCAGCACAGGCGCCGCCTTGTCGTATTGGCGCGTCTTTACGAGGAAGTCGGCATAAGCCGTGTTGTACATCGTGCGCAGCCGCTTGTTCACAAGCTCGTCCTGCTTCAGCCGCGACAACACGTTCTCAGCCTCGTTTGTCCATCCCAGCGCGCAGTAGCTGCGCAACTGCCATATCTTCGCCTCTGTGACGAGTTTCGGGAGCCACGGGAAATAGCGCTCCACATACATAAACGTAGCCGCCGCCGCGGAGAAGTCGCCTTTCAGATACTGCGCCTCGCCCATCAGCCGCCACGCATTGTGGAGAAACGGGTTGTACTCGTTACGCTTCAGATAATCGCGATATTTCGGGTCGCGCATCTTGCTGCGGTCCTTCTTCGGTTTCTTCTGGATGGAATGGAGGGCGATGGCTTTCTGCATCTTCTCGATTGTGCGGTCGAAACTCACCGACGGATGCGTGGCTTTGTCGTCGGCAAACGACTCAGCGGGATGCACATAGACGAAGTCGGAATAGTCGTCCTCATATTCCTCCTCCATCTTCTTCAACTGCTCCTTATAGTGCTGCTCTCCGTTGAAATAAACGTTGTAGCGGGTGGTGAACGACTGCATAAAACGGGAGCCGGCGGTGTTTTTCTTCGTGCTGCACGACAGCAACACGGAGCACAACACTGCCACCACAACCGTCCAATATGTCGCCGTCCGGCACTTCATACATAATATTAACGCTCGCGCACGCTTTTTATTTCAGTGCGGCATTTAAAAAAATCCCGAGATTCAATAACGAAGTGCAAAATTTTCGTACTGAATAGCCACCACATTTT
>ERZ780075.810-NODE-810-length-12906-cov-26.841413_pt1 | contig 12906 bp, 13 predicted proteins | sample MGYA00511839_ERZ780075 | MGnify/ENA primary metagenome ERZ780075 (study PRJEB29588, sample SAMEA2155953) | human gut metagenome | biome: human gut; feature: human-associated habitat; material: faeces | place: Denmark | collected 2008/2010 ...
TCGACCGCCGCCCCGAAGACATCGCAGGCGATGTAGAGGTCAGCACCCGCCCCCTCCTTGCCGAAGGCAGTGCGAAAGTCTACACGCTTTACCATGAGCGCATTGCCCTCTATCGTAAGGCAGCAGACGAGATCGTGGTGAATGAGGGTTCGCTGGAAAGCGTGCTGAAGAAGCTGCTTGCGGAAGTGACTGATGGAGAGCGTCCGCTTCTTGTATAAGTGTATACTCCAAAGGGATGCCCCGACGGATGCGAAAAGAGGATTTCTTACGAGAAGTCCTCTTTTATTGTTGTGGATGACATGGATGTATTATAGAACGCAATGCTTATGCCAAAATGGCAAGAAAGTTTAATTTGTGTATGCTTTATGCTAAGATTGTAAAAGATATGTAAAGACGAAAGCGCAGAAACGATCCATGGCGGCTTTCGTGAGTATAGAGAGGAGATGTTTCTACATGAAATGGAAGACTCTTGCAGCAGGCGTACTGGCTGGTCTGGCAGTGGTGGCAGCGGCTGGGTGCGGCGGCGGCCAGCCGGCAAGCAGCAGCAAAGCAGCGGAAGGGCAGAGCCTCAAAGGCAAGAAACTGGTCATGTATGTTTCTTTCCATGAAGACACGGCAAAGGAATTGGCAGACCTTTTCAAAAAGAAGACAGGTGCTGATGTCAGCTTCATTCGTCTGCCGACCGGTGAAGCACTGGCACGTATCACCGCTGAAAGGGACGCGCCGAAAGCCGACATCTGGCTGGGCGGTACAGCGGATGCACATGCCAAGGCAGCAGCTGACGGCCTTTTGGAAGCATACAAGTCTCCGAATGCCAAGATGATCCTGCCGGAATATCAGGACAAAGACGGCTACTGGTATGGCACGTATCTGGAAGTACTCTCGATCGGCTACAATGAAAAACGATTCAAGGAAGAATTCGAACCCAAGGGCGTGAAAGCACCGGAGACACTGGAAGATCTTCTGAACCCGGCATTCAAGGGCGAGATCATCATGCCAGATCCGAGAAAATCCGGTACGGGCAATACCTTCATCAGCTCTGTCCTCCAGAAGATGGGCGAGGAAAAAGGCTGGGACTACCTGAAGGCACTGAAGCCGCAGGTGGCACAGTTCACTCCGTCCGGCTTCACCCCGGGGCAGAAGGCCGGTGCTGGCGAATACCTGATCTGCGTGAACTTCATCTCTGATCAGAATCTGGTCAGCGCGAAGGGACAGAAGCTCCACAGCACCATTTATGATGCAGCGGGCTGGACCACCTGCCCGGTCGGCAAGATTAAGAATCATGCCAATGATGAAGTAGCGAAAGCCTTCATTGATTTCGTACTGACCAAAGAGGCCGGGGATATCCTTGTGAAGACGACGAATGGGGTAGCCTGCAATCCGGAAGTGGCTCCGCCAAAGGGCATGAAGCCGCTCAAGGAGCTGCCGCTTTTCAAAGAATTTGATCTCATCAAAGCCGGCGTTGACAAGCAGAAGAACTGCGATACCTTCTTCGCTGAATAATACGGCATAGAACAGGAAAAGATACCTCCGCCTCCGGCGGAGGTATCTTCCTTATTAAACCAAGGAGTGACCTATGAACGAAAAAACAGCCGGGCATGAGCATACCGGCCTGGGGGCGGAGCTGAAGGTACTGCTCAGGGAGCCGCCCCTTCTGATCAGCATACTGGCAGTGTTTCTGCTGTTTGCTGTATTTATCATCTATCCATTTGCCAAGATCCTTCTGGTGCCGACAGCAGCTGACTGGATGAGAGCGATCACGGGGAAAGAATTCATTCAGGTTTTTGGAAATACCATTTTCTCTTCTCTGATCGCGACTGCAACGGCGATCGTTTTCGGCTTTCTTTTTGCCTACGGCATCAACTATACGAATATGCCCTGCAAGCGTTTCTTTCAGGTGGTGGCGCTCCTGCCGACTATGGCGCCGTCTGTCGTGACAGGGCTGGCATTTATCATGCTGTTTGGTCGTCGCGGCTTTATCACCTGGCAGCTCCTGCATCTGAAGGTGGATCTCTATGGGCCCTTTGGGCTTTGGGTCGCGCAGACCATCGCTTTCTTCCCTCTGGCGTATATTACGATCTCCGGCGTACTGAAAAGCATCAGTCCGAATCTGGAGCTTGCGGCGCAGAATCTGGGGGCTCGCGGCTGGTACCTTTTCCGCACGGTGACACTTCGTCTTGCGACACCGGGCCTTGCCAGCGCCTTCCTGCTGGTCGCTATTAACTCGCTGGCAGATTTCGGCAATCCGATGCTGGTCGGCGGCAATTATCATGTGCTGGCGACGGAGGCCTACACGCAGGTCACCGGCGCGTGGGATCTTCCCATGGGTGCGACCCTGTCTGTCTTTCTTGTCATCCCGACGCTGATCGTATTCTTCGTACAGCGGTATTATCTGGAAAAGAATTCCTATGTGACCGTGACGGGAAAACCGGTGGCGGGCCTCATCCGTGTCACGGCAGGGCCGGTGGCGACAGGACTGCTCTGGGCATTCTGCATGCTGATCTGCCTGGCCATTCTGATGATCATCGGTGTCGTCATCCTCTTCGCCTTCACGACTGCTTTTGGATATGACTACACGTTTACGCTGGATTATTTCCGAGAAGGCGTGCTTCAGTCGAATGTCATGGCGCACTCCTGGGTGGCTTCGATGGCGACAGCCGCGATCACGACCGTGCTGGGCATTGCGCTGGCATTCCTGACCATCCGCAAGAAATTCCCCGGGCGCACCGTCATGGATTTCCTGGCGATGCTTCCTGTTTCCCTCCCTGGTACCTTTATCGGCCTTGCTATGATCCTGGCCTTTAATGATGGTGTCCTGGAAATGACAGGGACACTCGCCATCATCATCCTTGGCATGTCGCTTAGGCAGCTCCCGGTGGGCTATCGGCAGGCGGGCGCCGGACTGAAACAGATCGAAGGTTCTTTGGAACAGGCATCTACAAATCTGGGGGCGAACAGCTTCACCACATTCCGAAAGATCGTCCTTCCTATGCTGAAAAATTCGCTGTCTGTCAGCTTTGTGTATGCATTCATGCGCTCCATGAATACGCTCTCGACGGTGATCTTTCTGGTATCGCCGGAATGGAACCTGGCCTCGATCAATATCATGAGTCTGGCCAATCAGGGATTCCTTCCTACGGCCAGTGCAACAGCCGTGGGGATCATGCTGGTGATCTATCTCACCTTTGGCATCGTGAAACTGATTTTGAGAGATAAGATCAATATCTTTGATCTGTAAGGAAGGCAGGGACAACAATGGCAGAACTGGTATTACAGCTGAAAAAGATCAATAAATATTTTGGGAAGAATCATGTCATCAAGAATGTGGATCTGGAATTCGAAAAAGGACACTTCATCACCTTTCTGGGCCCTTCCGGCTGCGGGAAGACGACGCTTCTCCGTATGATCGCAGGCTTCTATGAACCAGATGACGGAGAGATCCTTCTGAATGACAAGAATATCGAGCGTGTACCGCCTTACAACCGCAATACGGCGATGGTGTTTCAGGAATATGCGCTCTTCCCGCACATGAATGTATTTGAGAACGTCTCCTATGGCCTTCGTGTCAAGCATAAACCGGCAGAGGAGATCAAGAAGCGCGTCACCGAAGCACTCTCGCTGATGCAGCTCTCCGGGATGGAAAAACGCTTCCCGAACCAGATGTCCGGCGGACAGCAGCAGCGTGTCGCTGTCGCCCGAGCGCTCGTCATGAATCCGGAGCTCCTGCTTCTGGATGAACCGCTGTCCAATCTGGATGCCAAGCTGCGTGAAAGCGTCCGCGTGGAGCTGCGTGATATCCAGCAGAAGATGGGACTCTCGACCATTTACGTCACACACGATCAGTCCGAAGCCCTCTCCATGTCGGACCGCATTGTCGTCCTGAAAGACGGTATCGTGCATCAGGTGGGAACGCCGCAGGAGATCTATTTCGAACCTAAGACGCCCTTCGTGGCGGACTTCATCGGAACGACGAACCTGATCGAGGTCAAAGGCGCAGCGGAGAATACAGTCCTCTATGGCAGCGTGCAGTTTGCTTCGGGCAACCCTGTCAAAGCGGGGAAGACCTACTGCGCTTCCATCCGCCCGGAAAGCGCGAAGCTGTCCAAAGAACCGGTGGAAGGCAGAGTCAATGTACCTGCTGTGATCTTCAATAAGATGTTCCTTGGGGAGAAGGTACGCTACTTCGTGAGGGATGAACTGGGCAAGGAATGGATCGTAGACATGTTTGACCCCGGGCGCACCATTCTGGAAGGCCGCTGTTGCGTGACCTTCCCTTCCGATCGTGCCTGGGTGATCGAGGCGGATGCCGATGCTTGAAGCACTGAAGGAAACCGTCTGTGAGGCCAATCTTGAGCTTTCCCGCCGCGGCGTGGTGCTCTATACCTGGGGAAATGTGAGCGGGATCGACCGCGCGCGGGGCCTCGTCGTCATCAAGCCATCCGGCGTGCCGTATCAGGGCATGCAGCCATCGGATATGGTGGTGGTCGATCTGGAAGGACACATCGTGGAAGGGACGCTGCGTCCCTCTTCCGACACCCCGACACATCTGGAGCTGTATAAGGCCTTTCCGGAGATCGGCAGCGTCGTCCATACGCACTCCACCCATGCCGTGGTTTTTGCACAGGCGGGCATGGAAATTCCGCCACTTGGAACCACGCATGCAGACTATTTTTATGGAGCCGTCCCCGTGAGCCGCAGCCTCACTCGGGATGAGGTGCAGGAAGCCTATGAGAAAAATACGGGCCGTGTCATCGTAGAAACCGTGAAGGAAACGGGAAGGGAACCATTGGCCGTGCCGGGTGTCCTCGTCAGAAATCACGGCCCCTTTACTTGGGGGAAGGATCCGGCAGAAGCCGTTTACCATAGTGTGGTCTTAGAGGAGATCGCAGAAATGGCATGGAAGACACTGCAGATCAATCCGGCAGCAGCACTGACTCCCTATATCTTGGAAAAGCATTACCAGCGCAAGCATGGACCGCAGGCCTACTACGGACAAAAATAAAATGCCGGGCGGGATGTCCCGGACGGCTTGCTGAAAATGACCGAAAGCGAAAGAAGAGTGGCTTTCGGTCATTTTCATTGGATGCTTCGCCCGCTTTCCTCCCGCCCTTAGTGTAAAATTTTACTCGGTAGGGAAATTTTTCCAGAAACAATAAAAAAGAGGAAAGCCTCCCTTTGAGTGGAAATGTTATAATTTCCGTGCACAAATAAAACAAAGAAAGGGCTTTCCTCATGGATATTATAACAAAAACTGGAGAAATTTGGAGTGAAAATGCAATTGGTGCAGTCATTTCTCTCATTAAGGAATCTGATGACTCTATCGAGGCTGAAAGGAAGCTAACTCATTGGCTCACTAAAATGAACTGCCAGCTTATAGCTATGGCCCTGGCGCGTATTGACACTGAGCTGTATCAGATTTACAAGGTACAGGGGTGGCGTGTGGCACGCCGGGACTCTAGGACGATTTGCTGCCGCTATGGAGAGCTGACCTATACCCGAAGACTTCTGCAGAAAGAAGGGAAGAGCTTCTATCCCCTGGACTGCAAAATGGGCTTTGAGTCCAGAAAGCACTACAGCCTGGGAATGATTGAGCGGATTGTCGAGTCTGTCGCAATTACGACATCCCGCAGTGCCAGCGAACTCCTGCAAAGCCTGGCAGGGATTACCATCTCCCATCAGTCCGTTATCTCACTCAAGAATTATGCAGGTAAGAAGGCAAAGGCTTACGAAAAAGCATTCGTAGAAGAGGAAAAGGTTGAAAAGCCGACACAGCCGGAGATTATAGCGATTGAAGGGGATGGAATCATCCTCAAGAACAAGAAGAAAGGCGACGTCTCGGAGGTGCATCGCCTCCAGGTATATGAGGGAGTCAGGAAAAATGGCAACAGGACAGAACTGGTAGGACTTCGCTGTTTTGCGTCCACTAACAGGAAAGAACTTTTTGCAATGGCAGCAAGCCATCTGCATGGGCACTATGACCTGTCTAAGACCACAGTGCTATCGAATGGGGATGGAGGGTCCGGGTACCAGTTTCAGGACTTTGAGCAAATGGTAGAAGGCTGCCTGGATCACCAGCACTTCCGCGACTGCTATCATGTACATGAAAAGATCCGGACCCGGCTCAGCTTCTGCAAGAGGGAACTGGTAGATCGTATTATCCGAGAGCTTCACCAGACCGACGATATGATGAAACGGATTCCCGTATGGATGGACACTGCCCGGAGCTACGCCCGAACAGAGGCGGATTTGGAGGAGGTAGACAAACTGCAGAGCTATCTGGAAAGAAATGCTCCCTATATCCCAAGCCTGAGCCAGCGCGGCATCCATACAGAAATCCACTTGGGTACTGCAGAAACGAATCACCGGTTCTACAGCTATCGCATGAAACGGCAGGGGCGGAGCTGGTCCAGCGAAGGAATGGAGTGCATGGTCTGGGTTCTGACCGCCTGAAAGAATAAGACGCTTACGCAAGCCCTCTTGTACCATGCTAATGGGAAGAGCTACAAAAAGATGGATAGAGCCATGCACAAAGCCGCGGTGCAGGCAGAGCGCAGAATCACTAAGAATGTCCGTAGTGAGGCGCAGAAGCGTAAGATGAGAAACTATAGGCCGGGATGCTTGGAGGGACGTATAGGCGTTTATGGAGCTTCTTCTTCCCCCATGGGAAGACTTGCCAGAGCGATACAGAAATACTGATTAAACCGAAGCCACGGAGATAGTAATTATCGACAGTCAAATGAATTACCGAGGAAAACTTGACACTTACCCGGGCTTAGCAGGGGGGGTCCCCCAACACCTGTAGTTGGATTTGCACTTGTCAACAAAAATTGGACACGAAACTACAAAAATCAGGCATAAAAATTGAATACTTGTACAAGATACAGTGAATCTTCCAACATCGTCTCGGGAACCGCCAGACACTTTATGCCAACTACAACTTGAATAAGTTCAGCATTTAGAAATATGGCGTTCTCGGTACTGCTTCGGCGTCAAGTAGCCCAATGTATAGGCTGGCCTATATTCGTTAAAGAAATGGATGTAATCATCCACCTCTTCCGCGATGGACTTCTCTCCGGTCACGTGCAAGTCCATGAACATCTCGGCCTTAATCCATCCATTGACAGATTCCATTGCAGCGTTATCTGTCGGCGTTCCGGCACGTGACATCGACCGGGTAATGCCGTACATGGGCAGCAGGTCGTTGTAGGCCTTAGATGCGTAGACAGATCCCTGGTCCGTGTGCAGGATCATTTGGTGTTCTGGATGTTGCTCCTTCCATGCAATCAGATCTCTCAGCCCACTGATATAGGTCATGCGGTCGCCACGCTTTGCCGAAAGGGAATAGATGACAATCTCATTGTTCCAGAGATCCATGTAAAGAGTCAGTTCGTAGTAGGTGCCCTTCACATAAAACGCTGTCATATCGCTCACGATGCACTGCATCGGCCCGTCAATCTGCATCTCTGACAGGAGCAGATTTGGGAATATCCGTGCCGGATCTCCAGCCTTCTTGTAGCGGTAATGCTTGGACTTGCTCTTGATTCCCGCAATCTTGCAACACTTATGAGCATAGGGGTCAGACAGGACAATGTTTTTGTCTAGGCGTATCTTGGCATTCAGCCAGCGGTAACCATGCGACGGATACTTCGAGTGGTATTCTTGAAACAGCCTGACATTGCTTGCAAGGTTCTTCTCTCTTTCCGAAGGATGGGAGAGATGCTTCTTCCATGCGTAGAAACTGCTCCGCTGGATGCCCATTGCTTTACATAGGATCTTCACTGGGATTTCTCCTGACAGCTCCATAATCACTTGGTAGTCTTGCTGGCGTATAGAATTACCGTACCATCTCCCTTCACCTCGTATCCTTTTTTTAACCTTGCTTCTGTGATCCTGGCCTTGATCAGCTCCTGGATCAATTCCTCCTTTGTCATAGATTTCAGTTCATCCAGCTCTACCGGCTCTTTCTTGAAAGAGAGTGCGCCGATGGATCTCTGACCGTGTTTGGGCGGCAGCCGATTGACATCCCGATACATTCTCATGTAATTCCGTGCGGTCTGCTCACTAATGCCATATTCTTCCGCGGCTTCATACCGACTTATTTCGCTGTAGTAAATTCGTCGACCGATGTCCAATCTTTGTTCTTTCGTGTACTTCATGGCAAACCTCCTGTCCAGTAAGGGGGACACTCTGTCCAGTGCTTATTTTGCACTGCCTATGCAGTGTACACTGTATGTCTAAAGATTACCCCCTCTGTGTCCAATTTTAGTTTACCACTTCAGATTATACTTACTGGGATGTCCGGGTTTGTAGATTGATATGACAGCGCTCCTTAAAATGTAGTTTCTTGTGGGTCTGCCTTTTAGACTATACCGCGGCGCAAACCTGACTGTCAAAGTCATCCGCGAGCAACCACCCAATTGATTCTGTAATGGTGGCAGCTGTACCGGCATTGATAATGTTTCCAGCAATAGGAATCCAGCCAAAAAGAAGTTGAGAGGCAGTGCGTCCAACCGTTGCAGCAGCCGCGGATGCTATAGCAGCTCTTGCAGCACTGTCTGTCAATTCGATACCAAATACTCTGCCAAGTGAAACAGTCATGATCAGTTGAATGGGGGTAATAACAGCATTATCGCTGCACGGAATCTGTGCCAATCCAGCTCCCACCGCTCCAGCGGATGCGCTGGCTGAATGAATAATTGCATGGCATTTAGCTTTCTGCTGATTGTTCATACGGCTCATAAGAATCTTCCTTTCTGGCCTTTCGGCTTGTCCGTTATTTCTTCCTGTTGACAATTAAAATTATAGCTCTTTTCAATATAAGCCGAAACGGAAAAGCGAGAAAAATTAATGTTCCAAATTTCTGCTTTTTTTCCGCTTTTTTTATCGTTTTCGGTTCCGTATGTATGGACTTTTTACAAAATGCGTAGTAGGATTATATTGGGGTGATAAGATGGCATTTATAGCACAGGGTGAAGACAATAGCAGCAACAATAAGCAACACCTCAATCTTAGTCCGTTGGCATATGAAGTAATTTTAGGTGATATGTTCACTTTTGGAGATGAAAAGATTTCCGGATTTATTAATACGGTTTTTGAGCATTTTTCCCCAATAGCAGAAGCTTCGATTGCTCAAACTCTAAATCGTTTCAATGGAGAGCTATCCAAAAGTATATCAGACATATCAGGAGACGAAAAAACAAAGAAGCGAGTATTAGAAAGTCTTATTTTGCAAAAAAAGCACAGCCTTGTTGAGAAGGCTGCGTCATATGAAAGCGGACGAACTTTTAAGTTTTGGCTCAATAAGAAAAACTTGGAATACCTGTCTGGACCAAGTTCGGAATGTAGTGAAGAACGATACTACACAAAACGGGGGAAATACATCAAATGTGTTCTTGAAGAATACGCACGATTGCCCTACATTGAACGGGAAAAGATCTATTTTAGCCCATTGATGGAAGAGATACAGGTTGCCATCCGGGATAAGAATCAATTAAGGGTTGTTACCGGAACAGATGCAATTTATAGTGTTTATCCGTACGAAATTCTTAGTGATCCACTTTCTACAGCCAATTACCTCGTAGGATATTGTACACGGTATGATAATCCAGAAGACGATAAGCGGCCATGTTCATTTAGGATTTCTGCACTAAAATCTGTCAGACGGGAGAAAAGCAAAAGTGCATTTCTTAAAGAGTCTTTATGGAAGCAACTATCCCAAACTATTGCATCCCGTGGAGTTCAGTTTATGGTGAGGAATGAATCGGAAATCTATGTTAAACTGACAAAAGCTGGGGTGCATAAATACCACCGGCAAACGCATTTACGTCCATCTCTTGTGAGAGAGCAGGAAGATGGTGTATATGTCTTCAAATGCACCACGGTACAAGCGGAATTTTACTTCTTTAAGTTTGGCAAGGATGCGGAGATATTATTTCCCATAGACCTAAGAGAGCGATTTGAGTCAATGTATAAGGACGCCGCAAATATATATCAATTAAGGGAGACGTTACAATGAATAATCAAGAGAGAGTTGATTTGTCTAAGAAAATCCGCCAAGTAATCCAAAGCTTACAGCGTGATTCGGACCCATGGGTGAATTTTGCACGCATCGGTGCCCCATTGACAGCTATCGGCGTGCAATATAAACAGTATGGATTTCCGAAGCTCAGGCCATTTTTAGATAAATTTCAAGATATACTTGAATTCAAAAAGGTAGTGCCAGATGAGAAGAAGCCGCCTGTATGTTATGTCCGTCTCAAATCCCTTGACGATAATGCTGCCTCGGAAGAACTCATATCAGTCTCTTCCGCTAATCAAAATTCTGTAATTCATAAAGGTGAGAGAGTTCCTTCGAAGAACTCTTGGTTATTTCAGTGGGCGTCAATTCCGAAAGCCAAAATCAGCCAGCTCTCAGAGCTGGCTCTCGAAGAAAGATGGTATTACGGAGAGGCGCTGACGCAAAAGCAGGAAAATTTCCCAATACTTAGAAATTACTTGAAATACACATTTAAGCGCTTGTGTTTTGAAGAAAAGATCCTGATTGAAACAGATCCGGAGCGCAATGTGGAGTATGCAGCGTTTAACACAGGGCTTGTTGACAAAAAATATGAGTACATATATGCGCTGTTTAAACAAAACACTCAGTATCCGACACCCTATTGGTATCTACTGGACTTTGTCGTAGCGGGAGAAGATATCGGCAAAACGCTTGTCAAAGTTTTTAATCCGCTTCCGGAACGCGCAAATTATTTCGGAAATAAGATCCAGAATATGCTGTATGATACGTCGACCGGCGACCTATCATGTGACTATATTCACATAATAACCGAGCGAACCTCTCGGTTGCCTGTGGAGTTTCTTGAGGAAAATTGTTCGCCGGACTTTCTGTGTATTGACGGTATTAGCGTGGAAAAGGCATATGACATGCCCGATAAGGACGAGACTAAAAAAGATTATTATACTTCGCTGGGAAGAAAAATCAAAGACAATCCGAAGATTCTCCATCGGTTGAAAAATCGTATAGGCGATGCTGTTGGTTTGGCGCTTAAGAGGGTAGAATGGAATTATAAAACGGCAATTCCAATGTATTTCCCGACAAGAAATACCGTATCGCTGCTTCTACCTTTATCCTTGGTTGATGAAGATCGTGTTGACTTAGCATTGGTTGTTGAAAGACAGAATTCCGGATCTTATCAGGGACAGACAATTTTGCCGCTTCATCTTGCTTATAGTAATAGCAGGCTTGTGACTCGCCCAGATAGTGATTGGCTAAAAACAGATGTTATTAACGCGACTGCTTCGGATGACGATGATGAATAAATCTGCAAAGCATCGTATGAAAATTGCTCCAGCAGCAAATAAGAGTTGTATAAATTGTGTATAGTTCTTGGTTAGGGAATAATTCTCATATAATCCAAACAGCAACAAAAATACAATTTGGAGATGTTACGATCTCCTACCATTGATAGCATCCCCTGATAGCTTTTTGATAGCAGAAAGTCGGATACCCCATAGGATTGGGATAATTGGTATCAAATCAAGCCAAATGGAATCAAACGGTCTATACAGAAAAGTTTAGAGTGCGTTTCTACTTGGCGAGTGGGAATAATAGGAATCTGAAAAGCCTGCTTCTCCTGTGTGGAGAGGCAGGGCTTTTTTATCCTATTGTGGGTTTGGGAAAATGGAATCATATCATCCATTAATTGACACCACATACGACACCACCTATAATATAGATAGGTGGTATAACAAATGTCAAAATGGGATAAACTGATCATACGTATATGCAATTTATCGAAAAACCTCCGGTTTGATGAGTTACGGAAGGTATTGGAAAGCTACGGATACGAAATGAATGCGCCAAGAAGTGGAAGCAGTCATTACACTTTCAGAAAACAAGGGGGTATGCCAATTACAATACCAAAGCACGAACCAATCAAGAAAGTATATGTAGAAATGGTAAGGCAGATTGTAGAAAGCGAGGCGAGGAATGATGAAGACGCTGAATGATTATATGGCAATGTCCTATCGTATGGAAATCGTGGAAGACAAAGATGAAGGCGGATTTGTAGTTTCTTATCCGGATTTGCCTGGTTGCATTACTTGTGGTGAGACAGTGGAGAGTGCGGTAGCAAATGCACAAGATGCAAAAAAAGCATGGATTAAAACTGCACTAGAAGACGGCATAGAGATTCATGAACCAGACAGTCTGGAAGACTATTCTGGACGGTTTAAATTAAGAATTCCACGAAGCCTGCACAGATCACTGGCAGAGCATTCCCAGAGAGAAGGAATCAGCATGAATCAGTATTGTGTGTACCTTCTTTCCAGAAATGATGCAGTGTTTTCAAAATAAATGTGGTCAAACTGATTTACACCATTTACAATACACTGGCAACAGAAAATCAGTGAGCCAAAATCATATATGCAACAGAAATAAAATAACGGCTAAAAAGATATAGAAACTGAACCAATATATGTAGGAGTATCTTTGGACTTGCCGAGTTTGAATCATAGGAATCAGAAAAGCCTGCCTCTCCTGTGTGGAGAGGCAGGGCTTTTTTATCATCTGGTGGGTTTGTGGAAATGAGACATGTTGCTGGCGGCTTCGCCGCAAAACCCATTGAACCCTTGTCTTTGGTTACCAGCGACCGCTCATTTTTCATTCAGCCGCAAATTGCCATCAGAAAGGAGCCACCCATGAGCCTTATCAGACGAAATCCCGATCTTGCTGCAGCGGCGCTCCTTGCGCTCGTGACGGCGTGTTTCTCAGAGGTCAGCCTTTCCTCGTTGAGAGAGAGTATCAATTTTCCGCTCCTGGCGCTCCTTTTTTCTCTCATGACCATCGTAGCGGCTCTTCGGCGCGCCGGATTCTTCAGCGGCCTTTTCTGCCATCTCTTTCAGAGA
>ERZ780075.813-NODE-813-length-12829-cov-4.900423_pt1 | contig 12829 bp, 11 predicted proteins | sample MGYA00511839_ERZ780075 | MGnify/ENA primary metagenome ERZ780075 (study PRJEB29588, sample SAMEA2155953) | human gut metagenome | biome: human gut; feature: human-associated habitat; material: faeces | place: Denmark | collected 2008/2010 ...
ATTCCTGCTCATTTAGGCAGATTTCCTTGCGGATGGGTCGTGTGCGGTCTGGCATATCAAAGAACTCCTTTCACTTTACAACGGACACCTTTTTGCCGTTTGTTGAGTATGGCGGCAAAAAATTTTCCTTCCATATAACCAACGGACACTTTTTCGGGATTTGTCCGGGATTTTTCTGCCAATTTCAAAAATCTTTCTACTATACAACGGACATTTTTCTGCCGTTTTTTAAGTATCAGAGAATAAAAAGTGTCCCTGCTTCCGAAAAAGCGGGGACATCACGATCTGCGGATATTGAGATTTAAGAGAATAGCAAGCACATCCGGTGTCCGTACACACCGGAAAAAGGAGCTGTTCAGCCTTGCGCCCGAACTGCGCATTTTGTTGTTGGGGAATCCCCACACCCCTTTCATGTCTGAATTGAAAATACTTCCTGAACTTTTCAGAAAGCCCTTGCTTTTATTCGCTTTGACGATTATAATTATACTGTGATTTTATAAGCAGACGCAGAACTGAACTGCAACAGGAGTATCGCCCATGAAGTATTTATCTATCGCGCAAACCGCCGAACGCTGGGGCATCTCCACCCGCCGTATTCAGATTTTGTGCGGCGAGGGGCGTGTCCCCGGTGCTATCCGCATTGGCTCGGTCTGGGGGATTCCAGAGGACGCAGAGAAGCCAGCGGACGCGAGAATCAAGAACGGCAAGTATATCAAGAAGCCCGCCGAAAATGAAAAATGAGCCGCAGATTATATCAGCGACTCTAACTCGAAATAATGGGGTCTATTCCACCCCGCGGGTACGAATGGGCGAACTGCCCCCTTGTCACGAATCTACCTAAATCGTCGATTCGACAAACGATGACAGCGTTGGACAAAAAATTAGTCCTTCCGAGACAGGATAGGTCTTTCACCACAATAACCGCTATACAGACATAGCCGGAAGTGACCCTCATTACTGCTGAGGGTCAGGGAAGAAATACCCTCATTTGAAATGAGGATAACACGATTACGGAGGAAATCAGCCATGCCAACACTTGAATGGATTGGAAAAAGCAAGGTGATCAATCACCATCAGGACGTGCCGTTTCGGGTGTTGGAGCGCAAGTACAGCTTTGATGAAAACGGACAGCACAACGAGGATAACGGCAGCGAAAACATGATTATCCGGGGTGACAATCTTGAAGCCCTAAAAGCCCTGCTGCCCCGGTATGAAGGACGGATAAAGTGTATCTACATCGACCCGCCCTACAACACAGGAAACGAGGGATGGGTCTACAACGATAATGTCAATGACCCCAAAATATTGCGCTGGCTTGGTGAATTAGTTGGAAAAGCTGGCGAGGACCTAACGCGCCATGATAAATGGCTTTGTATGATGTACCCACGTCTAAAATTGCTTTATAAATTGCTATCTGATGATGGCGCAATTTTTATAAGTCTCGATGACAACGAGATTTTTTACTTGCGCTCAATTATGGATGAAATCTTTGGTGCATCGAATTTTACTGCCCAAATTACACTTCTTTGCAATCCGAAAGGCAGAAGCCAGGACAAATACTTTGCAACCTGTCATGAGTATCTGCTGGTTTATACAAAGTCCGCTGTTCCCGCTGGATGGTTTAGTGTGGAGAAAGACGATGCCAAAATTGAAAAGGATTACAAATTGTCCGATGCGGGCGGCAAATACCGTTTGCTGGAATTAAGAAACACACATCGTGAGTTTGGCAAAGAAAACCGTCCGAATCTCTGGTATCCAATATACGCAAATGCTGATGATGGGACAGTTAGCCTTGAAAAAGATGAACAGCACAACATTGAAATATACCCGACTTGGCCCGATGGGTATGAGGGCTGCTGGACATGGGGTACTGAATTGGCATCAAAAAGCACACAACTGCTTGTTGCACAAAAGAAAGCCGGTGCGTGGAAAATCTATCGCAAATCTTACGCTGCAACAGATGGCGAAACCGTCAGGCAAAAGCTGTTCACTATCTGGAATAATCCGCAATTTTTTACCGAAAAAGGGCAGGTCGCTTTTGGTCAGATTTTTCCCGGAGCAAATAAAAATGATTTTCCGCAACCTAAATCAGTTGAGTATGTGATGGAGGCTATCAGAACAATCACGCATGATGACGATATTGTTTTGGACAGTTTTGCAGGATCAGGGACAACAGGACAAGCCGTTTTGAACTTGAATTCTGACGGCGGTCACCGCAAGTTCATTCTTGTCGAGATGATGGACTACGCCGACAGCATCACCGCCGAGCGCGTCAAGCGCGTGATCCGTGGCTACGGCGAGGGCAAGAACGCCGTGGAGGGCACGGGCGGCAATTTCAGCTTCTATGACTTGGGTGAACCGCTGCTTGTGGGAGATTACCTGAATGAAGCGGTTGCCCCGGAGAAAATCCGGGAATACATCTGGTTCATGGAAACCAAGCAGCCCTACGCCCCGCCCAGCGGCGGCAATCCCTATTACCTCGGCAAGCACAACAGCACAGGCTATTACTTCTACTACGAGCCGCAGCGCGTGACGGTGCTGGACTATGCGTTTCTCTCTACCATTACGGAAAAAGCCGATGGAACGGTGATCTATGCCGACCGCTGCTCCATCAGCGAGGACAAGCTGGCAAAAATGGGCGTTACATTCAAAAAGATTCCGAGAGATATAAGTAAACTGTGAGGACGGAGATATGCCAATAGGGATTACAACAGAAATATTCAAAAAGAGTTATTGGAACTATTTCCTGGAACTCGAAGAAGAATTTCTACTCACTCAAAAATATGTGACATTTGACAAGCTAAACTTCAACACGTTTTCTGCTGAATACATAAAACTTATTCAAGCCGTGTGTAGTGAAATTGACGTAGTAGCGAAGGAAATTGCATCATATTTTAACTCGAGTTTTGAAGATGAGAAGAATCCGAATATACAGCGATGGGGATTCGTCATTCAAAGTGGTCTGCCAGAGATTTGTACGCGTAGCGTTGTGTTTAGCGATGAGGTCCTAGTTTCACCATGGAAGAACTTTGGATATGAAAGGTATACCGCGAAAAACAATTCTGCCCGTTATAAACTTAAAAAAGGGTGCAGCACACCTTGCTGGTGGAAAGACTATAACGATATAAAACATAAGCGAACTTCTTTTGGAGAGTCTGGCGGGGCAAACTACACAAAAGCAAATTTGAAGAATATGATACTTTGCTATGCTGCACTATTTATCTTAGAATCGGCATTTTCTGAGCACTTGGTACAGCAGGGGCAAAATGACTACTGCATGTTTGAAAGCAAGCTTTTTGGATATTCCTCAACTAAGAAATGTGCTGTCATACTACCTTGAAGGTGAAAATATGGAACTGAAAACATATCAGAAAAAGGTGATAGCGGACTTGACCCGCTATCTGGAACTGCTGAACGAAACAAAGAGTGACGCAGCGGCGTTTCGCCTGTTTTGGCAGGAGAAATCTGCCCCGGCATTGGGACTCTATCAGGATGTGATCCCCGGCGTCCCGAACCTCTGCTTCAAAGTGCCGACAGGCGGCGGCAAGACCTTTATTGCCTGCAACGCCGTTCGCCCTATCTTTGACGCGCTCCCCGCTACCAAGACAAAGGCGGTCGTGTGGCTTGTTCCGTCGGACGCGATTCTGACGCAGACGGCGAAAGCCCTGAAAGACACATCCCACCCCTACCGTCAGAAGATTGACGTGGATTTCGGCGGGCGTGTGGAGGTTTACACCAAGCAGGAGCTTTTGAACGGTCAGAACTTCAACCCCACCGCCGTAACGGAGCAGTTGTCGGTTATGGTGCTGTCCTACGATTCGTTCCGTGGGCGCGGCAAGGAGGTCTTGAAAGCCTATCAGGAGAACAGCAACCTTGCCGAGTTTGCAAAGGTGCTGGGCAAGCCTGACAGCCCCATTGAAAAAGCGGATGAAACCGCCTTGTTCCAGATTATCAACCAGCTTAACCCGCTTGTCATCGTGGACGAAAGCCACCATGCCCGGTCGGAATTGAGCCTTGAAATGCTGGAAAACTTCAATCCCTGCTTTGTGCTGGATTTGACCGCCACGCCGAAAAAGGAGAGCAATATCATTTCCTATGTGGACGCGGTGCAGCTGAAAAACGAACACATGGTAAAGCTGCCCGTGATCGTCTATAACCGGGACAGCCAATCCGAGGTGCTGATTGACGCAATCGACCTGCGGAACAAACTGGAAGAAATCGCAAGAGCGGAGTACACCAAGACGGGCAAATATATCCGTCCTATCGCGCTGTTTCAGGCACAGCCGAAGGGCAAGGAGGACGCGACCACCTTTGAAAAGCTGCGGGACAAGCTGGTGGACGCCGGTATTCCTGCCGAGCAAATTGCCATTCGAACCGCCGATGTGAACGAGCTGAAAAATGTGGAGTTGATGTCCCTAAGCTGTCCGATTCGATACATTATCACGGTCAATGCGCTGAAAGAGGGCTGGGATTGCCCCTTTGCCTATATCCTTGCGTCTCTTGCCAATAAGACAAGTCAGGTTGACGTGGAGCAGATTTTAGGACGGATTCTCCGTCTGCCCCATACGAGCCAGCATACGCAGAGCGCACTCAATATGTCCTATGTGCTGACTTCTTCCAACGACTTCAACAATACTGTGGCGCATATCGTCAAGGGCTTGAACAGCGCGGGATTCAGCGATAAGGACTATCGGATCGGTGAGTCCGCAAAACCGCAGGTTCCCGAACAGCCAGCAGAACAAATCACGCTGCCTGATCAACAAGGGTGTCCTGAAATGGAACCCCCTTTGGAAACCGCCGAGGACGATTTTTCGGGGCTGGATGGGAAATCTATCGGGGCAGAGTTGGAGCGGCGCAGAGAACAGGCACAAACGCCTGAAACTGCCCCGAAAGCCGACACCATGCTGGACGCTGCCGCAGAGGTCGAAAAGGCATATACAGACGCTATCCAACAGACAGACAATGACCCGATGATGGACAATCTTCCGTGGGAGGTGCGGGATAAAGTGAAATCATTCCAAGTAAACCCGCAGTTCCGGGAGGATATTGAAACGCTGCAAATCCCGCAGTTTTTCCTGAAAGTTGAGCAATCTTTGTTTACGGACGGTTCTTTTGAACTGCTGGACAAGGAAATGCTGGCAGAGGGCTTTACCCTCAAGGGCAAGGCATACGATATTGACTTTGCCGCCGCAGACGATGAAATCCGCGAAATCGACGTGCGGGAGCAGGACGGCGGTTTGCCAAAGGTGTTCAAGATGGAGAGCGCCGAACAGCGGTACTTCAAAGAGTGGTTCAACAATCTGCCGCCGGAAAGCCGGGTACGTCAATGCAAGGAAATGATGTTCAATCAGCTTAACAAGCTGAACATGGTGGACGCCGCCGAACTACGCACCTACATAAACCGCATTGTGGACGATATGGACAAGGCACAGCTTGCCGCCATGGAGAAAGCGCCGCTGGGCTATGCGGCGAAGATCCGTGACAAGATCGAAACGCTACTGGAAGCCCACTATCGGGAAACTTTTGAAAGGTGGCTGGAAACGGAGCGCATTGTCTGCAAGCCCTATTTCCGTCTGCGCCCCTCTATCCATCCTGCCACATATACCGACATATATGCCCGTTCTCTGTATGCAGCAGAGGACGGTGACATGAACAAACTGGAACAGAAGTTGATTGTAGAGTTGACCGCCCTGCCGAATGTCCGCTGGTGGCACAGAAATATTGCACGTCAAGACTTTGCAATTAACGGCTTTATCAAGCACTACCCCGATATTCTGATTATGACCCAGAGCGGCAAGCTCATCTGTGCGGAAACTAAGGGCGAACATCTGAAAAATGATGACAGCCGGGAGAAAATCGCACTCGGTCAAGCGTGGAGCAGTCATGTGGGAAGTCAGTTCCGGTACTATATGGTGTTTATGGATGATAACGATCTCCCCACGGGTGCTGTCAGTATGAGCAAGTTCTTGGAGATCACAAAAGCACTTTGAATCACAAAGGAGGTCTTAAATGTGAAGTTTTGCAATTTTCTTCTCCGCGTAGGTGGTATTCGTGAAGCATCGCTGGAAGACTTCCAGCAAGTGCTTTCTAAAGGTAACCGGACTTACAAACCGGAACGTCAAAAGTATTTATACTCTATCGATATGGAAATTATAGATGATCGGTACTTTTGGATGTCTTGTGATTACGATGATGCAGTTCGCTTTAGAGACTATGTGATAAACAAGGAAACAGGTGAAAAAGAACCCAATCCGCGCTCAAAAGAGCAAATAGAACCACGTCAGCAGTTCTTTGCTTGCTATGATTGTGATACGCATCTGCTGTATCTTAATGACCTTAATCGGCGCAAATTTTTGCAACAATACCTCAGCGAAACACTGCAAAAGGAATTTCAAATCAACAACATTTATACATCCGTAGATGAGTTTTGTAATAAAATAAAAACCATACGCGGATTTCAGTACACGCAGGTCGATAATCTGTTTAGTCGAGGGGGAGATCTTTTTGCTCGGATCGGAAATATGTGGGGACAAGATTTGCCGAGCAAAATTCAGTTGAAAATTGCTTATGGCGATATTCCTGTGCATGGAGGAGGACGGCAGATCATAGATATTTTCAGCCGACACAGGAATGAATTTGATACTGTCGTAGTGATAGGGTGTGACGATGACGGTGTCGAGCATACATTTGACTTTTCTTCTGTATTGAAACATATTTCCATATCTCCATCCAAAGATGAAAATGAACATTTTGATCCGACAGAAGTTCGGGCTTTGCTTCTTCATGAGCTGAGGTGATTTTCCGTGTACAAACGGCATAAGCTGCTTCTTTTTGCGGTTTTTGTGGGGAGCTTTTTCATAACATTCCTCTTAGGCTTGGATTTTTCTCCGATGGCAGAAGCCGCCATTACTGTTGCATCTATTGCAATGGGCGTATATATTGCTGCCGTGTCAGCCTTGCTCGGGAGTGACTATGCAAAAAATCTAAAAACAACGACAGACAAGGAATATCCCTCAAAAACCCTTTTAGGTGTTCTGGCTGATTATTTCCGTATTGCCGGTTTGTTTTGTGTGGTGCTGATCGTTGCTGGGTGTTTATACTTGATCCCTACGGTATGGAATGCAACTGGCCTCTTTGCTACTAATATATTCAGATGTGGTTCAGCGTTTTCTTATGCCGTCTTTTCGGCTAATATTCTCTTTCTCTGGCTAATCTTGGTTTTCTTAGTTAACTCTCTAAGCAGATCTGTAAAGCAGTGAGCAAAGCCCAGCATCGCGCCGTTTGGCGTGATGCTGGGCTTTTCTTGATTGCTGTGATTTTCAGCGGATGAAGCAATACTCTGCCCGCAAGGGGGCATTTCGCATTTTGCTGTTTGGCGCGGAAATGTACTGTTTTGCAAAACCTCACGCGCAGAAGTGTACCGTGTACACTCCATCGTGCTTTACTTTCCGATGTGCTTTTTTCGTGCAGGGAGAAAGAACTTTACTGTTTTCACTACACTCGATTTTAGCACGGCGTTTTTACTGCCCTCACAGTCGATTTACTCTGAAATTAAGCCAAAATGCCGCAGCGCATCCTTGATTGCCTCGACCTTTTCGGGCGGGCAGGGATGATACTCATGTTTTCTCTGCTCCACCGCATTCGGTGCTTTGTGCATATCCAGTCCGACCATACGTTTTACCTCGGCAATATATGCCGTATGGACTTTGAAGCCGTACTTTTCCTGCACATACTCCTGAATACGCTTATAGGTCGGATGCTCCTTGACCTCGCCGGTTTCCACTTCCATTCTGACCTCAACCGTCAGTGGATTTGTTTCCCGTGACAAGAGGACGACCGTCTCAATATGTGCATCATTGTCCAAACTCAAGCTCATATCTTCCGCAATGATTGGGAGCTTGAATTTGATGGACTTGAGCCACTGGCCGTTCGGCTGCCGTTCCTCATAGATCTGGACTTCGGATAGCAGCGATTCCATGAGCTGCCGCTTTTCCTGATCGTCCATGACGGAATAGAGCTTATCAAAGTAAATCAGCACCTTGTAGATGTTGTCGCCTGTCAGCTTTTCCGCCTCAATCGCCATCTTCTTGGCTCTGGCGGCAACGAGCTGGTTTTCTGTATCCTCGATCTTATCATACATCTTGTAAAGTCGGTCATCAAGGTCTGCTTTGCGTTTGATGTAGTGCTTATCGTCCGGGTCGAGGGAATCAATCTCATCCATCAGCCGAGCCTTTACGGAATAGCTCTGGCGAAGCTGCTTTTCATGCGCCGCGATCTCCTGCTCAATGGCAGAGGTATCCACCTTCATGCTGATTTTTTCCTGCATCATGGCAGCGAACTTCGGATTGCTTACCAGCTTTACGATAACCTCAGCAACGGCGCTGTCCAGCAGTTCTTCATTGATCTGTTTCTTGAAGTCGCATTTATGACCGCGCGTCATCGCACGGTGCTTACAGCCATAGTAATAAAAATCCTTGTATTTTGAGCCGTCCGCCTTATGTTTGATGCTTTTGTTTCCGTACATTCCCACGCCGCAGACCGGACATTTTACAATACCGGACAGCAGATGAATTTTGGTGTCCTTGCCCCTGTTGACGTGTTCGTATTTCTCCGCTTGTGCCAGCAGCTTGACCTGCGCCTCGTGCCATAGTTCTTCGGAGACAATTCCCTCATGCAGTCCGTCAACCAGCAAATAGTCATCCTGCTCCACAAGACGGTAATCATTTCTTGTGCCATGCACCTTCTCCGTCCGGCGTCTGCCATAGGCGATTTTCCCGCAGTATACCGGATTTTTCAGAATCCTGCGGATCAGCGCCGCATCGAATAAGGGATTTTTTCCGTTTTGCCTTTGGATTTTGTGAATCCCGTGGGTTGCAAGGTATTTTGCAAGGCCGTTTGCGCCGGTATCCGTATGCACATACTGGTCAAAAATCACGCGGATTGCCGCTGCTTCTTCCTCATTGATGAAAAGCTGTCCCTTTTCCAGCTTGTAGCCATAAGGCGCAAAGCCGCCGTTCCATTTTCCTTCACGGGCTTTCTGGATTCTGCCCTCCATTGTCTGCACACGAATATTTTCACGCTCAATTTCAGCCACAGCCGAAAGAACGGAAATCATCAGCTTTCCCGCATCCTTGGAGGAATCGATCCCGTCCTCCACGCAAATCAGATTGACGCCAAAGTCCTGCATAACCTGCAAGGTGGACAGCACATCTGCCGCATTTCTGCCGAAACGGGAGAGTTTGAACACCAGCACATAGGACACGCCGTCTTTACCGGACTTGATATCCTCCATCATGCGGTTAAATTCTACACGCCCTTCAATGGACTTGCCGGATTTACCGGCATCCTCGTATTCGCCCACAATCTCATAGTCATTGAACTCGGCATAGGCTTTCATTCTGGATTTCTGTGCATCCAGAGAGTATCCGTCAATCTGCATGGCAGTGGACACGCGAGTATAGATATAGACTTTTACCTTTTCTTTTTTCATCATATCTTCTCCGCCTCAGCCTACTTTTTATCTGTTTTCTGCTCCAACAGCTTGATGGAATCCAGATAATCGCGCTCAACTTCGCTGAGGGTGCGGGCTTTGTATTTTCTGTACTCGCCGGTTGCCTTGTCGATAGCCTGCTTATGGCTGACGCTTCCGTTGCCAACCAGCAGCTGCTCTCCGCTCATGGTCAGAATCCGATCAAGATGCTCCGACCAGTCCTGCATGGTCATTGCCTGCTCCCGCTCCGCCTGTCGTTCCGCAAAATCCAGATAGCCGGATACAAGCTGCCCCATAGCACGAAGCTCTTTCTCGTTCAGATAGTTCTTGGCGACAACTGCCTCTTTCAGCGTGGGCTGGCTGCCCGCAAAGGTGGTCAAGCCCATAAATTCTTTCTCCGCATCGGCGCGTGTGTAAATGACCTCCGCCGCTGTTTGCCCATGAATGGCATAATGAATTTTATTTTGGACTTTCTTGAAAAACTGAATGGAGATTTCCGCCTTGGGGTCATAGTCAATACTGGTTGCGTAGATTTCAAGCACCTGTCGATAAAACACCTTTTCGGAAGCGCGGATATCGCGGATACGCTCCAGCAGCTCCTTGAAATATCCGCCGCCGCCCAGATTTTTCAGGCGATCATCATCCAGAGCAAAGCCTTTTCGCATATACTCCTTCAAAATTCCTGTTGCCCAAATACGAAACTGCACGCCGCGCTGAGACTTCACACGGTAGCCGACAGAAATGATGACATCGAGATTATAGTAATCCACCTGATAGGTCTTACCGTCAGCGGCAGTTGTTGCAAAATTTGCAACAACTGCTTCTCGCTTCAATTCGCCCTCAGTGAAAATGTTCTTGATATGTCTGGAAATAGTAGATTTGTCACGCTGAAACAGCTCCGCCATCTGGTCAATGGACAGCCAAACCGTATCGCCATCAAAGGTCGTTTCGATCTTTGTCAAGCCGTCCTCTGTGGTATAAATCATCATTTCAGAATTGTTCTGCTCATTCTCCCAGCGTTCCATGGTCGCTTCACCTCGTTTTCTGCCATTGCAGGAGCTTTTGCTCCTGCAATGGCGGTTTGGACACTTATTTCATGATAATTATATCATGCCGCTTTCACGGGTTCAATATCGTTTTCGTGAATATTCTTATCAGCATCATCTTTTTCAGACACGGCTTCCTCTATAACGAGATTGGGCAGCGCGTCAAGATTCAGAACCACGGCATACTTTTCAATCAAATTTGCCAGCAAAGCGGCGAAGCCGCTCCATTCATCTACCATAGGCAGTCTCCCTCTCTTTCTCCGTTCTGTGTGTATATGCCGCCAGCACTTCCTTCGGAATACGATCCAGCACGGCGACGGCATCCTCATAATCCCGATGCAGCTTGGCGTCAGCCAGCTTTTTAAAGTACTTTCCTGCGTGGCATTGTCCAGCGACTGCTCCAACTGCTCCGTTTTCTTTTTCAGCTTTTTATTTTCGGCAGTCGTAACCGTGAACGCCGTATTGTACTTTTTCAGTGTCGTGTGCATCTGCTCCACAGCAGGAATATACTTGTCCAAAAAAGCGCCGATTTCTGCTGCTTTTCCTTTGGCATTGAACGCATTGACGCCTGAAAGCAATTCTTCCAGCTTGGTCTTCTGCTTGGTCAGGCGAGTCATTTCCTTGAATACCCGCGGTGGGATATGGTCGCGTCCGGTTTCACTGGCACTCTCGCCGCGCTCCAGATCGGGGTATTTCTTCACCATATGCTCCCAAAACCTGTCCTGCCACTGCGTCAGCTTTTTCTTGTTGCCGACGATTTCCTTGGCGCTGAGCCGTTCGTCCTCCGTCAGCGGGACAAAGCAAAGGTGCATATGGGGCGTTTTCTCGTCCATATGCACCACAGCGGATATAATGGTTTTGGGATCCTGGTGTTCCCGGATGAAGTCCAGCGCCTCGGTAAAATAGGCTTTGATTTCGCCCTTTTTCTTCCCCTTGAAGAACTCCGGGCTGGCCGTCACCAGCGCCTCCACCACGCGCACGCTGTCTGACCTTGTGCGGCAGCCCGCCTCGGCGATCTGCTTTTCCGCTTCTGTGCGGTACTTGCGCTGCGGCGTCACCAGATGAAAGTTCAGATGACTGCGGGACATATCCACGTCTGGATTGCTGGCGTACTTCTCCTTGGTACGCTCGTTGTGGGACTCGATGTGGCCGATTTCTGGCCCCTTGTATTTAGCAAAGCGGAGAATGGCGTACTGTGCTTTCATCGGCGCGCCCCTCGCTTCACCCACACGATGTCGCAGTCCAGCACGTCGGCCAGCTCCATAACCTCCTTATAGCGGATGCTCTCCCGCTGCAATTTTGCGGACAGATTGGAAACGCTGTCACTCCAATCGTATTCGTCAGCCAGCCGGTCAACGACCTCCTGCATCGTAAAACCGGCGCGGACGATCTGCGATTTGATCTCATTTCTGATGCTCATAAAAACCTCCTGTTTTTTCGTGATGAAAACAGCGAAGCGGATTCGCGTTTCCGAAAACCTGCTTCGCTGTTTGGTGTAATATTCTGTTTTCCCAAAATCCGCTGGAAACGCGGCGGTCAATGCCTTCTTCGTAAGTGAGGGGTATCGACTTTCCGAATCCGCGTGACTTCGCAGAGTTCCGTGCAGCCCCACGCGCATCCGTGAAGCCGGTGCGCGATTCCGAGCAGCGCGGTTTCGTAAAATCCTTTCGCCGCCGCGCAAATTTCTTTCCGGTTTTCACTTGTCTTGCAGATACCCCTTCCGTTTCAGCTCTGCCAGATCGGCGGTCACGTCCTCCGGACGCATTCGCGCAAGGCAGCTCAGCTCGTAAATGTCGTACCAATCCACCAGAAGCAGCGTCATCAGCAGCTTCTGCGTGCCGGCCAAATCGCTGTCGTACAAGTGAAACAGTGGCAGCTCCTTATAATAAACTCTTCCCATTGCATCCTCCTTTACAGCTGAACTTGAAAACATCTATCCCATCCATCCCATCCATCCGGGGTTTTGGGGATGCTTGGGATGGATGGGATGGAGCTTTTTGCGTTTGCGCTCATAAAACAGGATTTCGTCTAAAATATATGCCTGATCCTCCAGCATCGAAAAGCCGTTGACCCGCTTGCCGAGGGCGTTCTGGATGTGGTTGTCGTGCTCCAGGCCGAACTCGTCGGCGTGCTTTTTGAGGGTCATGCTCACCGTCCGCGCGGAGCGCGGCTTGTAGGCGTTGTCGCTGCACCACAGGCAATAGATGCTGTACAGCGCGGCGGACGGGATGGCGCTGTCGGCCTTCAGGCGGATGTAGCCCTCGGAGCGGAGAAACAGCAGCACATTATCGGC
>ERZ780075.816-NODE-816-length-12805-cov-2.298745_pt1 | contig 12805 bp, 17 predicted proteins | sample MGYA00511839_ERZ780075 | MGnify/ENA primary metagenome ERZ780075 (study PRJEB29588, sample SAMEA2155953) | human gut metagenome | biome: human gut; feature: human-associated habitat; material: faeces | place: Denmark | collected 2008/2010 ...
TCGCAGAAAATTCTGGAATATCTGCTGAAGGATGAAATTGCCAAGGGTAAGGTTACCTTCCGCCAAATTGACGGGTTGACAATTGAAAACCGCGTCAAGGCAGGCAAGGCCATTCCGGACGATGTGCTGGCAGAGCTGAAAGCATGTCACGTTATTTTAAAAGGCCCGACGACTACACCACGTGCTGGTGATCCGTGGCCGAATATTGAAAGTGCGAATGTTGCCATGCGTAAAGAGCTGGATTTGTTTGCCAATGTACGGCCGGTTAAGGTGCCCGAACAGGGAATCGACTGGACATTCTTCCGTGAAAACACAGAGGGTGGTTATGCACTGGGCAGCGAAGGCATTCATTTTAATGATGATTTAGCGATTGATTTTACCGTAACAACGCAAGAGGGCAGCGAGCGTATTGCACGTGCCGCTTTTGAATATGCCAAAAATAACGGGAAAACGCGTGTAACTGCTGTTACCAAGGCAAACGTTATTAAAACGACCGATGGTAAGTTTTTAAACATTTGTAAAGAAGTTGCAAAGGAATATCCCGGCATTGAATTGGATGACTGGTATATTGATATTATGACGGCTAAATTAGTCGATGAAAAGAGAAGAACGCAGTTTCAGGTATTGGTATTGCCGAACTTATACGGTGATATTTTAACAGATGAAGCTGCCGAGTTTCAAGGTGGTGTCGGCACAGCCGGCAGTGCCAATTTGGGTAAGCGATATGCCATGTTTGAAGCCATCCACGGTTCCGCACCGCGTATGGTTACCGAAGGCCGTGACAAGTATGCAGATCCTTGCAGTATGATCCGTGCAGCCGTTATGCTGCTTTCGCACATCGGCTATACCGAGCAGGCAGCAAAGCTTGAAAAAGCATTGGATATTTGCATGTATCAAGAGAAAAAGCTGGTGATTACCGGTCGTGATACGGGTGCTACCGGGGAAGAATTTGCCGATTACGTTATGGAGACAATTGCCTCTCTTTAATTTGCGTATGAATAAGGATGTAGGACGATGAAAACTTCAAGAAAGGACGTTCCGATTGTTGTCGTAAAACGGTTGCCGCGGTACTATCGTTACTTAGGTGAGCTTTTGCGGCAGGGTGTAACAAGAATTTCATCAGGAGAGTTAAGTGAAAAAATGGGCGTAACTGCTTCGCAAATCCGGCAGGATTTTAACTGTTTCGGCGGATTTGGCCAGCAAGGTTACGGATATAATATTGAAAGACTGTATAAAGAGATTGCCGATATTTTAGGCTTAACACACGGCTATAAAACAATTATAGTCGGTGCGGGGCATTTGGGTCATGCTTTGGCGAACCATTCAAACTTTGCAAAACGTGGTTTTGAACTGGTCGGGATTTTTGATAAAAGCCCCGATTTAACAGGCGTGCTGATCCGCGACTTGCCGGTTCGTCCCATGGAAGAGCTGGAGGCGTTTTGCACGGAAAACCGTGTGGATATCGCTATTTTGGCATTGCCGAAATCTGCGATCGAAATGGTTGTGCCGCGCTTGGTTAAGCTTAAAATTAAGGGCCTTTGGAACTTCTCGTATACGGATATTGCCGTTCCCGAAGATGTAGCGGTTGAAAATGTGCACTTAAGCGACAGCCTTATGACCTTGTCGTATAAGATTACGCAAGCACAAGATACAGAAAAATAACAAGCATAACAGGGGACGATACCGTCCCCTTTATATGCGCCTGTAGCTCAGTGGATAGAGCACCGGTTTCCGGAGCCGGGAGCGTAGGTTCGACTCCTATCAGGCGTACCAGAAAAAGCGGTCAAAATAGATGCAATCTGTTTTGACCGCATTCTTATGCGGTTTTTGAGCATTTTTGAAAAATTCGATTTGACTAAAAAACAGTAGATGCACCCACCGGTTTGACCGGACTTGAACCGGGGACACCGTAAAAAATCAAATATAAAATCAATTCAAAAAACGCTAATGTACAAAACAGATGCAATGTATAACATAATGGTTTTGAACCACAACACAACTTAATATGGATAAATTAAGACGATAGTTTCTAAATAGAGATTATCGTCTTTTTTTGTATTTCCAAAAATGAAAGGATGAAAAAAATGAATGAGAAAAAATTTTTACAACAGGTGTACACTAAGCTTGAAAATCAATTAGAACAGGAGGTGAAACTTGCAGATGACAGCATTGAGGTTTCAGATGGTGATAAAGTTATTTTCAAAATTGACAGTAAAGGCGGTATCTTTTATGCAGCCGGCAAACAATACTCAAATATCGTTAACAAGCTTCATGGCAAAATAGAGAATGATGTATGCAACACAAAAGAGTTTCTTAAAGTGATGGGTAACAGCCCGGAATTAACGGCGGTTGACCTTAATGCACCGTACAAAAAATTGCTGGAGTATAACGATGTTGTTCTTGCCGGAACGGAGCATAGTGACGGCAGCTTTGAATTTGTGACTTGGGACTGTAACAACAACAGTTTAGATCATGGACACTACTATGAAGATTACGAAAGAGCAAAAGAGGATTTTGTAAAACGATCAGAGTTATTGCCTGAAAATCAAATATTCTCTGCTGATGAACGGTTTGAATTATACAGATGTGTTGAAGATACATTGTCTGCCGGATTTGAATTAAGCAGCGATGTTGAAAATATACTTGCCGATGTGAAGGAAAAACTAAAAGAAAGTATTCCCGATTTTGATAAACGGCTGACAACGCTTGATGAACAGGATCAGCAGCAGGAACAAAAAATGTAGCGAAAGGGTGAGTTAAATGTTTACCGTTGATTTTAGATTTGAGGAAAATCAAACAACCATAGAATTCCCTTGCAATGAGGAATTTTTGTCAGCAAAGTTTGATGAATTGGGGGTTGAGGATAAGTTAAAAACAAGTCAGTATATGGTAGGAACGAATTATGCCGCATTAAAACGGCTCGTAACCGATTTTGCTGATGCCGATGAACTTAACTTTCTTGCAAAACGCCTTGACGGCTTTGACAGGAATGAATTAAATACATTTGAAGCCGTGTGCGAAGCAAGAGCGCCGCATAGTCTTACGGAGATAATCAATGTTACATATAACATAAATAATTACACGCTTGTGCAGGATATGAGCAGTATGGAGAGTATAGGCAGAACACATTTTAAGGCAGTACATATCGGATGGAATCCCGGCGAGATGGAAAATGCTGATCTTGCTAAAATAGGAAGAGAGCTTATGAATTCAGGAAAAGGTAAAGTGACTGAAAAAGGAATGCTGTTTGAACACGAGGGAGCGAAGTTCATAAATGAATATGACGGGCATAATTTCCCGGAATACCTTTATGACCAATGCAGGATTTTTGCTGAGCTGGAAAAAGAAGACAGAACAGAATATTTGTATTTGCCGACACATGAACTTGCAATAAAAAAAGCATTGAAAAGACTCGGAGCAACAAATAGTGATGAATGCAGTATCAAGTTAGAGGATAAGGAAACGGATAATCTGTGGTTTGAAAGAATACAGGATATTACAGCAACCGAAAATCTGTATGCGGCAAATAATGTGCTGTGCGCAGTTGAAAAAGCTGAAAGAAATTATGAGCTTGACAAGCTGGAGGCTGTTATTGATTTTGCGGACAGATACGACAGTGCATCAATCATAAAACTTGAAGATAACATAGACAACTTCCGATATTTTGATAATGTATACGATAAAGAAGGGTTAGGTCGGGCTTTAATAGATGAAAACGATGACTACTATATAGATGAAGATATTGAGGAGTTTTTTATGTTTGAACAGTATGCCGAATCTGTCATGGATGAATGCGACTGTAAATTTTGTGATAACGGCGCTGTTTTGCTTGAAGGCTTGACGCTCGCAGAAATATTGGGCGAGGATAATCAGTCAGAGGAAATGACAATGGGTGGAATGTAGAATGAGGGAGGTGAAAAAATGTCGGAGAGCAGAATTTTAGCCGTTAAAATTGACGGCAAGCTGTTTGACAAGCTCGATGAGTTTGTTGAGGAAACAAAGATTACGAAACAGAAGTATATCAGTGAAATTTTAAGCCGAGAATTGGGGCCGTGGATGCAGCAGAAGGCAGAGCAGGATAAGAAACTCGACATAAAACACACTGACGGGCAAAAAGTTTGGGACAAGCCGGAGGTTATGGAGGCTATTGACGACTTTATGCTCCGAACCGGTAAGATTCCGAAACAGACAGAATTTAAGAATGAAAACGGTCTTCCGTCATATGGAGCAGCAGGACGGGCGCTTGAAATGTCTCCTGCGGAATATATGCGGGAGCGATATGATGCGCTTGGAATTGAAACAAAACAGGAAAATATTGAAATGATCATGTAGGCGGTATGTTCTGAAAAAGAATGTACCGTCTTTTTTTGTGGTCAAAAACAGGAGGAAAAGTTATGGTAACCAATGAAGGGAAAGAAATATTAAGGGGTATCGGTCTTTTGGCGGAGCATATAATTTGCACGGCTGACTCTTACGGTGAGGCTGCCGATAAAAGGAAAGTTGTAATTGATATATCGGAAACTGCGGCAAGAGTGAAAAAAGAAGTTAAGCACATTAGTATCAAAGACTTAAAAATGCTGAATGACAAATACGGCATAGCGATTTTCGAGTATGTTGATATGCTTGATGCGGCAACCCGAAAGGAACCGTACAATAACAATGAAGTGAGGTTCAAAGCCGACGCTGTTGTCAGTATAGTTCTTGACATCATTCACCGTGAGATCAGGAGCAATGAAATTTACAGGAAAATATCCGAGGGAGTGATAAATGAAAATGTTCAGGTTTAATTTTTATCATACGAGGAAAGAAAACTTTTTCAACAATAACAACGCCGAGCAGACAAAGGGCTTGATCGGATATTTAAGGGGCGACTTCGGAAGAAAAGACAATGAGTTTTATACATCGTGGTTTGACAAGAACGAAAAGCTGAATAAAGAACCGTTTAAAACAGAGTTTGATGATGTTATGAAATTCTTGCGGGAACGACTTTTGACCGACAGAGCATATATGCGAAGTTTTGTATATGGGAACGAACAATTAAGGCTTGATACATCCGAAAGCAATTCGCACGGAATGTTTGTTGAAAGTGAAAATTATGAGTACGATATAAGGACAATTTCGGATGACGGAAACTACGACTTTTATATCTATTGCTATGACAAGCATTTTCAAAAACCGCAGTATCTTAATGCCAAGCGGTTTCGTGATGAATACGGCAAGCTGACTGAAAAGCTGGCGGAAATTGCAAGAAAGACTTTGCCGGAGGCACTGAATTACTATACTGACGGCGACAGATACGAAAACGACGGGAAAATATATACCTTTAAGGTAACAGATGAAAATATGCTGTTCGAGAGGACAGACGGTATGAAATGGTTTGTTGCACCTGAAATGCTCGGAACATATCTGCCGGACATTGCATCGCATGATAACTCATTTACCAAAGTGCCGTTTAAACAAACTTTTTCAAATATAACGCTTGGTGATCTGTTAAAGGGAGTAAGCCTTTCAAGTGTTCACCTTGTGCATAACGAGGTTGATCACGATTTGGCGACAATTGAAGATTTGTCGTATGACACGCTTACCGATAAGGGCAGAGAAGAGTGGGAAGATGTACTTGCCGCAAGGGTAGAGCAGATATATGAAGGAAGCTACGGTGTGCAGATTCAGTGTGGTAATGTTGAATATGAACGGCTGGAGGAGTTTTCAAAGGCGCTCGCCGGATACTGCCCGGCAGAGGAGTGGAACAAATGGTTTAACGAAAATACTGAAAACGAACAAAATTTGAATATGTGAGGTAAAAATAAAATGAAAAGAAATATTGATATTTTAGTTGAAATACAGAGAAGAATATACAAGTTTAAGTTTACGTCTGATGACATTTCGGTGGCGATAGATGTCAATGATGCGGAATTATTTGACCTAATTAAAGACGGCGACAAAAGAGTTGTTGATATTATGAATACGATAGCCGACATTGCCCAAAATCTTGGCTTGCTCACAGAGGATATAAAGGCGTCAATGCTGAATGAAGGATTTGATGTAGATGACTATAACGAATGGACTTCGAGTTTGGCATATAACAAATACAACCTTGAGGGTATGCTCGAAACATTTGAAAATGCTCTCGAAGTATTAGAGGTATATATCCTTGAAACAATTCGGGGGTACAGAATTTTAACACAGTTTGCATACGATAAAGACACACGCCTGCCGGATCACATAGATACGGAGGATGAGGATTGATGTCGGCAAAGTTTATGTCGGGTACGAGGCTTTTCGCTTACGAATGTATGATGCAGCAGATACCCGATATGGGGAGATGCAGTAAAGAAGAAAAAAGACTGAAAGCACAGTATGCCGGAATGTTAAAAGAATATATGCGTGAATACGGATACGGAAGTATTATAAAAAGGGTGCTGAATTCATTGGACAGATTTTTGTTTGATGAATTTATTTTTTGCAATGAGGAGCATAGGGATTTGTTTTGGAAAATGCACGGAAAGTGCGTGAAAACCGACAGAAAATTAGATTTCGGCAAAGCTGCTGTTATCTATCTTTTGAGCGCTGACAGAGTATTCGGAACAATCCTTGAAAACTATGTGTCCAATCCGATTTATATTCTGCCGAAAAAGTATAACGGCAGTAACGGTGAAGAACAATATAATTTGTATCACGCAGTCAGAATGCTTGCAGGAATGGAAACAGGTCTTGCGGAAGACGATCTGACCGAGGACGGCGTTATAGATGATAAAATTCTTTGTTTGATTATCAATGCCAAATTTATTGAGAAGTACGGTATAAGCGGATATAAAGATAAGCGGAAAAGGAAACAGACCTATGTGAACAATCCTATGAACCGCAGACAGAAAACATATTCGTATAAAGGGCAGACAATACGGATTAAATAAAAGGGGTGATACAATGGCGGAAAAAGTAAAGCATCCGAGCTTTGCAAATTTGTATATCGGCAGAAGTCAATGCGGCGGTCAGACAGCACTGTTCGGAAGCTCAATAAAGCACAGCGACATTATTACACTGCGGATAAGTCCTGCATATATGGACAGAGATTTGAGTTGTGACAGATACTTTGCAGAACCATTACCGTACATAGAAATTAATATGAGTCAAGCGCAGTTTGCACAGGCAATAACATCACTTAATATGGGAGACGGAGTGCCGGTGACACTGAGAATGTTAAACGGGGAATACATTGAACCTTGTCCGTATGTTGACAAAAGAGAACAGTTCAGCAATGAATTCAGGGAAGGTATGAATGAGATATCGAGACAGCTTGCGGAAACCACAAAAGAGGTTGAAGAACTTATTCAGAATAAAAAGACATTTTCAAAGGCTGATAAAGAAAAGATTTTGTCAACACTCAATAGGGTAACAAGGCAGATTTCCTCAAGCTATCCGTATATGTATTCTATGTTTAACGAACAGATGGATAAGACGGTTACGGAAGCCAAAGCGGAGATAGAAAGTCATATTCAGGCAAGAATGGAGGATATGGCTCTGAAAGCCTGCGGAAAGGCACAGGAATCAGAATCACTACCGGAAAATGAGCAGGATATTGAGGCAGACGGCGGAATGCTGATGGGAGGAATGTGAAATGGCGGTTTTGTTTTCAAAGGTAACGGTATCGGCAGACAACGGGGCAAACGAATCATTTTTGTGCGGCGGAATTCCGGAAAGAGAAGACAACCTTAAAAATTGGATAAAATATCAGACTTTTATGAAAGACAACCCGGACGCCGAGAAGGTTGAGGTAAATGTTAAAAGCTTTGTTTACGGAGATGGCGAGATATTAGACGCCAACGAATATGAAGTAGCATATTTTACAAAAAGAGGCGAAGACTTTTTGGAAAGGTCAACAGTTAAGCCATACGGTGAGTCAATGTTTGAAATTACGGCAGATAACGGGGATATGGAAGAGGCAGAAGAACCAATAATAGAAATGCAGGGGTGAATCAAAGTGAGTTATGTGTTAACATTTATAGGTGGAGTAACAATCGGAGCAGTTTTCGGGGTTGCTACACTGTGCTGCTTTATAGTAAGCGGCAAAGAATCTAAAAGAGAGGAAAAATACTTAAATGGAGAGCAGAATTAAAATTATGGTTTTTGAACCGGGAAAGAAACCGCATATCGAGTGGTTAAAAAATGTTACGGAGGCATATAAAAGCGTTGTCGAAGGCAATGTGAGGACACAGCAGCTTGACAGTAAATCTGTTTTGGTTTCCAACGCTGATAATACATTGCCTTTTCTTAAACCAAACAGGCACTTTGGCGGAGAGATAATATGCGGAACATTTTTTATTGCGTCGGCAGGCGAAAAAGGCCATTACGGTTCAATATCCGATGAATGTATGCGGTATTATTACGATATGCACAATAAGCCGGAAAACTTTTCGGAAAAAGATGTAAAAGAAGACCGTATATACGGATTAAAATTTATCGGAAAAAATGAAGTGTTTATCAATAACCTGAACTTAAAGCTGAGAACTCTTGATGCAAAAAGTATGCGTGACGATAGAGAAATGCTTAAAACAATGCACGAGGTGTTTTGCGGCACATACGGCACGGACTGCGTAGATGATATTGATGCAGGCAATGAGGAGATGTTCTATCTTCCTGCAGTGATCAAATCACGGGAAACAAATGCGCTTTGCGTCGGGCTTGTATTGGTGGATATTGAATCATCAGGTGAACATTGGGGAACACAGTTTATGTTGAACGGCAATTTTTATTGTGATGACAGCGAATGTATGCCGGATGAAGTAAAAACCAAAAGAGAAGAAATCGGTGTTTATGACTATTGGTATACGCCGAAATTTGACGGTGATATTCATATAGATAAGGAGAACGCACCCGAAGATGTCAGAGAACTGCTTGACTATGCAAGCGGAGCAGACGGGCAGACACAGGGAATCAGTATGGACGGTATGTAAAAGAAAAAATAGGAGGCGGTCAGTTTGTGTGATTACACACGAATTGACCGCTTTTTTTGTTTTTGCGGAAAGGAAGAAAAATATGAAACCCAAGAGTAAAAGCAACAGAATAAGAGATGTTCCCGAAATCAAGAATATCGTAGAAATGCGGCGGCTGATAAGTCAAAACTGACAACATCAGCCGCTTTTTTAGTTTATGCCAAATCGGAGGTGTTTGAGGTAGTGAAATATCAAAACAGTCCGATTCCGTATATAGGCGGCAAACGTGCAATGAGAGATATAATCCTTTGGTCATTCCCCTTGATTTACGGAAGATATATCGAGGTGTTCGGCGGAGGAGCTTCTGTTCTCTTTGCAAAAATGAAAGAAAGGTTTGAGGTGTATAACGATTTTAACGGCGACCTTGTAAATATGTTCAGATGTGTAAAGGAAAGGCCGCTGGCGTTAATCAAAGCCTTAAATTTTTTGCCGCTTCACAGCAGGCAGGAGTTTAGTATACTGCAAAACTTCTTAAACGGCGATGAGCCGGAATATCCGTATATGCAAGAAGAATTGCAGACGGCAAACGAGTATTTTAACAAACGGGATGCAGAGGAAATCGTAAAGATTTTAACAGAGAAATCGCAGCTTTACGATGTGGAGAGGGCGGCAGCCTTTTACAAGCTCATAAGATACAGCTACGGCAGCGGAGGCAAAAGCTTCGGCGGCCAGCCCGTAAATCTTTTGAGTACACTGGAAACGCTCTCTGCGGCGGCATTCAGGCTGAGAGAAACTGTGATTGAGAATAAGGATTTTGAAAGCCTTATAAAACAGTACGACAGATACGAGTCGTTTTTCTATCTTGATCCGCCGTATGTTGAAACGGAAGGTCATTATATGGTGGAGTTTCCGAAAGAAGACCATGTCAGACTGTATGACACCTTAAAAGAAATTAAGGGCAAATTTTTATTGTCGTACAATGACTGCGAATTTGTTAAGGAACTGTATAAGGACTATACGATTGTCGAGCATACCCGTGCAAACTCTCTTGCCCACAGATACGATTCAGGTAGCAGATTCAAGGAGCTGCTGATCGCAAACTACGATATAAACGAAAGAAGAAAAAACGAACCGATACAATTAAGTTTATTTGGAGATGGTGATTATGAGTTTAACTATTTACAGGACTACAGGTACAAGAGGCCGAATCACACTACCGTTTTTATTCCGAGAACTATTGAGGAAAATAGGACATAACACATATATCAAAGTTGTGTTTGACGGTGTTCGGCTGATTATCACACCTATGGTGGAAAGCGGAAAATTCCTGCACGAGTACGACGCAGGGGTACGGCTTACTGAAAATGAAGCGAATGAGCTTCTTGAAGGCTACACAAAGGAATCGCTTGAAAATATGCACGCAGCAGTGCAGAAAAGATTAAAAATGTGTGCTGAAAACGAATCGGCTAATATCAACAGCGGAAAGAAGAAATAACGAATCATTAAAATTTAATATCCTCACGAGGTGTCGGCGACGCTTTCAGTTACCCGATTGGAGCGAGAAAACAGTGATAAGATTTTTTGATATGTTTTCAGGCATTGGGGGCTTCAGAGCAGGGCTTGAAAGAGCAGGCGGATATAAATGCGTCGGTCATTGCGAGATTGACGCATTTGCAAACAGGAGCTACAATGCCGTATTTGATACTGAAAATGAGGTGTTTTTTGATGATGCAACAAAAATTAACCCAAAGGACATCCCGGACTTTGATATCCTTTGTGCGGGATTTCCCTGTCAGGCGTTTTCTGTCGCAGGCAAAAGACGCGGCTTTGAAGATGCCAGAGGTACGCTCATCTTTGAAATTGTCAGAGTGCTTGGAGAAAAGCGACCTAAATATTTTTTACTTGAAAATGTTCCCGGTCTGCTTAATCATGACGAAGGGCGGACTTTTACGCAAATCCTCATTGCGTTATCAGACCTGGGGTATGGTATCGAATGGCAGGTGCTTAACAGCGCGGATTTCGGTGTTCCCCAAACACGGAAAAGAGTGTACCTTGTCGGATATCTTGACGAAAGATGTGCCGGAAAAATATTACCTTTCACAGAGTGCAACCCTCAGACTGTTAAACAAATCCTTGGCGGAAATCAGGGACAAAGAGTGTACAATCCCGAAGGACTCGGAATAACGCTTGCGGCAAATGCAGGCGGACAGGGCGGAAAGACGGGTCTTTACGATGTTTCCTGCATTGATATGAACGAGGAGCCAACACTCACGCAACTGATACGGTGTATAACCGGACGGTATAATCACGGAATAGCAAAGAGAAAAGGAGAAAGCTCTGCTATTATTGAAGGCATTATGCCGTGCCTGACACCCGACAAGCTGTATAAAAGGCAAAACGGGCCTCGGTTTCGGGGTGAGGACGGTCTGATGTTCACTATAACCGCAACAGACAGACACGGCATTTTGGAAAAACTTCGAATAAGACGACTTATGCCCTGTGAGTGTTTGAGAGCGCAGGGATTCAGTGAGGAACAGGCTCAAAAGATATGCTCGGTAAATTCCGATAATCAGGTGTATAAACAGGCAGGGAATGCCGTTACCGTAAATGTGGTACAGGCAATCGGTGAAAGGTTAAAAGAAGTGGATGATGAGTTGTATAAAAGAAGGAGGCGGAATTTATGAATTATAAAGCAAGCGTGAACCTTATTAACAAACCCGGAAGCTTAAAGGGAGTTGCCTCGGTTTCCATCAATGACGAGTTTGTTGTAAAAGGTGTGAGGATTTTTGAGGGCAATGACGGTCCGTTTGTGTCAATGCCTTCCCGTAAGGCAGGAGCTAAATATGAGGATATTTGTTTCCCGATTACGAAAGAGGGCAGAGAAAATCTCCACAGTGCGGTGCTTGAAGTATATGAGCAGAAATTAAAACAGCAGGAGGAACAGATGCGTGAAGAAAAGGAAGAAAATGAAAAAGCAAGGAAGGAAAGCAAAAAGGCAAGATACAAAAAGTTTCATGAACAGGCAGACGGACCAAAAACTGCCGAAAGCAATACCGAATTGCAGGCGGATCAGAATGAACAGACCGAGGCAGCCCCGGTAATGAATATGTGAGGTGAATAATTATGGCGGTGGAATTTTACCGTTATTCATACAGGACAGCGGAGCATGACGGCGATGTTGAGGAATACCGAGCAAGCCGTGATGAGAACAGACGATGTACGGAATTCATTCAGCATCCGCAAACCGGACTTTATGCAAACGCATATAAAGATAATGTTGTAGATAAAGACGGAACGTATCTTGATAAATGTATAAGCGAATTTGGTATGCAGCGAATGATGTTCGTTATTGCCAACACGGTGAAAATGTCAAAGCACGACGGAAGATGGTCGCCGGAGGTTAAAGAATGGGCAAAGGACTTTATGACATCTCACACGAGCGAGTATGCAGACGGCTATCTGTCGCAAATACATACCGGAGTAGTAAATATTCTTGCGGAAAAGATTATTAAGAAATATAACGATCTTAATTTGCCGGATTGGGCAAGAGAAAAACTTGAAAAATTACAAAATACCGGACCGGAGGAAGAACAGACCGGTGGTATAAACTTAAACTAAAATGGAGGTATCAGAAATAATGAAAACAAAACACAGTTTAAAAATGAAATCAGTAATATCGGCAGTTCTTGCAGTTGTAATGATTTTGGGAACACTCCCTGTAATGAATGTCTTTGCCGCACAGAAAAGCGATTACGAAGATCCTGCGGATAATTGGCTCAAAACCAATAACCGCACAAATGAGCTTGATATGAATGCAACCGTAACCTATGAAACACAGTGGTGTCCGGTATGCAATAAGGACACAACCGTTTTAA
>ERZ780075.824-NODE-824-length-12683-cov-3.891036_pt1 | contig 12683 bp, 7 predicted proteins | sample MGYA00511839_ERZ780075 | MGnify/ENA primary metagenome ERZ780075 (study PRJEB29588, sample SAMEA2155953) | human gut metagenome | biome: human gut; feature: human-associated habitat; material: faeces | place: Denmark | collected 2008/2010 ...
TATTATTGCCCCGTGTATGCTGCCTATCCACGATTTGTGCGGACTTATGGAGGGGAACAGTTTTAACGGCATATACTTTTGCAATAAAGAACCACAGCAATACGCTCCCATGTCGTTCATCCAAAGAAAAACCATGAGCGCAAGCGGCAGTTCGTATATATAGCTTACGCTTGCGTAGTAGGGATTTGTGCGGAAAGCAACGACATTGATTAATGCCACCGGCAGAGCTATGTATAATTGCGAGGCAAAAGCCATTGCCCAATTCTCGAACGGATTGGGGCGTTTGAGATCCAGATCGCTTATAAGCAGATATACGGTGGTCAAAACATAGGGTACGAAAATCATTGCTCCCACGGCGGCTGTGTTGAAAGCCATGACTGCAAGAAACAGATAGACTGCTGCCACGGTGCAAATCATGCGGTTCACCTGCAAACCTTTTCGCGAGTTGACAAGAGTGCAGAATTCCCACACGCATACCGCCGAAATGGCGGCGAAAAGCACTACGAACGATACTGCGCCGCAATAAATGGCTGCAACGGTTATTATTACAAACAGCACTCCCGATATTGTGCGTGTGGCAAGGTTACTCATTGCTTATCTTCTTTGTCTTGTTTACTTTCGCTTGACTCTTCGTTTGAAGAATCTTTGTCGTCCGCATTTGAAGAACCCTTTGACATCTGCTCCTGCTCGTCCTGCAAAATTTCGTCAGCACGACTTATCCACGGACGTTTACCGAAAATTCCTTCGACGTCTTTGGCGAAAATCACTTCACGCTCTTCGAGTAGGGCAGCCAGCTTTGCGTGTCCCTCTTTATGTTCTTCGAGCAATTGTTTCGCCCTTTCGTATTGGCGGGAAATGAGAGCGGAAACCTCGCTGTCTATTGTTTCTGCGGTTTTCTCGGAATAAGGTTTTTCGAATTGGTATTCCTGATTGTTGTAGTAGCACAGGTTGTAGAGCTTTTCGCTCATGCCGAGATAGGCAACCATTCCGTACGCGCGTTTGGTAACAGTTTCCAAATCGTTGAGTGCACCTGTCGAAATATGTCCCGTGAAAAGTTCTTCGGCAGCGCGTCCTCCGAGCGTGGCACATATCTCGTCTTCCATTTGTTCTTTGGTTGTAATGTTACGTTCTTCGGGCAGATACCAGGCCGCTCCGAGAGCTTGTCCGCGAGGAACGATTGTAACTTTGACAAGCGGGCTTGCGTATTGCAGAAACCAGGAAATGGTGGCATGACCTGCCTCGTGGAGAGCAATGGAATGCTTTTCTTCCTGTGTCATTACCTTTGTTTTCTTTTCCAAACCGCCGATTATTCTGTCAACAGCGTCAAGGAAATCCTGCATTTCTATTGCATGTTTGTTATTACGCGCTGCAATTAGTGCTGCCTCGTTACAAACGTTGGCAATATCTGCACCCGAGAAACCTGGAGTCTGGCGTGCCAGGAGATCAACATCTACAGTTTCGTCAATCTTGATAGGTTTGAGATGAACCAGGAAGATAGCCTTACGTTCGTTCAAACCAGGGAGATCTACGTGAATTTCGCGGTCGAAACGTCCGGCACGGAGCAAGGCGCTGTCGAGCATGTCTACACGGTTGGTAGCTGCAAGGATGATGACACCACTGTTGGTGCCGAAGCCATCCATCTCGGTGAGGAGGGCATTCAGAGTATTTTCACGCTCATCGTTGCCACCCATGGCTGGGTTCTTGCTGCGGGCACGGCCTACAGCATCAATCTCATCGATAAAGATGATACAAGGTGATTTCTCTTTAGCCTGGCGGAACAGGTCGCGTACACGTGAGGCACCTACACCTACGAACATTTCAACGAAGTCGGAACCGCTCATGGAGAAGAAAGGTACGCCAGCCTCGCCGGCAACAGCCTTAGCCAAGAGGGTCTTACCAGTTCCCGGAGGGCCTACGAGAAGGGCTCCCTTTGGAATCTTACCACCCAAGTCGGTATATTTTTGTGGGTTTTTCAGGAAGTCTACAATTTCCTTTACTTCCTGCTTGGCACCTTCCTGTCCGGCAACATCCTTGAAGGTGATTCCCAGGGAATTTCCCTTCTCATACATCTTTGCCTTGCTCTTACCTACATTGAAGATGCCGCCGCCCATGTTGCTCATGCCGCTTCCCATTCTGCCCGACATCCAGTAGATGAAGAGGAAGAAGAGGAGGAGAGGGGCAACGCTCATTACGAGATTCCAGAAATCATTGCTCTTCTGGTTATCGTAACTGAAGGAACGGATTTTCTTCTCCTTCACCATTTCGTTGGCGTAGCGATCTACCTCGTCGATCGATCCGAACTGTACCTTGACGTAAGGATTCGGTCCTACGCTCTGGGCGCTCATTTTATAGACATCTCTCGTATATTTCGGGTTGATATATATCTTGAGAGTACTTTCCGTTTTGTTGGCTACTACGCTCAGCACGTATCCCTTATCTACATATTGCTTGAATTCTGTATAGGTGGCTTCCTTGGCTGCGCTTCCGCCCAAGGCATCACCACCGCCACTGAAAAACAAAGCGATGAGGGCGATGAGGATAATGGTGTAGAGCCAATTCATGTTAAACCTAGGCATCTTCGGACCTTTTCCTCCGCCAGGATTATTGAAGTTGTTGCTTTGTTCCATTGTTATTGTTTATTTCTATTTTATGTATGCTCTTTTTTCTCTCTTGATGCGCTGTTTTAGTGCATCATCTTTCTTAATGCCGTTCTTGAAGCATCTGTAGAGTCTGCTGCCAAGTTCGGTATTCTTGGGAATTAGTCGAGATTCGGAATATGGGTAAGCTTGGCGTCTGCCCAGAGATGCTCCAGGTCGTAATAGGCGCGTACTTCTGGCAGGAAGATGTGAACGAGAACATCCACAAAGTCCATCGCCACCCACTGGTCGTTGCCCAGACCTGCCACATTCACCGGCTTTTCGCCAAGGTTCTTGCGGCACATATCGCCCACTGATTCTGCGATGGCTTCTACCTGTGTAGGTGATCCACCCTGACAGATGATGAAATATTTGGCGATGGTGCCATCCATTTCACTGAGGTCGGCGATAACGATGTCTTGACCTTTTTTCTCCTGTATTCCTTCCTTAATAGTCTCTACGAGTTGTTTAACTGTGTTCATTTATCTTTTCTTTCTTACTTAATTTATATTCTCTATTTTTCTGCAAAGATACATTATTATAATGGAAAATCGACTTAAAAGGCAAAAAAAATGTGGAAAATTAAAGAAATTGCGCTTTTTTTAGAAAAAAGTGCCGAAAAATTTTGTAGGTTCAAAAAAAACTAGTACCTTTGCACTCGCAATTGAGAAAAGAATATCTCGTTTGCTGATATTGGGATATGGTGTAATGGTAACACTACAGATTCTGGTCCTGTCATTCCTGGTTCGAATCCGGGTATCCCAACTTGATGAGAGCATCTTTCAAACCGAAAGATGCTTTTTTTTGTTATTGGCAAAAATATGAGTGAGAGAGACATCATAACCTCAAAACAGTTTGAGACTTTGTTTAAGGAGATGCATACTCAACTGTTTTATCTTGCTTACGATATTCTGGGAGAGGCGCAAGCTGCCCAAGATGTTGTGAGTGATGTCTTCTTGTCGATATGGAATCAACATCGTGATATTTCACCCGACAAAGTGAGGGGCTATATTTTTGTGAGTACAAAAAACAAGGCTCTCGATAAATACCGGCAAAGTTCTAGATATTCAGAGATTCCTATAGAAGAGATGAAGAATTTAATGGATGTATGTGATGCGTCTTGGGAAATGCGTGAGGAAAGAATCTTGTGGGTGGAGAAAGTCTTGCAGCAGATGCCAGAGAAAACAAGGTTGATACTTGATTTGTGCTACCGTAAGCGTAAATCCTATAAAGAGGCAGCCGAGATAGTGGGCATTTCTGTAGAAGGAATCAAAAAACAACTGTTCAGGGCTTTGAAAGAATTGAGAACAAAGCTTAAAAAAGAAGGATTCCTGTCCCCCTTTCTCTTTTTCTTCGTCTTTTTATTAGACCTCTAGAGAAATTGGAAAGTTGTAGGAGGGAGAATTTTAGACAGACTTCTTTTATCATAGTATTTCATACATATATTATAATAAGGTATCATGGACAAAGAAAACAATATGAAGCTTGATGCAGATTGGCAAGCTACGACAGAAGAGCAAGGCGACATTCGAAGCGCATTGAATCGCATGGATGTAGAGGCTCCTGATGTGGACATGGCTTGGAAGGCTATGAGCCAGCAAATGGGCTTGCAAGAAAAGGCTGAGCTTCGTCATTCGGATGAGGAAAAAAGTGCTCGCAGCATCGATATGACATCTTTCTTGAAAGTTGCCATATCTATTGCTGCTGTCGTAGTGATAGCCTTTGTTTTCTTTTTCAATGGTAGGAAAGACGACTCGTCTGTTGTTGTGCAAAGGGCAAAGACTGAGTTTTCTTCTGAAACTTCCTCAGATACAAAATCTGTAGTTCGTAAGGACTCTTCTCATGGTGATTCTGAGGATAAGTCTGAGCAAGAGGATAGACAAGTTGCTGCTAATGAAATCTTGGTGGCTGAAACGGGCAGAGGTGAAGACAGACATTTGGTGCTGAGTGATGGTACCAAGGTGTGGCTTAATGCTGAGAGCAGTTTGCTTTATCCTAAGCATTTCGCTGGTAAGGAACGCAAGGTACAGTTGCAGGGTGAGGGATATTTTGAAGTAAGGCATAATGCCAAGTGCCCATTCATTGTAGAAGCAGCCAACTTGATAGCTACGGATTTGGGAACAGCTTTTGGTATTAAAGCATATATCGGGAAACCGGCTCAAGTGACGTTGGTTTCGGGATGTGTGGCTGTCAGACAAAAGGGGGAGTCTTCTTCTTTAGTCTTGAAGCCTAACCAAATGGCAACTTTGTCAGGCGATGGTTTTGATGTCACGGATGTTGATACTTATCCTTTGGTCCAGAGAAAGAGTGGACTTTTTTATTTCCATGAGGTTGCTTTGGTGGATGTGATGAAAGAACTTGGTAGATGGTATCATGTTAAGGTGGTTTTTGAAAATAAAAACTGTCTGCAAACTCAAGTGCATTTCGTGGCAGAGCGTAAGCTTTCCTTGGAGGAAGTGGTTAGACAACTGAATGAATTGGAAGGAATACAGGTTGTCAAGTTGAAACAGGAACTTTTAGTGAGATAGCTTGTACGAAGAAGTTCCTGTCGTACTGACAACTCATGAGTTTCTGATATATGATTGTTGTTTTATGCGAAAAATATTCGTTATTGATATGGAATAGTTGGCTTTTTGAGTCAAAAAGTAACTTTTTCCTTATTTCCTATGACTTTTTGTGTCCCCTTTTGCGAAAGACCACGTCTTTAGCAATAAGAGAGAATTATTATTATTAGGTCAATTAATATTGAAAAGTTATGGAAAAGAAACAGAGTAAGAGAGTCTTTTCGTGCTTATTGTTGTTGCTCTTGGCTATCCAGATGATGGCGCAGGGCAACAAGATAACCATGAAATGTGTGCAGATGCCTTTGCCTTCAGCGCTTTATTCGTTGGAGAAGCAATCGGGGTATTACAAAGTGAATTACAATTATGACTTACTGAAAACTTACAAGGTAACTACGGAAATCAATCAGCAAGCTGCGCCTCAGGCTGTGGAAATGCTCTTGGCTTCCACGCCTTATACATCTAAGGTGGATGGTAAGATGATCAGAGTGGTAAAGAAAAAACAGCAGGATGATGCTTCCTTGCATCGAGTAAGCGGACAGCTTCTTGATAGTTATGGTCAACCTCTTGCGGGTGTCTCTGTCAAGGTGATGGGTTTGAAATTAGGAGCTGTCACTGATGAAAATGGCGAGTATGCCATGAGTGATATTCCTCAGAATGCTATGTTGGAATACTCTTATTTGGGCATGAAATCATTTCAAAGAAAGGCTTCATATAAGCATGTTACCATTATCATGGAGGATGATTCCAGACAACTGGATGATGTCGTCGTAACAGGTTATCAAACTTTGAAGAAAGAGAATGCCACGGGTTCTTTTCAGGTGATTTCTTCCAAGGACATCAACGACCGTTATCTGTCAAACTTGCAACAGAGCTTGGAAGGTAAAGTGGCGGGATTGGTCAATTATGACAATGGATATTCCAGTGGATTAACCATCCGTGGTGTGGGAACCTTGAAAGCTAATTCCAGTCCTTTGATAGTTGTAGATGGACTGCCTATTAGTGGAACGCTAGATGATGTCAACAAGTATGAGGTTGACAAGATAACGGTATTGAAGGATGCAGCCGCAGTGGCTGTTTATGGAGCTAGAGCATCGAATGGTGTGATTGTCATTACCACCAAAAAGGCACAGACAGAAAAGTTGTCAATCGACTTCAATGCCGACATCACTTCCACCAACAAGACCGACTACAGTTCCTTGGATCTTTGCAATGCTTCTGAAATGTTGGAGCTGGAACAATACAACTTCGAATGGATGAAGCAGAGAAGTTCTGCCTTCAATTATCTTTTGAGACAATACGACAAGCGTGGTAGATTGATGGATCCGATGACACAATTGATGGTAAGGCATTATAGAGGAGAGGTTTCGGATGCCGACTATAATCAGACTGTCAACCAATGGGGTCAAAACAATTATATGGATGAATGGAGTGATCTGATGCTCCAAAATCGTTTGCAGCAGCAATACAACCTGTCTATCCGCACTAAGGGAAAGTATTTGAACTCTAGTGTTATCGTAGATTGGCATGGTGATGATACCAGCAAAAAACAGCAATATGATAATACTTTGTCTTTGCAATATGTGGGTAAACTTGAACCAGCTAAGTGGATAGACATGGATTTTGGAGTGGCACTCAACAATAATCGTTCTAAGATGCACACCAATGAAATAGGTGAGTTTAATAGTTATAGTTCATTCTATCCTTATCAGAGTATGTATAACGCAGACGGAACTCCAGCGAGATTGATGGCTTCCGTAGCTCTTGATGAGCCATCCCTTTCTGATGCTTCGCTGGGTTTGAAAGATGAAGGCTTCTCCCCTGTGGACGATCTGTTCTTGAATTATACGAAAGTCGTGAGACTTATACTCGCTCTTACATCCATGCTAATTTAAAGCCTATTGATGGACTGAAATTGAGTGGTATGTTCCAGTATGAGGATATTTCAGGAAGAAGCGAGAAAATGCTTGAAGCTGATAGCTATATTGTCCGTCATAACTACAACTTGTTCAGTTATGAGGGCAAGCATTACATACCGGATGGAGGTTTGATGACTGTCAAGTCTAACGAGGGTAATTATCTCACTTTCCGTGCCCAGGCTACTTACGACAAGACTTTTGCCAAAAAGCATGCTGTCAGTGCTATTGCGGGATATGAGTATCGCCAGACATTTAGTCGTAGCACTACCAACCAGTTCTATGGCTATGATGAACAGACCTTGACCAATAGTACTGGCTTGGTAAATTTCTCAGCCTTGAGTACCTTGAAGTCAACCGACTTGGGTAATCTCTATTCACCTGAGTATTATTTTTCTGCGAGCGATGTGGCAAAAAGTACACATGTGAAGCATCGCTATAAATCCTATTATGCAACAGCCAACTATACATACGATGGAAGATACTCTCTGAGTGCTAGCTATCGTGTGGATAAGACCGACTTGTTTGGTGCAGATCCTAAGTTCCGCAACCGTCCACTTTGGTCAGTGGGTACAGGTTGGAATCTCCACAACGAGCAGTTTATGAAAGATGCCAAGTGGCTCGATATGTTGAAACTTCGTTTCAGCTATGGTGTAACTGGTAACATCAATTCCAGCTATTCCTCTTACTTGACGGCAAAAATCAGAACGAATTCCATCACAGGCGAGAAGAAAGCTACACTGAATACTCCACCAAACGACCAGTTGCGTTGGGAGAAGACTACCTCTTGGAACTTCGGTTTTGATTTCTCGGTATTGAAGCATCGCTTGACGGGAACCTTTGATGTATATCGCAAGATGGGTTCTGATGTCTTGGCTAATATCGACCTCGATCCAACGACAGGATGGGAAAGTCTCTACACCAACAATGCCAAGACGCTGAATAAAGGTATGGAATTGCAATTGAGTGCCGACATTCTTCATGCTCGTTCACGTGACCAGTTGGGCTTCACACTCGATATGACTTTGGCTTATAACAAGAATAAGATAGTCAAGCTCAACCATGTGCCTACAAGTGGATACTATGCCTTGGATGAATTCCATGAGGGTGATCCTGTCAATTCGTTGTACTCATTCGCCTTCGACCATTTGGAGACCAATGAAGAAGGTTATCAACAGATGTTCTGGAAGAAGGCTGATGGTACTGTGTCAAGTGATGACATTTGGAATCCAACCTTCATGGTAGATGATGTGAAATATTGTGGTTCTCTCGACCCAACTTGGTCTGGTTCGTTCACCCCAACCATCACTTACAAGGGCTTCTCTTTAAGTGGTTCGTTTGTATGGTATGGTGGACATTATTTCCGTGCCAACGGAGATGAGTGGAGCACATCTACTTCCGAAACGTATGGCTTTACCGCACCTCGTTGTTATCTCAACTATTGGCGAGCTTCGGAAGAGGAACGCAAGACCATGTTTGGCAATGGCTATATGATGTCGCAGATGTATATTCCTTATCATGAGGTGAAGTACAATGACCAGACGGTGGATCATGCCGATTACATGAAACTAAGAACGCTGACTTTGGGCTATCGCTTCCCATCCAATATCTGCCGTCTCTTGAAGTTGGAAGGCATCAATTTGAGATTGCAGATGACCAATGTGTTCACTTGGGTGAGAAACAAGAAGGGCATCGACCCTGAGCGTGTGGATCCTTTGGAGGGCACGGTCAGCCCAAAGATACCTAAGAGTTATACATTCAGCTTAAACGTAAATTTCTAAAAGAAGACAACAATGAAGATATTAAATATTAAAGGTGGCAAGCAATGGTTGATGACAGGTGTTGTGGCATCATTGCTTCTCTGTTCTTGTGGCGACTTGGATATCGTACCAGAAGGAAAGTCAACCCTCGAAAAGACATCTGAGCTAGAATTGCTCCTGAATACAAAGATTCTTTACGATGATCCAAATACCTTTCTTGGCATCGTGGTCAATGAGACTTACGGAACAGATTTAAATGCAACGGTGGAGCAGAAACTCAAGGTGAAGAACACGCTCAATTATGCGTATCTCGCTTTTGATGAGGAAACGGATAGAGCCAAACTCAATACCAAAGATGATTTCTATTCCAATGTTTATGGACAGGTGAATACGATGAATGTGCTCTTGTCGAAGATAGATGATGCTCAGGGAAATGACAACTTGAAGCCTGCCATCAAGGCGGAGGCTGAGATTACTCGTGCCTACTATCTTTTCTTGGCTGCCAACATCTATGCCAAGCAATATGATGAGGCTACCCTTGATGGTGCTGGCGGTATCGCTTATCCTACCGATCCTGCTGTTGACACCAAACCACAGCTTACTTTGAAGGAATGTTATGACAAAATGCTCGAAGATTGTAGTGACGAGAACATTGCCGCTCTTTACGACAAGAGCAATATCAACCGTATCACCAAGTGTGGTGGCAATGCCATCAAGGCGATGATTCTCTTCCAGATGAAGAAATATGCTGAGGCTTTGCCTTACGCACTGAAAGCCTTGTCGTATAATGATAAAATAGAGGATAGAAGCTCTGTCTTGGAAATAGGAGACTGGTTGCTTTTGCCTAATGATGGCAACACAATCTTGTATATTTCGCCAATGCTCGATAGCTGGGATTATCCTACTTGTGAACAGTTGAGCTTAGAGACGGTATCTTTGATTGAACCTGGAGACTATCTGAAAGATCATTCTAGTTTTTGGGATGCTGAATATGGCGAGGCTGACACTGGCATTCCTGGCTGTTTGGAAGCATACGGCTATCAAGCTTACATCACGGGTTGGGGATTCCGTGTGGAGCAAATCATGTATCTCGCTGCTGAATGTTACATCCGTACCGGAGAGATTCAGAAGGGATTGGACTTGATTAACAAGGTACGAGAGAAGCGAATAGATACTGAGCATTATAAGGCTTTCACTGCTTCCAACGAGAAAGATGCGATGGAGTTGTTGCAACGTGCCAAGACCATCGAGTGTATCGGTAGCTACATGAACTTCTTCGACCGAAAGAGATGGAATACTGAGGAGGCTTACAAGAAAACTCTTGTGCGTGACTTGGGCGAGTTGGGGAAGTTTAGCATCGCTCCTGACAGCAAATTGTGGATTTTCCCATTCCCAACTACCGTGATGCAGAAAAATCCTTCGTTTCATTTGAATTATGAATAATCTGGTTGGAGTTATGAGAAATTTATGTTTGCATTTGATAAAATATCTCTCTCTCGCTAGTATCATCTGGGTAAGTTCAGCCTTCAAGGCTACTGCCCAGATGGTCAAGGGAGAAATCTGTGACAGTTCATTGAGTAAGAAGGCTTATATCATTTATAACCCGGAGAAAGGAGGGGACCAGTTTGATGGCGTGGAAGACCGTTTACAAATTGATGACAAGGGACGGTTCTCGTATGATGCCAGGCGATTGGGTGATCGAACATTCTGTCCGGCCTATCTTATCTTGGGTGATGGAAGTGAATGGCAGTTTATGCTCAAGCCTAGTTCTACCTTGCAAGTGAAGGTGGAGAAGAAGAAGGGAGATACAGAGGTGACATTCTCGGGAAAGGATGCCGAAGCCTCCAACTTTATGAAGCATTATGGAAAGTTGTATGATTATCAGGTGTTCTTCCCTTATGAAGGAGAGAAGCGAGTCTTGGCTGGACAGGATTCCATCAAGGTGCTGGAAGATGGCTACCAAACTTTAGCGAAGGAAGTGAAAAAGGTAAAGGATGTCGAGATGCGTAGTTTCTTGGCTCAGTTGAATGAAGGGGCTCGCATCAACTTCTTAACTCGTTTGATTGCGAAGAAAGATCCTCGTCAAAAGGATTTGTTGGCACAGATAGACATCAACAACTGGATAGGTCTTTACAATTATTTGCCACAGTGTGTGGTGAGGGCAAGTATGGATCCTAAGTTGGATGAGTGCTTTGGCAAGGATATGACGGATTTCGGACTTGCCTATATGCAGGTAATCAAGGAAAAGGTAACCGATCCTACGGTGCTTCATGCGCTCTTGGATGACTGTGGAGAATACACATTGACATATGGTAAGGATATAGCTGATGTAGATAGGTTTTGGAAGTCATATTGTGAGATGGCGGGCGGTGATTCTACCTTGATAAAAAAATACCAAGACAAGGTTGTCGCCATCAAAGCCATCAAGAAAGGTAAGGAGGCTCCTGATTTCACATTCAGCGACCGTGATGGCAAGAGCTATCATCTGAAAGACTTCCGTGGTAAGGTACTGTATATTGACTGTTGGGCGACTTGGTGTGGTCCTTGTTGCAAGGAGATTCCCTTCTTGGAAAAGAGGGTGGAAGAATACAAGGACAATGACAAGGTACGTTTCATCAGTATATCGATGGATTCTAATAAGCAGGCATGGATGAACAAACTCGACAAAGATAAGCCACAGTGGGAACAGTTCATCGTGAGTAAGGAAGAGCATAAAGCCTTATCAAAAGCATACGGCATATCAGGCATTCCTCGCTTCCTTGTTATCAATGCAAATGGAACTATTGCCAATGGGGATGCTTTTCGCCCAAGTGACGAGAAGTTCCATGAGCAATTGGACGAAATCATCAATGGTAACTGATAGCTTTAAAGTGAAAGACATAAAAATCCCCCTTGTAGAAACGCCTACAAGGGGGATTTTATAATATTTATTTTAGTATTGATTGCTAATGATGTTTCGGCATCAACTGCTTTATCAATTATTTGTTCTCAGCATCAATCGCTTTGATTTTTTGCTTGATGAGTTCTAGCTCGTCCTTGAGCTTCTGTACCTTGCGGTTCATTTCCTCTACGAGACTGTTGCCCTTCTTGCTGGCTGCATTGAGGAAGCCGAGGTTGTTCTCGTAGGTGGTGATGTCGCTGCGCAACTGGTCGTAACGGCGAAGCAAGCGATTACGCTCGCTGTCCAATGCGTCACCGCCCTTCTCTGTCACGCTCTTCAGGTTGTTCTTGAAGTTGCTGAGGCGGCGCTTTGCGTTGCTCACGTTCAACTCCTTGTAAATCTTGTCGAGTACTTCGTGATACTCCTGATAGAGTGCGTCCTTGTCCTTGAAAGGTACATGACCGATGGCGTTGTATTGCTCGGTCAACTTTTGGAGAGCTTGCTGTGCGTTCTCCACAGGATTCTCCAAGAGGGCTTTCAACTGGCTGATGACCTCACGCTTCTTGTCTAGGTTGGTGCGCTCAGTGTTTCTTGTTCCTGCGTTAGCCTTGTTGCGGGCATCGAAGAACTTGTTGCAAGCTTCCATGAAGCTCTTCCAGAGCAGTTCGCCTTGTTTGCGAGGTACGATGCCGGTAGCTTTCCATTCCTTTTGGAGAGCGACGAGCTTGTCGCCTGTCTTCTTCCACTCTGTGCTGTCAGCCAATTCCTGAGCCTTTTCCACCAATTTCTTCTTCTTCTCGAGGTTCTCTGCATACAGAGACTTGAGTGTCTTGAAGAACTCAGCCTTCTTGGTAAAGAAAGTGTCATTGACGGTGCGGAAACGCTCGAAGATCTTGACGTTCATCTTCTGAGGAGCAAAACCGATGGTT
>ERZ780075.832-NODE-832-length-12624-cov-3.099053_pt1 | contig 12624 bp, 17 predicted proteins | sample MGYA00511839_ERZ780075 | MGnify/ENA primary metagenome ERZ780075 (study PRJEB29588, sample SAMEA2155953) | human gut metagenome | biome: human gut; feature: human-associated habitat; material: faeces | place: Denmark | collected 2008/2010 ...
CGGGTCTCGTTTTCGGGAAGCTCCTGCTTCAGCATTTCCACCATCGTGTAGTGGTAGCCGTCCTGCTCGAAGTCAGAGCGAGGAATGCCGGCGGGATCGTCCTCCGGGCCGAGGTCGTACATCTTGCGGAGCTCACTGCCGTCCTCAGAGCGGGTCACAGCGGTGGGATAACACACCACATCTTTGACCGGGACATCATCGGATTCGGCATCTGCGGCAAAGGCCGCACCGGTCATGCTCATCGCCATCGCAAGGGCGCATACGGCTGTGAGCACACTTTTTGCTGTTCTCTTCATGGAAAAATACCTCCGATTTTTATTGTGGGCATGAAAAAACTCCGTAGCATAAGCCACGGAGAAAGATGCCGCCCTGTCTTTTTTCTGCCTCTCATTACATCGAAACCACCACCTTTCAAGACGGAAGACCTTTTCTCTCAGCTTGTGGGCAAACTGCCCCCTTGGTGTGACCTTTCCGGGCTTGCTGCCTCATGCGGTCCAAGTGCCGCTTGTAATACTCCAAGGCTTTGAGAACATAGTCTTCGGCCTTGTCCTTGCTCAGGTGGGCGGGGATATATGGCCTGAGCCGCTCCGCCTGAAAGGTGAACTTCTCTTTCTGGTTGGGTTTCTGCTCACACATGATGGACAAGATCACATCGGCGTTGAGCTTGCCCTTCTCGGAAAACTCTCGCATCTTCTGGGCCTGGGAGAGAGAGGGGGTGGCATCCTCGTAGGAGATGGTCTCCACCAAGTTTTGCTGTTCCTCCTCATGCAGGTAGGAAAGCTCCACGGCAGGCCGCAATGCGATCTGAGGAGTGCCTGGTGCCTTCACAGCGGCATTGTCCACCATTTCCAGCAGGTCGGGAATGAGGTTTGTCAGGCGAATATAACGCTGGATTTGTGAACTGCTATCTGGAGACTTGTGAGCTAACGTGTCTCTTGAGCTTGCCGCTAACTTCTGCCCCACTGGGGCAGAAGTTAAATCTGTCCGCTGCCCCTGCCGGTTCATAGCGTCCAGCTTCATCTTGTAGGCAAAGGCTTTCTCGCTGGGGAGGATACTGCTTCGCTGGAGGTTGCTATCCACCATCTCCACAATCGCCTCATCCATCGTGAGTTCTCTGACCTCTGCCCGGATAGTTTCAAGGCCAGCCAGTTCACAGGCTTTTTTGCGCCGATGGCCAGAAACCATCAGATAGCGGCCATCATCCTTGGGCATGGCCAGGACAGGGACAAGTATTCCTCGCTTTTTCACACTGTCAACGAGGAGGTCCATGTCCTCATCCATTCGTACATGGTAGGGGTGACCAGGAAAATCATCAATCAAGGACAAGGGCATATTGACGATTTTGGAGAGCTTTGCTTCCTCACGCTCCTCCTGAGTGGTAAAGATCTCATCTACTGAGGTCAGCAGACCGGCTACGCTGCTTTTCGCCAATCTTCATCACCTCCTCCGTGAGACTTCGATAGGCTTTCGCCCCTTTACCGTTGGGCTCATAGAGGAAAATGCTCATGTCCTTGGTGCTGATTTCGCCAAGCCTTACCGTGGCGGGGATTACGGTATCAAAGACCGGCAACCGCCTACCATAGTTGGCTTTGACGCTGGCTACGATGTCGCTGCGGAAGTTGGTGGTGTTGGCCATGGTCATAAAGATGCCTCCAACCTTCAGGTGCGGGTTGATCTGGCGTTGGATGCTCTTGACCGTTACCAGAAGCTCGCTCATATCCTCAGCAGCCAGATAGTCGGCCTGAACGGGAATGAGCACATAGTCCGCTGCGGCGAGGGCATTGATGACCAGCATACCCAGAGAGGGACGGCAATCCAGCAGAACATAGTCATAATCACCCTTGATGCTGTCCACATACTGCCGCAGAACGATCTCCCGGCTCATCACATTGACAAGGCCAACCTCTGTGGCAGAGAGTGTGCGGTTTGCCGGCACGAAGTCAAACCCTTCATGGTGCGGCATGATCTCCGGGTGCTCTTCCGGGAAGATCTCATCTACCACATTGCTCATGGCATTTGCCAGGGTCAACGGGAGCTCATTCGGTTTTCGCTGCCCCAGCATTTTGGTGAGATCGCCCTGTGGGTCAACATCTATGAGCAGGACTTTCTTGCCCTCTAAGGCGAGACCCGCACCCAGGTTATAGACCGTTGTGCTCTTTCCGACACCGCCTTTCTGGTTCGCAACTGCAATTACCTTACATTTGCCCATTTTTGGCTCCTCCTTTCTCAATATTCATAGCAAAAGCTATGTAAGGCACACTATTTGTCCTCGACACCCCGTGCGCTACCGGGAAGTCGCTAAGCGGCAGCTTGTGAAGCTGCCTCACGGGAATTTCACCCCAACTGTCGTTCTGACAGAGCCGCCCCCATTGCGTGATCCTGCAAAAGCAGGGCTGTGGCTGGACGGGAGTACCATTGTGGTTCTGAGCGTCGTCGCCTTATAGGTGACAATCCTATATTTGCAGCAGGTTTTTTCGCTCACCCTCGAAGGGAGGGGTCTCGGCGTACCCAACTGCTTGGCTCGGTCTCAGAATTGAAGTCTTAGCGAATGGGTATTCAGTTTACAAGGTCCCATGTCGGAAGTGGTCTTTCACTTCTCAACCCCCCATTGCTACACGAAAATCCAAAAACGAAACCTGACCCTCAAAAAAATTTTCAAAAAATTTTATGCCATCCGGGAATTGCCTCTCCCAGATGGCATTTGTGGAGATTTGAGTAGCGTCAAGATTGCTGATATAATACCTTTCAAAAGGAAGATAGAACATTTAGCCAGTTTTGAACGTTTGCGGGTGGCTCTCGTTGGGGGCCGTCCGCTTTTTCTTTAGGAAGACTGCAAACAGTTTTTCCCATTTTGCCGCCTTCGCTCTCTGTTCCTAAGTGGGAAACCCTGTTGTACCAGTCGATTGAAGCAACAGGCGGCGAGCAAGACTGCAAGGCTGCAAGACTGCAAAATGCCCTCCAAATTACGCCGATGCACTACAACTTTCCATCCTGACTGCTTGTTCCAAAGTGGTGACCGAATGCGCCCACGCCGCAACATGGAAGGTGTTAAGATACATTCGCAATAGAATGGGCTGACTGCGTAGTGCATAGAAAGGTGATGCACATGGCTGAGTATTTGGGAGTTAAATTGAAAAAGCTGAGAGAAAGGGCCGGATTGCAGCAAGCCCAAGTAGCTAAACTATTGGCCTTGGACAGGACCTCAGTTTATCACTACGAATATGGGGACCGGCAACCTTCGCTGAGCACCCTGGTGCGTTACGCAGAGATTTTCCATGTAACTACGGATTACCTGTTGGGCCGAGGCACACGGGACATGATAGATGTTTCTGGCCTTTCCGATTCGGAGGTTAATATAGTGAATGAGCTTGTGACCAGTATGAGCATGAAGAATATAGAGCTAAAGAAGCAGCATTCGAGTTAATGCAAAGGGTTGAGACAATGGAGAACAGGCTATTTCGATATTATTCCGAAGTGGAGCCGCAGCCAGTCGATTGGCTTTGGTATCCCTACTTGCCTTATGGGAAGATTACCCTCTTGCAGGGAGACCCCGGCGAAGGGAAATCCACCTTTGCCTTGCAGCTTGCCGCAATCCTTACCAAGGGTGGTACTCTCCCTGATGGGCAGGCACTTAAACGAGCCGAGTCGGTCATATATCAGTGTGGCGAAGACGACAATGAGGACACCATAAAGCCAAGACTTCTCGCCGCCGGAGCTGACTGCTCACGAGTTGCCTTTATTGAAGATGCGGAAGGCACCCTAACTCTTGATGATGACCGCATTGCCGAAGTGCTGGAGACCACGAGGGCACGGCTGCTCATCATTGACCCTATTCAGTCCTACATAAGACAGGACGGGGATATGCAGAGCGCCACCCGGATGAGGGCTATTCTGACCCGGTTATCCAAAATGGCAGCACAGTTCCGTTGCGCCATTCTCCTGGTGGGCCACTTAAACAAGTCCTCTGGGGGTAAAACGCTGTACCGTGGTCTCGGAAGCATTGATATAGCGGCGATAGCCCGTAGTGTTCTGATGATTGTTCGGGACGAGCACAATGCGGAAATCAGATATATGATCCCGATCAAGAGCAACCTTGCCCCACAAGGTTCGCCTATCGGGTTTATTTTGGATCAAAATGTGGGCTTTCATTGGCTGGGGAAATGCTCGCTGGCCTTTGAGGAGTTACCTGTCCAGACGAAGAGCACCAGCAAGAAAGAGATGGCCAAAGATCTGCTCAGGGTGATGCTATCGTCTGTCCCGGTTGAGAGTAAGGGCGTATATGAGCGACTACAAGAGCTTGATATTTCTGAGCGCACAGTGAGAACGGCGGCCCGGGAGATGGGGGTAAAGTCCACCAAACAGGCAAGCACCTGGTATATGGCCTTGCCCGATGAAGACCTGGAGGAACAGTGAGGTTATAGAAATGGCAGAAATGAAGAGAGCGGCAGGCTATGTGAAGCTGGCAAAGCTCTGGGAACGCTCTAAAGCCTCGGCTATGGTGTACCACAGGCACTACTTTCAAGAGGTGTTTGCTGACACACCGGACTTTGCGCTTCAAGATGTCTATATAGACATTACCGGCTACAAAGAGACCTATAAGCGGGTTGAGATGCTCCGTCTGATGAGGGATTGCACCTTGGGAAAGGTAGATTGCATCGTGACGCAGACAAGGGCCTATCTCGCCGCAAACCATGAGGAGCTATGCTTTCTTCTGTACTTCCTTTTTGAGTTGCCTGTTCGGATTGATATTGTCACCGGCGACGATGACATTTACCGGATAGACACAATCAAGAATGTGGAGAACCAACGGGAAGCGTTGCACCAGATGGCAAGAAGCAGAGTTTCTCTCATGCCGGAAGTCTACAAAAGCTGGCATTCTAAGGTGATTGATGGCATGAACAAATTGGTCCTGTAAGGAGGAATTGCATTGGATACCGAAGAGAAGAAGCCCATGGAAGAGGAAGAGGTTTTCACTGAAGCTCTTGAAGGCGAGGTCGTAGAGCAAGAGGAAATTCCTCTGTCCGCCGTTCAGGATTGGGTGGCCAGACACAAGGAGCGTGAGGCCAAGAGAGATGAGATCCGGCAACGGGTACGGGGTGCTGGCTCAAAAAAAGAATACTTCCGTCCTGCAAAGCCCCAACCTACAATCCAGGATGACACACAAAAGGTTGTGGCCGTCTACGCCAGAGTGAGCACCACAAGCGAAAACCAGGTTTCCTCGATTGAAAACCAGACCCTCTACTACGAAAAGAAGATTGCGGACAACCCTCTCTGGACTATGCAGGAGATTTATAGCGATGAAGGCAAGTCGGGTACATCCCTCCGCCACCGTGACGCTTTTCGTCGAATGATGGCGGATGCCGAGCAGCAGAAAATGGACCTCATTCTCTGCGCCAGCGTGTCTCGGTTTGCCCGTAACATGGCTGACTGCCTCGAACAGGTCGCAGAGCTGAAGACCATGCACCCGCAAAAGCCTATCGGGGTCTATTTTGAGACGGAGAATATCTACACCCTGGACCCCAACAGTGACCAGAGCTTCCATATTCACGCTATGTTGGCTGATTGGGAGTCTGCAAACAAAAGCCGCCGCATGATCCTCTCCTATGACCAGCGCATTTTGACAGGCCAGTACCCGGTGTCTGACCTTCTGGGCTTTCGCCACACCAAGGACGGCAATCTGATCATTGAACCGGAAGAGGCAAAAACGGTCCGGTTTATGTTCCTGGCACGTCTTGCCGGTTATTCCTATGATGAGATTGCAGAGGTCCTTACCCAAAAGCAGAGGCCAACACTCCGGGGAAAGACAGAATGGAACGGCTCAATGGTAAGGGGCATCATGAGCAATGAGCGCACTTGGGGGGACCTTGAAGCTCGTAAAACCATCGTTGTAGATTACAAAAAGGGCATCATCACTCGCAACAACGGTCAGAGAGATTCTGCCTATGTGCCAGGGCACCATGAAGGGATCGTTACCCCAGAGATTGCCAAGGCAGCGAAGGCCATAGATGCCAGCAGCAGGCGGATTGATGGCGGTGTCCACGATATAAGCGTTATCACTGAGGGCACTCTTAAAGGCTTCCTCAGCCTGTGCCCAGGCTATGGTGGTGTGGATGCTCAGACTATGATGACCGTGAGCCTCCAGTCCTATGAGCAAGAGGAACTGGATGCCTTGGTGGAGAGGGACTTGCAGCTTCGTGGGCAAGAACCAAACAAGGTTATGTCCATGGCTTTGAGCGGTTATCAGGTGCCGCCCGGTGTGTTCTTCATCAATCGGAACACCCCCACGCTGACCATTACCAAGGATGGCTTCAAGTTCAACAAGGCCAGCGGTACTCGGCTCAATCAATGCCGGTATGTTGATGTCCTATATCACCCCATCCTACAAACATTGGTAGTTCGAGCCAGTGATGAAGAGTACCCGAACAGCATCAGGTGGATCAATGATGCCGGCAATATCTATCCGCTTATTCCGGCAAAGGCCCTTTCTGCGGGGATATATGAAATCCAGCGATGGAACACCGAGTATAGGTATCGCTTCCGTGGCTACTGCAAGAAGAGAGGAAATACCACATTCCTCTTGTTTTCTCTGGATGAGCCGCAAATTCTTCTGGCTAATCAAAGGAAAGCCAAAGATGCCGAGGAAGGCTCGGAGGAACAGTACATCGAGTATCAAGAGGACGAGGCCGGAAAGATTGCCGGTATGACCGGCTACACCTATCCTGATTCGTGGGGAGACAGCTTTGTTGGCATGGCCTACGCTCTGCGGTCCAGTAGGGATAGCGTGGTGGCCTCTATCAGCGAGTCGGACCTCTTAGACCACAGAACAATGGTGGTCAATCCTATGATCGGCGAGATACCCTCACAAGAAGAAATACTGGAGGAGCTGGAGCAGCTACTTCAAGCCATGTAAAGACTGGAGGCAGTACAATGGGCATGGAACAAGAAGAACTCAAACTCGCACAGCGAGAGCAGGCCCTCATTCAGGAACTCATAAAGACGAAGCAGGAGCAGAAACAGGAACTCGAATTTGAGAGTTTCGAGGGCTATGAGCTGCCGCCCCGCACACAGTTCTCAATGCTCAAAAAACCGGCTGTCTCAATCAAATATGGGAAGATGACCTTCAACATGGCTTGTATCCGCCTGTTCGAGGGTATTCAGTACATCTTGCCGCTGGTCAATATCGCAAAAAAGCGCCTTGCGGTGGCGATGTGCGTGGAGGAAGAAAGTGCCTCTGTCGAGTGGGCCAGGTTCAAGAAAAACGAGGTCTGGGTCAACAAGGACATTACTTCCGTGGACTTCATTGAGAAGATCTATCAGGCGATGGGGTGGCGTCGGGAGTGCCGCTACAAGGTTTTGGGTCGGGTGGCGAACTCAGACCGTGGTCTGATCCTCGTCTTTGACCTGGATGAGGCTATCATGTTCACCCCGATGAAGGAAGAATACGAGGACCCGAAGACCGGCGAGAAGAAAAAGCGGCAAGTGAAATACTTCCCGGATCTCTACAAAACTCGGATCGGAAAGTCTTATGAAGATTATGAGCAAGCAAGACAAATTAACCTATTTGAGGACATAATGAGCTATCAGGATGGCGGTTCAGACGAACAGCCCCAACCGGGTGGCATGGGCGGAGGAGAGATTTATGGATAATGTTGCGAAGACAGCGAAGCCCCATATAACCCTAATGGGTGCTGACAAATATGGCATCCGCATCAGTAGATATGTTCTAAAGGCTCTTGGCTGGCCCACCTATATCTGTTTCTTAAAAAGTGAGGATAAAAAGAGCATTGCGCTTGTGTCCTGCAAAAAGGAGCAGCCTCTTTCCATGAAGGTCCCAGAGGATATTTCAACAAATGCGGAGAGGAAGATGCGAGTTTATTGCAAGCCCTTCCGGGACGAGCTTATCGCTGCAAATGATCTTGACCCGGAGAAACCCTATTTGGTCGAGGGAGAGTATAAGGATGCACTCAACGCTGTTGTGTTTCCACTCAAGGTCTTCTGAGAAGAGGTGCCGACTATGAAACTGGACTTTGATAGCCTCTATACTGTGAGCAGAGAAGACTTCCAGCGTGACTTTGACGCAATCCTGGAAAAAGTAGAAAAAGGCGAAGGCCCTATCCTCATCATGGATCAGGGCCTACCTGACCAGCTTCTATTTGGCTGGGAGGATTATTGGCAGAGGTTCGGCTCTCTTTACGAACCAGGAGACCGGGAAAAAATTGAAGCGAAAATCAAACGGAAGTATGAAGCGGAACAGGGCCAACCTACCGGCCCGATAATTGATGGCACCCCGCAAAAGTGATATAATATGGTCCGAGGAGGTGTCAAAATGGAGAAAGTAAAGCTCTTTGCTACCGGGGATACACATGGGGACTTCGGTCGTTTTGATGCCAACATCTTCCCTGAGCAAGCGGACATGACCCGTGATGACTTTGTTCTCATCTGTGGCGACTTTGGCGGCGTTTGGAGTGATAGCCCTAAGGAGCATGAAAAGCTGGATTGGCTGGAGGACAGACCGTTCACGACTTTATTTGTGGACGGCAATCACGAAAACTATGACCTTCTGGAGGCTATGCCGGTTGAGGAGTGGCACGGTGGGAAGGTCCATCGGGTGCGCCCCCACATCCTACACCTCATGCGGGGACAGGTCTTTGAGATCGGCGGCTCCAAGTTCTTTACCATGGGCGGGGCCAGCAGCCACGATATTCAGAACGGCATCTTGGACCCGGCTGACCCTGATTTCCGGGAGCAGTATGAACTATATCGCAGGATGGGGGCATTGTTTCGGGTAAAGGGCCGCTCATGGTGGACACATGAACTCCCCACCAAGGAAGAGTATGAGGAGGCATGGCGCAACTTAGAGCGGGTCGGTTATAAGGTGGATTACATCGTGACCCACTGTTGCCCGACAAGTGTTCAAAGTACGCTTGACCCCCACTTTACCGATGACACCCTGACCGACTTCCTGGACGAGGTGCGGGAAAAGGTCTCTTTCCGCAGTTGGCTCTTTGGCCACTACCATGATAACCTTGCCTATCAGAATAAGTACGCTCTTCTTTATGAGCAAATAATTCAAGTCCTTTAATACGGCCATACCTTTGATTTGGCCATCCAACCGTGTTATTTTGGAGAAGCCTAATCTATAAGGACGGAGGAGTATGTAATGGTATCTGAGGAGTTCAAAGCTGACTTGGGAAAGGCACAGTTCATAGAGCATCAAAAAGAGTTGATGCAGGCGCTTCAGCGGTTGGCAAACGCTCTTGGGAAAGACAAGGCGTATTGTTGCAGTGAAGATTTTTTCAATGATTTCATGAGTGGATTATGGCAGCCATTTGAAGAAGTATCAGATGTGGGGAACCGAAAGCAAAGCAAGTTGAATACTGAGATCCAGGCGTTCAAGAAACTACTTGAAGCAAAACTGGATGAGGACGGAAACGAATTGCTTGGGCACTATGTTGACCTGCTGGGGGCAAGGAACGGAGAAGCCTTGGACTATGCCTTTCTTGTAGGGTATCAATGCGCCTTCCGATTTCTTATGTTGGGCCTGAGTGACCCTGCGAAAATTCTGCCGGAAGGCACCAGCTAAACTTTGAAAGGAATAATCGAAGATGGATATTGCAGAGATTTTCGGCAAGAGGATTGCCTCTCTTCGCAAGGAAAGAGGAATGAACATAGAAGAACTATCTAAGACAATCCACTTGTCCCAAAGGACTATCATCATGCTGGAAAGCGGACAGCGCAATCCAACGGTTCCCGAGGTAGTTATCCTTGGGAAGTTCTTTAATGTATCCTTTGACTTCCTCCTTGGGAAAAGCGACGAAAGAATAGGCAAGGAGTTCATGAATAGAGCTGGAGGAAATAAGCTTGTGGCTGCAATAATGCAGTATATGAGTTCAATATCCGAAGAGGAAGCTGAGGCCGTGGCGCAAAAGCTATCGACTATGGACCTGACTTCTCATGAGGAATGACGGTGGCCCGGACAGGGACCAACTGGATGGAGGGCAATTCTATGGCGGTTAGTTATAAGAAGCTCTGGAAACTGCTCATAGATAAGGGCATGAAAAAGAAGGACCTGTGTGCCGTAGCGGGTATCAGTCCGGCCTCTGTCACTAAGATGGGCCACAACGGGAATGTAACCACCAGGGTCCTCATGAAGATCTGCACCGCTTTGGATTCCGAGGTGGGCGACATTATGGAGATTACACCAGATGAGTGAGTCTCATAGCAGAGGGATGCTTATTGGACACTTAATGTGGCATAATAGCACCATCAAGAGATCAAAGGAGGCTCCGATGAACAGATTTATGAATGACGGCAGTTCTGCTGAGGTGGCCGGGAAGATCATAGCCGAGCAGACTATGGATGAAGGAACAGACGCAGCGGGTGTAGAAGACACCACTTCCTTGAAGAAGGAAGGAGCAGAAAAGCCGTACAAGCCCCACGCTTTCTGTTATTATAGAGTTGCACGGAAGGAATGTCTGTGACAAAAAATGGCACCGCAGATTTGCGGTGCCACTTCTCGAAAAATTCCTGCTTGCCTCTATGAAATCCATCTAATATTTGGTATAATTTAGATGGCCCATAAAACTACATGACGATGGAGGCGTAGAGCATGAAAAGATTATTCGGGTATGCGGACGAGTACATCAAGCAGAGTGATTGGAAGGTGCTTGCCATGCTCAAGTTCTGCCTTGCAGCTATGGGCGTGATAATAGGGGCAGCACTACCAGAGAAGCGCAGGAAGCCGGCAATATGGATTGCAAGCGGTATATTCGTGGCCACCTACTTGCCCTTGATGGATAAGTTCATCCGTATCGTGAAGGGCAAGGATTGAGATAATAATCGTCTGAGGTTACGCATACAAAATAGGCGTAACCTCAGCCATTGAAAACACTGGCTTTTCGCAAGATGGAGTGGCTTCAAAAAGAATAATGGCACCGCAGTTTTGCGGTGCCATTCCTCTACGGTTATAAATTGCGAACTGGAGTCAAGTCCATGTCTTGGGCCATAGAATTCCATCGTACCTGTAAGCTCACGTCACCATCCACGCTGATCGAGCGGTTATACACTCCGCACTCAGCACAGATAAGGCTTATGTGGTCTCGCTTTATGGTTAGTGACTCGCCGGGGCCGATAACGCCCACTCGCTCACCGTCTGCATAAATCGTGACAGCTTGGGATGCGGCTTCGTTGTCAAATTGAGTTACTGTGACAGTCATTCTCGGCCCTCCTTTGCTCAGCAATATAGGACAACCAGCTCTGTTAATAAATTATAGTCCATTTCCGAGTCAATAGCAAGGTAGATATTGACTTTTTCTGGCAGGCATGGTAGATTTAATTTAGAACTAAACAAGCGGTTCTCAAAGTTTCGATCTTTGATAATTTGGTGCTATGTGGGACGGCCTTCTGGCCGGAAGAACAGCTACACATTGGTGTCGTTCTACCCCCGTTTTTGGGGGGTGCTTTCCCTATGAGTCGGGAGAGCGCTTGAATGGCATTCAAGAGGTCAGCGGTTCGATCCCGCTTATCTCCACCACAAAAAGAAAACCACGACATCCGTCGTGGTTTTCTTTTTGCCTCTATCCGGAAACCCGTCTCAATTTGAGACGGGTTTCGGCAGATTATTCACTTTCCTCTGTTCCCTCCGGGAGAGCCTCTGTACCCTCCGGCAGCTCTGCTGCGCGCTTCTCCTCGGTGATGGTGGGGATAAACGCCTTCGCCAGCTTGCCCTTGCCGCGCTGCTTGATATAGAAGTACCCTATGGTACTGAACACCACCGCACCGATGAAGTTCACGAACAGATCCCCCATGGTGTCGTACAGCCCGATGTCCAGGTATCCGCCGAGCCCCAGCTCCTGCCCGTTTATCGTCACCGAGGTGATGCCGTCGATGGTCACGGGGATGTTGCTGATGGTGGGATCCAGCATCGCCGAGGTGATGGCGTTCACCACCGTGTCCTTCTGCATATCCATCATGAACAGCCGATCCATGCCGAACTCGAAGAACTCCCACAGTACGCCCACGGTCATGGAGAAGCAGAACGCCGCCACAGCCACATAGATAGGGGACAGCTGAAACTTGATCTTGCTGTTGCGGTTGAGAATGTCGATGAGCGCAAACCCCGTGGCGGCGCACAGAAATCCCGTGGTGGTGTGCAGCATGGAGTCCCAGTGCGGATAGGTGATGAAGTAGCACTTCAACTCGCCCAGTATCTCCGATGCGAAAATAAACAGCAGTATGATGATCTCCAGCGTGGACGGCAGCTCAATGCCGAAGTTCTGCTGGATAAAAAACGGCAGGACAAACAGTCCCAGTACCAGCAGGCAGATAAACGCGCTCTCATATTCGCCGCGGATGATGGAAGACCCCAGCGTAGCCAGTACGATCAGCCGCAGTACGGTGTATACGGCGAACACGGTGGGCTGCCGCCTGATGACGGCCTTCAGCTGCGGGCCCAGGTGCCGCGGGGCCTTTTTCTTACGTTCCATAGTGTATCCCTTTCTGCGTGTCATTTCCATTTTCCGGTATTATACCACAAAATACGAAGAAATACAATAAAAATGACAGCGCGGCAGGACCGAGCCGACCTTCGTCAAGCGTCTCGCGCGCCCAGTAGGATAGAAACAG
>ERZ780075.833-NODE-833-length-12612-cov-4.952855_pt1 | contig 12612 bp, 4 predicted proteins | sample MGYA00511839_ERZ780075 | MGnify/ENA primary metagenome ERZ780075 (study PRJEB29588, sample SAMEA2155953) | human gut metagenome | biome: human gut; feature: human-associated habitat; material: faeces | place: Denmark | collected 2008/2010 ...
ACCAAACCAACACCACTATTCATGCCAAGTGCCGGAGCCACAGACGGGTGACGCACATCAGCATCGATCAGCAGCACGCTCTTGCCCTTTTCCGCGAACGCGGCAGCCATATTCACCGACACCGTCGTCTTGCCGATGCCGGCCTTCGTGGCGGTGATCGCCGTGACAAGAATCAGCCTGCTCTTCTTCACCTTAGCCTCGTCGACAATCGACAAGGGCAGTTTAGCTATATACTTACCGTAATGGTCGAGGCACTCGGCGTCGATGCCGGCACGCTCGGCTACCTTCTCGATGCGGTCCATCGCCACGCTGCGCGCTATTTCTATGTCTGATTTCATCGCTTTTCTCAAATTTATGCGCAAAGGTAGCCATTTCCACCAAACTCCACAAGTCACCGCCCCTCCACGACCGCGAAAGCGGTCACCCACACATCGCGCAACGCCAACAGATGCGCCAAACGTAGACAAAATTTCAGTTATTTGCTATAAAATACGCCCATAAAAAGACATATCGAGTTAGGAAACCAATATTTTTTAGTATCTTTGCAGTTACTTAATGATATATCAAAGTAAGGAAATATAATAATTTATTAATCAATAAGTGCAATTATGAAAAGATTTTATCTCGCCCTGGCGATGTTGGCGGCACTCCCAGCCGCCGCCTCGGCTCAAACCATCCTCAACGAGGGGTTTGAAACGACAAGCACCGACCAGTACAGTCCAAACTTCCCAGATGGTTGGTCGACCGTTGACTCCTACACGGGAAACAACGACAGGTATCGGTGGAACGTATACTATTATGAAAAAGGTACGATGACCGGAACCCACTGCGCGTCGGTCGACGGTCCGATGTTTACAGGCGGTGAGGACGGCGGCGAGGGTCCGCGTGAGGAAATTCTCCTCACTCCGGAGCTCAACCTCGACAACACTTATCAGCTGTCGTTCGACTGGATGGCAGCGTCGAAGGCTGCCATCGACGAGGGCAAGTACGACTTCCAGGTGCGCATCGTGACCGATGGCAACGTGGAGGGAGCCGAGACCATTTGGTCGTTCAACAACGCAACACAGCTGAAGGAGAACGGCAACGTCCCATATCCGTGGACTGCTTGGACTATCTACAAAACGATGATCGACCTGAGCAAATGGCAGGGTAAGAACATCAAGGTGGCGTTTGTCTACAAGATGCTCAAGACCACTGCCAACGTGCTCGACATCGACAACGTGGTGGTGAAGCAGTTCACGCCTGCAACCGGCCCTAAGGGTGTGCTGTCGAAGAAGCAGTACAACTTCGGAGAGGTGTATATGGACTCAAAAATGTTCTCCGATGTGATCACTCTTAAAAACGAAGGCAAGAGCGGCTTGAAAATCACAAGCATCGACTACCCGCAGGGCATTGGCTCGACAATCGACCCAGCTGTGGTAGACCTCGACGCCAACGCATCGTTCGACTTCAAGCTCAGCTACACCGCCGCGCTCACCACTCCGCAGAGCGGCTACGTGACGCTGCACACCACCGGCGGCGACCTGCAGATAAAGGTGCTCGCAACCAAGGTGGCGCTGCCCGACGGATACACTTTCGAGGGCTTCGAGAACGGATGTCCGCCTGCCGGATGGACCGGAAACGGATGGAAGGCGTCGAATTATTCCATCGAGGGCGACTACACCGCCTACGCTTCGGTGACGCTCGACGGCGCAAGCTATCTGACCACTCCGCGCCTCGACATGTCGACAGGCGCTCACTCGGTGGCATTCTCTGCCTTCAACGAGTTTGACTCCGACGAGGAAAATGCCGTGCCCGACAACGACGTGACGCTCGAATTCTCGAAAGACGGCGGCGCTACATGGGCGACCGTATGGGAGTCGACAAACTACAACGCTCTGGAGAAAGTGAGCGTAAACCTCGGCTCGCCGGCATCAGACAACTGCCTGCTGCGCTGGGCATACAGCGCCGTGGACATCAGCGACTCCGACAACATTCCTGAGACATCGGTGGCTTTCATCGATGCTATCATCCTTCCACCGCTCTACGGCAACGGCGGCAAGCCTGCCGAGGCAACTCTCGTCTCGCCTGCCGACAAGTCGGAAAACCTTTACAACAAAAACATCACGCTGACATGGCGTCCGGCGCTCTTCGCCGACGGCTACAAGTTATATGTAGGCTCTGACGCCGCTGCCACAAACCTTGTCAACGGACAAGACCTCGGCAACGCAACTTCTTATGTAATCGCCTCTGCCGACTATGCCACTACCTACAACTGGAAGGTGGTGCCCTACAACGCGCAGGGCGACGCCGAAAATGCAACTGTGTGGACTTTCACTACCATCGCCGACCAGACGATAAGCACATTCCCGTGGACTGAAAACTTTGAAAGCGGAAACGAGCCGCCGACAGGTTGGAACGTGGAATACGACAGCTACACGAAATGGTCTACTACCAACAAGGTGAACCCATTCGAAGGAAAATACAGCGCATCGGTGGGCTGCAACGCAATCGACAAATCGTCGCAGCTCGTAACGCCCGACTTCAAAATCCCTGCCGGCTCAAATCTGCAGATGAGCTTCTACTGGGGCAACGCTATGCCTGTAAGCCTGCTGAAAGACGAGACGGGTCTGCGACAGAACCCATCGACTGCCGACAACGGTGTCGACGCTTGCTTCTTTGAGGTGCTCGACGGCGGCGAATGGCATCAGCTGGCTGTGCTCTCCGACAACTCCGACGACCGCTACTGGTATCTCGAAACCGTAAACCTCGCTGCCTACGCTGGCAAGACGGTGACTTTCCGCTGGCGCTACGTAGGACACGACTACGACAATGCGAAGGGCGTGGGTCTCGACCTTATCACGGTGACCACTTCTGCCGACACCAAGGCGTCGTTCAACGCTACGGATTGGAACGCCGGAACGGTCAACTACTACAAGACTGTAAACTCAACTCCGAAATTCTCGGTAATCAACGAGGGCAGCACTGCGCTGACTATAAAATCGGCGAAATTCTCAACCGAGAACTTCACAACCGACCTCGCTGCCGGCACAACTATTGAACCGAAGAAGGGCGCCGCTTTCTCTATCACGTTCAGCGCGCTCAACGCCGAGGCTCAGGTCAACGACAACCTCGTTGTGGAATTCGATGGCGGATACTCAATCTCTATGCCGGTGACCGGCTTGGCTATGGCCGCCGACTCCCACTACTACGACTTTGAGAACGACACTCCGGGCGCTCTCGCTCCTGAGGGATTCACCACAATCGACGTTGACCGCCAGCTCACAAAGCCGATGACGGGTATGAACTATCCGCAACGCGGAGCGGCTACGGCATTCACCGTGCAGCAGAACTCTGACTGGAACAACGTGCTCGACCCGGTAAGCGGAAACCAGACACTCGTGGCTATCGCCTCACAGGACGAAAGCTCAACTGTCGACGACTGGTTGATCAGCCAGCAGCTCACCGCCACCGACAAGTCGAAATTCCACTTCTACGCCCGCAACTGGGAGTCGACTCTCGCAATCAACCCTTGCGCGCAAAGCTGCGTGGAGGTGCTCGTATCAACTACCGACAACACCAACACAGCAAGCTTCACTTCGGTAATGCCTACAACCACAATGCCTTACTTCAACAAGGAAACGTGGGAGCACTACTCCGTTGACCTCAGCAAATATGCCGGACAGAAGATATATGTAGCCGTGCGCCACACCGTGAAAGCCGGACTGGCGGCTTTCTTCGACGACTTCTACTTTGAGCACTTCACAAACTTCGGCGGCGTCGACAACGTGAATGCAGACAACAAAGTGACTGTCTACCCTAACCCGGTAGCATCAACACTCTTTGTCAACGGCGCTGACGCCGACACGCAGATAAGCATCTACAACGCTGCCGGAAGCCTCGTGGCAAACGTCGTCGGCTCTCAAGCCAACGTCGAAGGCCTCGCCCCTGGCGTATACGTAGTGCGCGTGGCAACAGCCAACGGCATCGCCACAACACGCATCATAAAGAAATAACACCTTTCTTTATCCACAACCAAAAAGCCTCCTTGACGGGAGGCTTTTTTTGTGCGCCGACACCCAGCCGGAAAGACAGACATAGGGATGCGCCAACCGAGGGCACACAAACAAAAAACGGGCAGCGCCATCGGCACTGCCCGCTCCTCATCTGTACGATATTTTTTTTACATCTCCTTCGCGATAGCATCGGCGATGGCCTGCATCTCCTCAGCCGGAAGCGTAAGTTTCTGCTTGTCGAAATACATATCCTTCTCCTCAACGATAGGAATCAGATGGATATGCGCGTGAGGCACTTCAAGACCAATCACCGCAACGCCCACACGCTTGCACGGCAACGCCTTGTCGATGGCCTTCGCTACACGGCGCGCAAACATCGTCAGCGACTGATAGTCGTCGTCTGAAAGGTTGAAGATATAGTCGTTCTCCGTCTTGGGCACCACAAGCACATGCCCCTTGTTCACCGGGTTGATGTCGAGAAAAGCAAAGTTTTTCTCATCCTCCGCCACCTTGTAGCACGGAATCTCGCCCGCAATGATTTTACTGAAAATAGTTGCCATTACAATATCTCGATTTTAACGATTTCAAAAGTCATAACACCCTGCGGCACCTTGATTTCCACGATGTCGCCCACGCGCTTTCCGAGCAAGCCCTTGGCTATTGGTGTGCTCGAAGCGATTTTCTTCTCCTTGAGGTTAGCCTCCGAGTCGGCAACGATGGTATACGCCATGGTAGCCCCGTTCTTGGTGTTTTTGATGGTCACGGTGTTCATGATCTGCACCTCGTCGGTGTTGAGTTTAGCCTCATCGATGATGCGTGCGCTCGCGAGCATATCTTTTAGTTGCGAGATTTTCATTTCAAGCATACCTTGCGCTTCCTTCGCGGCATCATACTCGGAATTCTCCGAAAGGTCGCCCTTATCGCGAGCCTCGGCGATGGCAGCAGAAATGCGGGGACGCTCAACGCTTTCAAGGTAAGCGATTTCCTTCATCTTTTTGTCATAACCATCCTTGGTCATGTAGGTAATTGCCATATCGAAATTTATTTTTAAAATTAGTAAAATAAAAAGAGAATCTCTACCAGCGCATGATCGAGACCCCTCTTCTGTCGTTATTATGTTTCTGAGACAAAGGTAAGCCTAACTTTTATGAAAAGCAAATAAAAACACCAAATTTATTCTACAAAAAAAGGGCGGCACACCGCAAATCCGCGCCGTGCCGCCTGTGTGCATAAGGTGTCCCGTCTAATAAACTATCACTTTTGTCGTATTTCCCAAAACCTTGACGAGATATGCTCCCTTCTGCACTGATAGCCTGTCTGCCGACGACGAGCAAATGTGAGAGGCGACCAGACGTCCGTCTGGCGTGTAAATGTCGGCTGTCTTGCCTTCTGCATTAATCTTGATATAGAATCTGCATGGGACAGCTTTTGATTGCATAATTTTCCATATAGAAAAGGCAGGACTGGGCAACCGCCCAATCCTGCCTTCGGGTTATAGCGACTATTTCACAATTACTTTCTGCCCGTTCACGACATAGACTCCTGCGCTCACTGCCACAGCGGTCTTGCCGGCTGATGCCTCAACGGCAAATGCACGGCCGTCGACGGCTACAATCTGAATCATGGTGTCGGCTGGCGACTCGATGCAGATTTCTCCGTTGCCGCCATACACGCGCAGACGGTCGAAAGCCACGCTGTCCACTCCGCTCCAATCCTTCACGACGACTGAAGAGTCTGCGTCGGGCAAGATGAAGATATTGCCGCGCGCGTCAGACATCTTCACGTTGCGCAGGCTGATGCCGTAGCTGCCTGACGGCATTGTCTTGTCGGCCGAGAGTGGCAACACAAGGATAGCACCCTCGCTGCCCTCGAAGTCGGCGCTCTCTGCCGAAAGCATTGCCACCTTCAGCACATTGCCCACCATATTGGTCTTTATCATGTGTCGGCTGGCGCGTTCGCCTGCCACAGCCTTTCCGGCTGTGATGCCTTCCGGCAGCGTGATTTCAAACTGTGCGGCGGTCAGAGCGTCAAGGTTTGCAAGGTCGAGGCTGAGCATAGCCGTCCCGCCCTGGCAAATCTCGATGTCGGCGGCTGTAAGCTCGTCGGCGTTGGGTTCTGTTGCCGATGTCTTCTTTATCGACTTCGTGCTTTCTGTGCCCACCACGGTGTTCATAATCAGCACGGCGTCGTTGATTTCCACCGAGCCGTTGCCGTCCATGTCGGCTGCCTTGGCGTTGAATGCCGGAGTGTCTGCGCCCACGATGTGGTTCATCACGATTACGGCATCGTTGATGGCTACCAGCTGGTCGCTGTCGACGTCGCCAAGCACGTAGTCGCGCAGCGTGAGTGTGGTCTTGGCGTCAGGACGCGAGGCTACGCCGGTGGCGTTGACAAACTTCACGTCGGTGACCTTCAACACATAGTCGGCTGGAGCGGTTGCCTCGTCGGGAGCAATGGCGATGGTAAACACCGCACCCGTATTGCCCGTATAGGCTTGCGTCCCGCTGGTCTTGCCTGTCAGCACATTGCCGTCGACTGCCGCCATGAGCGTCTGGTCTGCCTTGCGCTCTGTCTGCTCCACCTTGAGCGAGCCGTCGGCTTTCTTGGCAACGCTGAAGCCCTCAGGAATCTGCACCTTGCACTCGATGCCCATAACCTCTGTTGTGTTGACAAGCTCTACCGGCACCACAACCTCCGCACCCTTGCTGACGGCGCTGACAGGGATTGCGATGTAGTCGGTTGAAGCCACAAATGAAACATCCAGATTAGTGTCGCCGTTGATCACCGGTGTGGTAAACAGTCCGTCAACCACCTGTGCGGTGACGTCTTCGCCGGCGTATGTCACGCTCTTGATTTCATTGCCTTCATCAGGCACGATTCTGAACGTAAGTGTCGAATTGTCCTTGGCGCAGATATTGGCGCTGTCGTAGGCTTCTGCCGTGATGCCGTCGCCTTCGTCCTCTTCCACGCCCTCGCCTGCGGTGGCATAGAATGCAGCCACTTTTACAGGTGTCGGAGCGGTGCCAAAGTTGTTGCTGTACATAACGCTGCCCTGACCGTCAACGCCGACAAGCACACTCGCCGTGTATTCCACAAACTGTCCCCAGTATGGAGCGCGGAAATAGTCGAGATAAACGCTCTTTGGCATTGTCAGCACGCAAACGTCCTTGTCGATGCCGTTAAGGGCTGACTCGTTTGCTATTGTGGGCGGCACAAGCGATGGACTGCTGATTACGCTTATCGCCTGGCAGCCGCTGAACGCGTATTCACCGATGGTCTCCAACGATTTTGGCAAGTTGAGCGACTTCAGCGATGTGCAGCCGCTGAACGCACGACTGCCTATAGTGGTGAGATATTCACATTTGAACAAGTCGAGCGACTTCAGCGAGCGGCAGCCACGAAACGCAAATTCGCCGATTTTAGTAATCTCTTCACATTCAAAAAAGTTGAGTGACTTCAACGATTTGCATCCGCTGAATGCATAATCGCCTATTTCCTCAACGAAGAACGGCAGATACACTTTCCTAAGACCCGAACAACCGTTGAACGCATTGCTCGGAATCGATATGATATCCATTGAATTCACAAAGTCGGCGGTCTCCAATGCCTTGCAAAACCAGAATGCGCCATCTCCGAGCGAGAACAAGCCTTCTGGCAAAACTATTTCCTGAATACTGCTTGCATAAAAAGCATATCCACCGATTGTCTGCAAGCTGGCTGGCAACGTGACGGCATACAGATTAGCACAGTTTTGGAACGCATAGTCGCCTATCGCTGTCAAGGTTTCCGGCAATGCCGGATTGAATTTCGCGTTTCTACAACCTGAGAATGCATAGCTGCCTATTGTCTGCACGCCTGCCGGAATAGTCACTTCATTGCGCAGGGCAAAGCATCCCCTGAACGCATTGTTGCCTATGGCTTTCAATCCGGCGGGAAGAGTGATTTCGAGCAGACCGATTTTGCCGTTGAACGCTCCGTCGGGCAATGCCTCTATCTCTGCGTCGCTGAGGTCGATGGCGTAGCAAGAGCGCATATTAGTATTGAGTGCGTTTATGATGTCATCGTTGGTCAGTGGGCCGTGCACCTTGATCGATGTCACACTTGCGGGCGTGATTTTCGCCTGGGTCATGATGGCTTCGGTCAGGTCGACGGTGGCTGATGTTGTCACCTCGATGTCGTTCTTGCCTTCGCCAATGATTGTCATGTCTTTCCAATAGTTGGCGGCTTTGTAGGCTTTCACGCTTGCCGGAGGCACGATGGCTGAGAGCATCGGAAGCTTGGACGCAAGCACCGGTGGCGTTGTCGCCTTAATTTTGATTATCGGATATGTGACACCATCGAATGCGTTGCTGCCTATTGTCTCTACTGTGGCTGGAACCGTGACGAGCGTTATGCTGCCGTTGCCGGCAAAGGCTTTGTCTGCAATCTTGTAGAGCGGATATTGCGCGCCCTCAAATGCCACGTTCTCCGCCAGGTAGATTTCCGACACCGTCTTGTCGACAGCCCGCACGTATGCAGCTTTGTCATCAATGCGGTAAGTTACGCCGTCGGATATAACTTCGTATACATAATACTCAGAGATGTTTTTCCAACCATCCGCTTGTCTGTAAGCGGCAATACTCTGAAGAGGCACTTTTACGCTTGATGTGGCACTATAGTAAAACACATTGTCGCCAAGCATCGGCGGTGTGACCGCGTTGCAAGTGATTGTTCGAAGATTATTATTGTGGGAGAATACTCCGTCATCAATCTTTGTAATAGTCGACGGCAGCGTCAACGTTTTAAAACGGCAATTACTGAAAGCATACAAACCTACAGTTGTCACCCCTTCTGGTATTGTCACATTTTCCAACGATGAGCAAGAAACAAAGCATCGGTCAGGTATTGCTGTAACCTTCGATGGAATCTTGATTGTTTTCAGCGATTGACAACCCGAAAAAGCATCCGAACCTAAAGTCACCACCGACTCGGGCAACGTTACAGCCGTCAGATTAGTATTGTCTGAAAATGCCTTATCGTTAATCTTTGTTACCGCATACTGATTGCCTTCAAATTCTACTGCGGAAGGGATATTCGCTTCTGTAAGAGAAGTTTCTGCAGCAGCAACCATAGCTCCATTGTCATCTATCCGATAAGTGATTCCATCGGCAACCACCTCTCCTCCATAATAATTAGCGAAGTTTTTCCAACCCACCGCTTGCCGATAGGCGGCAATACTCTGAAGAGGTACTTTTATGCTTGGCGTAATATCGTTGTCAAATGCATTGTCGCCAAGCGTTGGCGGCGTTGCGGCGTTGCAAATGATTAACTGAAGATAGTAATTATCATAAAATACGCTTTCGCCGATTGATGTAATTGTTGACGGAAGTGTCAGATTTTGCAGTGAATTCCACCCAAAAGCATAGTTGCCAATAGCCTGCACTCCTTCCGGTATAACCAAGTCTGTCAAACCACAGGATGCGAATGCATAACTTTCAATTGTCTTGACTTTTGCCGGGATGTTTACGCTTTTCAATGATCGATTGCCAAAGAATGCGTAGCTGCCTATTGCCTCCAACGATTCCGGCAGTGTCAACGCATTAAGATTGCAAGACTGGAAAGCATCATCTCCAATAGCCGTTACTCCCTCTGGAATTGTCACGCTCTCCAACGATAAGCAACGCTCGAAGCAAGATTGAGGAATTTCTGTTACCTTCGACGGAATTTCAATCTTTTCAAGCATTTGGTTATATCGGAAAGCATCGCTGCCCAACGTTGTCAACGATTCCGGCAGTGTCAACGTTTTAAGGTTGCAAGAAGCAAAAGCAGAAGAACCTATAGACATCACTCCTTCTGGAATTATCACACTTTCCAACGATGAGCAAACGTAGAAGCATTGGTCAGGAATTGCTGTCACCCCAGATGGTATCTTAACTACTCTCAACGACTTGCAAGACTGGAAAGCATCGCGGCCCAACGTTGTCAACGACTCGGGAAGCACTACAGACCCCAGATTTTGACATCCATTGAATGCAAAAGCTCCGATTTCAACCAATCCCTCTGGCAGCGTTACAGCCTTCAGATTCGTATTGTCTGCAAATACGTTATCGTTAATCTTTATTACCGGATATTGATTGCCTTCAAATTCTACTGCGGAAAGAATATTCGCTTCTGTAAGAGTAGCTTCTGCAACAACAACCATAGCTTCTTTTTCATTTATCCTATAAGTGATTCCATCGGCAACCACCTCTCCTCCATAATAATTAGCGAAGTTTTTCCAACCCACCGCTTGCCGATAGGCGGCAATACTCTGAAGAGGCACTTTGACCGTAGTAGAAGCATTATAACCAAAAACATTTTCGCCAAGGTTCGGAGGGGTGGTGGCATTGCAAGTGATTGACTGACAACGATTGTTACTAAGGAATGCTCCGCTTTCAATCATTGTAACGGTTGACGGAAGTGTCAATTCTTTAAGATTGCAACCGACGAAAGCTCCATCTCCAATAGTCGTTACTCCCTCTGGAATTGTAACGCTCTCCAACGATAAGCAATGATTGAAGCAATAGTCAGGTATTGCTGTCACCCCAGATGGAATCTTAATTGTTTTCAGCGATTTACAAGTATAGAAAGCCCTATCACCCAAAGTTGTCAACGATTCGGGCAACGTTACAGACGTCAGATTCGTATTGCCAGAGAATACCCTATCGTTAATCTTTATTACCGGATATTGATTCCCCTCAAATTCTACAGAAGAAGGGATATTCGCTTCTGTAAGAGTAGCTTCTGCAGCAGCAACCATAGCGTCATTTTCATCTATACGATAAGTGATTCCATCGGCAATCACCTCTCCGCCATAGTAATTGGTGAAGTTCTTCCAACCCTCCGCTTGCCGATAGGCGGCAATGCTTGAAAGAGGCACTTTGACCGTCGTAGATATATTATGGTTGAAAGCATTTTCGCCAAGGCTCGGAGGCGTGGTAGCATTGCAAGTGATTGACTGAAGACTGTAGTTATTGAGAAAAGCCCCGCTGCCGATCGATGTGATTGTCGACGGAAGTGTCAGTTTTTTCAGTGGATTATTACAAAACGCATAGTTGTCAATAGTCTGCACTTCTTCCGGGATAACCAACTCTGTCAAACCGCAATTGTAGAATGCATCACTTTCTATCGTTTTGACTTTTGCTGGGATGTTTACGCTTTTCAATACGCAATTGTTACAGAATGCGTAGCTTCCTATTGTCTCCAACGATTCCGGCAGTGTCAACGCATTAAGATTGCAAGACCAGAAAGCACTGCCTTCAATAGACGTTACCCCCTCTGGTATTGTCACGCTTTCCAACGATGAGCATCCATTGAAGCAACTACTTGGAATCGCTCTTACCCCAGATGGAATCTTGATTGTTTTCAGCGATTGGCAACCTCCGAAAGTTCTTATGCCCAAAGTTGTCAACGACTCTGGCAGCGCTACAGACTCAAGATTTTGACACCCAGAGAAAGCTTCGAAGCCTATAATTGTAATGCCTTCCGGCATAGAAACGCTTGTCACGGCACTGCCCTTGAATGCGGATTCTCCGATTGTTGTTACAGAATATTCCGTGCCGTTGTTGGTGACAGTTTCTGGAACAGAGATTGAACCGGAGTAGGTATTGTTATCTCTGTCGGAATACGTCACTTCAACCGTGTTGTCGCCAGTGATATTGTAGTAGATACCGGCCGACTCAAAGCTGTAGGCGGCGGCTGAGAGCGAGGTGGCTATTGCCGATGCGAGCAGCAAGAGCCGAAAACATAGTTGTTTAAACATAGCTTTTTGCAGGTTATTGGTTTGTTGTTTGTTAGATTAATGGCTTGTGCAGCAGCCTTTTCATTAAATAGAAAAGCCGCTTGCGTGTGAAGAAAACGTAACAAGGTGTCTATGTCATCCCTAAGTTTATCTTTTGTGTTTCCTGGTCCTCTTTAGAAACTGTTAATAATTGAACATAAAAAAGGTGTGAGGATCATTTTTTTGCTCTTATCCTTAAATCAGGCTCTCGCATAGCCCCTTCCGTAGATAAAAACAATAGCCCCACACCGAATATGCCACAACACACGCATCAGCAGCACTGCCGACACGCGCGCAAATAAGCAAATTAGCGCAGGTGCCATTGTCAATCATCTTCACGAAAGATTCAAATTTGCGAGATTTGATTTAAGAAGACAATCACAATAACACCTATTTTCTGCAAAGCAAGACTCTGCAAGAAGTGGGGCTACTGTAGAAAAGTTTATAAATATTTATTCGCCACATTTATGCCGATAGAATTGCCTGCAATCCCAAAAGTATCCCAACAGCCAACTCTTCAGCCGCATAAGGACACCGCAAATATAGTGCTTTTCAAAAAGATAATGCAACAATTATGTGTTAAATTTTTACTGACGCCAAAAAAATCAACTTTTTTTATTCACCTTATAAAATAGGTGGCATCTTGACCGCGTGAGCGGTCACGTCTGCAGTTAACCCCCGACAGCGTCGGGGGAACGCCAACAGTGCGGAATGCGCCGCGTGAGCGCCGCCGCTGAAGCGCATAATGACTATCTTTGCATAAAATAGGCGGCATCTTAGCAAATCGTGCAAATAAATTTGCCGTTTTGCATTCGATTT
>ERZ780075.836-NODE-836-length-12574-cov-2.849828_pt1 | contig 12574 bp, 4 predicted proteins | sample MGYA00511839_ERZ780075 | MGnify/ENA primary metagenome ERZ780075 (study PRJEB29588, sample SAMEA2155953) | human gut metagenome | biome: human gut; feature: human-associated habitat; material: faeces | place: Denmark | collected 2008/2010 ...
AACCAAGATGCCTATCGCCGGTAAGGACTTCAAAACAGGCCAGACTCTTGTCAAGAGTGGTTTCGCTCCTATCATCGGTACCCGTTGTCTCGACTTGAATGGCTGGTTCTCTACCAATATTCTCGGCAACCGTGATGGTCTCGTTCTCGATGAACCAGCTAATTTCCATACCAAGGAGGTAAGTAAACTCTCTACTCTTGAGACAATCCTGAAACCAGAAGCTCAGCCAGATCTTTATGGTCATGGTAACGATGAAGATACTCAGTACTATCACAAGGTACGTATCAACTATTATCCACCTCGCAACGATAACAAGGAGGGTTGGGATAATATCGATATCTTCGGCTGGATGGGTTACCCAATGCAGATTAAGATTAACTTCCTCTGCCGTGACTCAATCCTTGCTGCTCCATTGCTGCTCGACCTTACATTGTTGAGCGATCTTGCAGCTCGTGCAGGCCGTTTCGGAATCCAGCGTTTCTTGAGTTTCTTCCTTAAGGCACCTATGCACGATTATACTAAGGGTGAAGAGCCTGTAAACCATCTCTACCAGCAGTATACGATGCTGAAGAATGCTATCCGTGAGATGGGTGGTTACGAGGCCGATGAGGAAATCGACTAATCAGGTTATTTCATTTAATACAACACCTTATTATATAAGGCATTAAATTTATATCATGGCACACCTTTGGAATGTTAGAATATCTCTCCATAGGTGTGCCTTTTTTGTTTATTTACATAGATCGTAGACATGGATTCGGTAACGAGTTTTATTTATGGTATGAGTATGATGTTCTTCTCCATGATGGCTTTCCTGTTTTGGAGAAAAGGAAAGGAGATGCTCTTTCGGATGATTATGTGGCTCATGATTGTGGTCGACCTACAGTTGGTAAAGGACATGGTTTTCTTTCTGATTTATGGTTTTGACAACGAGCATGCGTGGTATCTTACGTCTTCGTTGGATATGATGATTATTCCGTTCTACAGCTTTGTGTTGATGGAACTGGTGAAGCCGGGCTGGTTTAGATGGGTGAAAGCTTTGATGCTGGAATTGCCTTTCCTCTTGTTGCCGGTGTTCTATATTTTTACCCATAATGTCATCTGGTTTTATGTGCTTTCTGCCTGGGGAGCCATTTATGGATTCTCTACCTTTATATTGCTTTTCTTTATGATTCGGAGGTATCACCGCCAGCTGAAAGAGCGCTTTTCTTATCAGGAAAATATTAATCTGAATTGGCTTCTTGCCATTCTCAATACCTTCTTTCTGATTCTGTTTTTATGGACGCTGAGCTGTTTCGTTATTAATGTGGATTACGACAATATCTATATGGTAAGCTCTCTGATACTCTGGATGCTGATAGATTATTTTGTTTATAGGCATGAGTCAGTGATAGAAGAGTTGAGCGATATTGAAATTGTACCGTTAGAGCAGAACGAAGTAGATGTTTCGGGGATGGCTGCTGAGGTGCAGCGGTTGTTCGAGGAAGATAAAATCTATCTCAATCCGAAACTGAAATTGTCTGATGTGGCGCTGGCTGTAGGTACAAACCGTACTTATCTGAGTCGCTATTTTAACCGGCAGAATGGGCAGACGTTTTATGATTATGTGAATACTTATCGTATACAGTATGCTGAGAATTTGTTGAAGTCAACGAACTTTCCTTTGCCGGAAATCGCCATCAAATCGGGATTTAATTCTATTTCTACGTTCAGAAGAGTATTTTTTGCCTCTTTTGGTTGCTCTCCTAATAAATATAGGGTAAATGCGTAAGTTGTTGAAGTTTAGGTAGTTTCTAAAAATCAGTGGAACACTGAAAAATGTCAAAAGACACTTTTTGTCCATTTGAAACTTATTTTTGCTATTTTGAAACCATAGTTCTCAATTTTTTTTCTATCTTTGCACCATAGAACTTTTTGAAGAGAATATAACTCTAGCATTTACTTTTTCTAGGAATAAAAAATAAAGGTTGGCCAACCCGTTGAGGGCAAGCCAACCTTTCTCGTTATGTATGTTATTCTTTGTTTTTTTACTTTATTCCCTAGTTCTAGTTTACGTTATTCCTTGTTGCTGCCTCCGAAGATGCGGAGCAAGTAGAGGAAGAGATTGATAAAATCGAGATACAGAGTCAGGGCTCCGATGAGTGCCAACTTCTGTGCGCCTTCGCTCATGTCGTTTTGTGTCTGGAGCATCTGCTTAATCTTCTGACTGTCCCAAGCGGTCAAGCCAACGAAGATGGCTACACCTGCATAACTCAGGATGTAATCAAATCCTGAACTCTTCAAGAACATGTTTACTACGGTAGCGATAATCAGACCAATCAGCGCCATGAAGAGTATTTTTCCTAAAGAGGTCAAATCCTTCTTGGTTGTGTAACCATAGAAAGCCATTGCTCCGAATGTGCCGGCTGTAATAAAAAATACCTTGGCAATACTGGTCATCGTATAAACTACGAATACGGATGAAAGCATGGCACCATTCAAAACCGAGTAGACGATGAAGAGTAGGGTGGCCGTAGTCAGGGAGAGTCTCTGTAGGGCACCGGTAATGATGAATACCAGGGCGAGCTCTGCGATAATCAAGCCAAAGAGCAAGCCGCGGCTTGTCATCAAGGTCATCAGCAGGGTAGGACTGCTAGCCACACCATAGGCAGTAACGCCCGTAATCAGGAGAGCTAAGGTCATCCATGTATACACTTTGCGCATCAAAGCAGAGAAAACACCGCTTATACCTCGCTCTTTCTCATTAACAGCAAAGCCATTGCTCTGCTGGTTGTTCTGACTATTTATCAGATTGTACATTTCCTTTTCTGTCATAATTCTATTTTCTTTTGTTATTTATGGTCTATTGAATAATATAATAAGCGCAAAGATAATGCCAATTATTGAAACGAGCGATTATCTCTGCGCTTTATTAACATTTATTCCGTAATTTTACGTCATTCATTCCTTTGTTTGAGGGCTATCTTCTTTACGGCTATCTGTTTTCCGCCTCGCGTTACCTCTACGGCTACTGTTCCATTTACTGGTGTGCGAAGCTGTTCTGTATCAGATTTTGCCTGTTTCTGAAGTGCCAGGACACCTGAGGTTCCGTATATTCTGATGATGTCGTTCTGTTTCAGACCCTTTATCTGGATATGATAGTTGCCGCTAGAAACAATGGTGATGTCTGACTTCATGTCAGTCTCCTTGCGGTTGAAACTGATATTGAAGCGGTTGTTCATCTCACCTGTTTGGGCAGCATAGAATGGATAACTGCCATCCTTCAGATCTACCGCCTTTCCGGTTTCCTTGTCCTTCAGCCAAACGGTTTCATATTCGCTGGCGTCGCAATCTTCAGGGATGCTGATGCTGTATTCACCGGTTTCCGGCAGACTGACTCCGATAGTCTGTTCTGCATCAATGCTGACCGCAGAGAGGAGAGAGTAGCGTCCACCATTGCGCATAGCATAGATCTGAGCATTCTGGTTCGTCATCCATTTCACTCCATCGCTTCCCATATCAAAGTCGCTTTTTGCTTCGTAGGCAGGAACTGTATTCAACTGGAGTTGGTCATCTACAGGAGTGCTGTTGCCGGCTCTGCTGTTTCTGTTGCTCTGTGTGATGGCGATGTCGAGGGCTCGGGTTGTTTGATAGGCTGTTGCTGCCCTTGCTTCCGAATGTCCTACTATCACGCTTTCTGAATTATCCAGAGTGGCAGTCTGCGTAAACACGGCATCCATTGCAGGGATGTAGCCAGCCGTTGAAGCACCCGTGTCTGAATCATAGGTATTGATAGCCTTGTAGCTGCCGTTTTCTTCGCATTGGTAGATGACTCTGCCATATTCCATATCGCTATAGTTCATGGCGCAGAGATAAGGAGAACCGAAGAGGTTCCAGCCCATGTTCTCCTTGTGGGTGAACTTCAAACCGCCACCATTGCTGCTCGACCATGGCTGCTGGTTATTGTTCTGTACCAGGGTAATCTTATCCAGCAGACTCCTGTTGGTCCTACCATCTTTCTCTGTGTAACTGATTCCATAGAAACGGACGGTCATCTTGCCTGTTGCATCCATTTTGTCGGCTTTAGCATCCATTCTGAAACCTGCGGTGAAGTTTCGCTGGTTGTCTACGCCTCGTACCCATGCTTTACTCTTGCTTTGGTCGAACTTATAGTCGTACTTGGCACGAGTAGCAGCATTATAGTAGTAGGCAGTAACACGACCATCAGCAGGATTATTTGTGCCCTCAACCTCCATATTGGTAGCCTTGAAAGGCATGGAGAAGAAGTTGGTTCCAGCCTTTAAGTTTCTTTCCACGGCAAAGTTGGTGAGGTTTACATAACTGTTGTTGCCTCTTAAACCAGCGTGGTGCTTCAAGAGTAGGAAGCCTGGGCTGAACGGATTCGTCTCAGTATAGAATGTGTTGTCGAGTTTCAGTTCCTTGTCTTCTGTCATGACATAGACCACAGATTTACCATGAGGATAATCGTCCTGGTTTGCTGTAGCATCGTTTGTCAGATACCAAGTTTCGAAACATCCGTTGTCTACCTTGTCTCTGATGCGTTGGTTGCCGGCAAGGTCATGGCTGTGCATCACCATGTCGATGCATCCTTTGGTTTTGCTTGCGTCTGTGTTAGCGTTGATGTCGCCAGATGTCTCGTCAAGCTGGTACTTCCAATAATCATCTTTCACATATTTATTATAGGTGATTACAGATGTTCTGTTGGCAGCACTACCTGTCAATGATGGTAATGCGCCAGAAGCTGTTACATTGACGGACTTCACATTCTCCACGCTTCCTAATGCCAGACTGTTGTAGAGCAAACCACTTGCATCGCCTGTTACCTTTGCTTTTGCATCGAGGATAGAGGTAGAGAGCATGCTTTTGCCTTGGAGACTGATGTCGCCCGAAACCTTGAAACCATCAACAAGACACATTCTGGTTTCAGTACCAGTAGTTGCGTTGTTGAGTGTCAGTCCATTGATGGCAGACTGACTGGCAGACTCAATGATTCCTTTTCTCTGAGTAAGGAGATCCTTCACGATAGCTTCTGGTTCTGTTTCAGAACTTTTTTCTTCGCGCATCGAACCAAACATCTTGACGCCCGGCATGCTGATGTTCACGTTATCAGCCTTCAGATTTCTATCTACGAAGACGTAGCCATATTTACCTTCATTCTTGTTGGCATAAAGCTCAGCCAGGTTGATGGCACCTTGCAGGTCGTTGGTTGGGTTATCCCAGCTTTCACCTGTTCCTGCAACAGCAGAACCTTCTTTTACATAGATAACCTGAATCATCTTCGTGTCGCATTCGTATGCACCGATATCGATGTTGTCACCAATCAGACGGGCAGTATTGCCCAAGTCCTTTTCTGAGTTTATATCAGCATTTAGCGGATATTTCTCATTGCTTCCTTGATCAAGTAACTTGAGGCTAGGTCGAATTCTATAGTCACCGTTCGCTGGATCTACAAAGTTCGGACCTCTTAGCACATCTCCATTCTCGATAGAACTAGCAATCACGACATTTTTATTATTTGTATTCAGATTTTGAGAACCATTCTTCCAGGCGACAGAATTATACACGTTGTCTGTTACACTAACCGCAGTGCCTGTATTGTTGACAAATGTGGCATTTGTTATGTCTGCTGATTGTGAACCGTCAATAGTAAGACCATCTCCGATTCCATCTGCAAACAGTACATTCCACATGTGTATGCCATCCTCCAGGGTGTTGTCTACCTTCATTCCGGTTCCATTATTCTTTCTAAAGGCACAATGATGGAGTTTCATTTCTTCTCCCGTTCCGGCTTGCTCATTATTAACCTTCGCATTTACTCCCACACCACTCTGGTTCTGGAATGTGAAACCGGAAATAGTTACCGGCTTACCATTCGTTACGATATTGAGCAAGTTTTTGGTTTCGCCCGCTTTGGCCGGGTTCTCAATGAGTACCGAAGGTTTGCTAAAGTCTTGCACCTCTGTTTCGTCAGCATTTTTCGTGCCTGTACAACCACCCACAAGTTCAATCGATGTTATATACTTAGCCTTTTCGTCATTGTTCACAATGAGAGAGAAGGCATCGCCGCTAGAGTAGGTTGGCGAATAATAGGTACCTCCGCGTACAAACACCTTTCTGTTGTTGTTGGTTGTAGTACCTGCAGATACGTTGCCAGAAGGGTTAGCCATGGCAATGATGGCACCACGAAGGTCGGTGCTTTGGTTATCCCAACTGCTACCATCGCCATTTCCTTTCTCTTCCGTACCGATATAAACCTTTTCTAAGTCAGTAAACTTGAATACATACTGGAATTCATACATGCCGATGTCTATAGGCTTTTCTCTCACTACACCTTTCTCGTCTTTCGGACCAACGTATCTGTAGTATTCCTTACTGCTGTTAGCAGAACGGATATACTCAGATCGATAACCATATTCCTTAAGGCGATTATTGTGCATACTCCACCATTTCTGATATTTACCACTCTCGTTTGTATCGTCTGCATCCTTCTTTCCGTCACCTGCATCTGTAAGCACAGAGATAGCCTGTGGATTCCACTTGGCATCCTGTGTATAACCTTCGTAACCCTTTGTCGTTGTAGGCGCTGTGAAGCGTGGTCCATCCGATGATATGTTCTCCTTGTTCAGCTTGATGTTGCCATCCTTTGCAGTAGATTCAGGTAATTCATCCCAGGCGCAGTTGCGCATGTGCTCTCTTTTGAGGAGCACACTATTACCAGTTGATTCATTACCCCAAATGGCGGTATTATATAATATAGGTGGAATCGTACCGCTTGTCACCTCGTTCTCCACATGGATGGCTCCATCTTGCTTTGCCTTGTTGTTCACGATGAGGCTGTTTACGATGTAGGCATCCTGATAGTCCTTAGCCATACTGCCGGCATCGTTTGCTCTACGGATGTAGATGGCTCCGCCTTGCGAAACTTTTGTGCCCGTATATCTGCCACAAGTTACATCATTGTTGGCTAAGAGTGAGTTGATGATATGCAGGTTTTCATTCACCGATTTTGTGAGATAGAGATAGATGGCTCCACCCTTACCAGGTTCGGTGACTTCATCCTGACTAGCCTTTTCTGATACGTTACTGTTACCGCTGATTGTACTGCCGATGATGCCTAGACTTGCATTGTTTACATAGACAGCTCCGCCATGCAGACCGGAGTTTTTGATCAGTCGGCAACGGTTCAATGTATAGTTCACGCGGTTGGTGTAGATAGCGCCTCCTCGACCAATCTCGGCAACTTCGTTAGTTCCTCCTTCTTCAGTCTTCAGTTTTGTCGTGGTCTCACCATTCATAATGGTAATACCGTCTAATACGACATCATTGTTCAAGGTAGCCGAAGCACCCGTGGAGCCCGCATTGCTGTAGACTACATGATATACATTACGTTCCTTTTCCGATGCCTTGATGTCACCGGAAAGAATCGTAGGATTCTGGAACTCCCATGGCTCTATCAATCCGTTCTTATTGTTGTCGGTCATGTAGTTGGAGTTGCGGTTAGCCAAGATGTCTTTGATGTCTCCATCTGGAATCAAAGTCTTACCTCCAAAGCTTGTAAACTTATCTCCAGTTTCTTTTCCCGTAGTAGGATTAACAGGAGTAGAAGAATACAGGTCATCTTTCGAGAAACTGCCGAAGATATCTACGTTCACAGGGATGGTGAAGCTCTGCAAGCGGCGGTCTATCGTGTTCTGTTCTTGCGAAAGATCTTTGTTCTGTCGCATCTTGCTCGGCTTGTAGGTTCCACCTGTCATCAGAATTTCGAAGTGGGTATTATCATTCGCCACATTCTTTTCTCGTGCCTCATTGATGTAATCGAGGGCTGCTTCGAGACTGTTGAAAGGAGTCAGGAAGGAGCGGCCATAATACTTTGCCTTCTCTTCTTCTGTTACAATTTCACCACCTGTCTGAGAAACAAACAGGCGCTTCAGAAGCTTGTTTTTATCAAACGCAGGCAGATCAGATGTGTATGCACCTGCTGTCTGTTGCTTGGTCATGTTTCTTTCCTTACCGGTAATGTCGTAGCTGCTGATACCATAATCCTTCCATGCAGTTACGTATTCTTTCTCAACTCCGTTGCCAATCAATGGTGAATAGGCACGAGGCTTGAAGATTTTGTTGTCGTTGAAGTAACTGTCCAGGTCGCTGGTCATCTCCGTATTCATTTTGTTGGCTGGCAACGCCATCTTCTCTACGAAACAATAGTTGTATGGATAGAATTTCTCCGTATATGCCCCCTGACCCTGTGCTTGCAGATAGTCGAATGCCTTATAGTTCACATCACCGCTGATGTTGTTGTCGGTCTGTGCCGAATTTCCCCATATCACGGAGTTACCGCCAATCAGGGAGTTCTCCTCCTGGTAGATTCCGCCACCAATGGTCGCCTCGTTTCTGGCAATGGTGCATGAGATGACGTAGGCATGGTAGTTCTTGGTGTCTTCGTTCTTATCGTTGGAACGGAGCGCATAGATGGCACCACCTTTCTGTGCCTTGTTTCTTACGATGACACTACCGCTTACGATGCTACCCTTCAGCAACATGAGAGCACCGCCTTGGGTAGCCTGACAGTCGGAAATTTCACAGTTGCGTACATGTGCCATTCTTGGTACAATGGCTGCACCACCCATACTCTTGAAGCCCGCTTTGTCGCTAGCATTACCGTCAATCAGGCGACAGCCATCTATGATGGTATTCTCTGTCAAGGCAGTGGTGTTGTAATCGTCATAGTCGCCCGTAGGCCATTTGCCGAAGCACACGGTGTGGTAGCCGTTCACCTCCTGGTTAACGGCAGAACCTTCTTTTACTTCGGTCTTCGCGCTTAATACCGTCTGGTAAGTGCTGATACAGTCGCGTTTGTCATTATCCCAATTGGCGGTTCCAGCTTTCGGTTCTCCTCTTTCCTGGTCACCCTCATAGTAGCCTCCCATCAGGCATACTCCGTTAGGAATCAGGAAGGTATAACTCTGCGGATCGCTAGGGTCTGCCAGCGTATTGGCATGATAAGTAAAGCGCTTTCCGGTTTCATCAGCCTGATAGCCTGCCACTTTTACATATACCTTATGTTTTCGGGTGTTATCTGTGATGCCCTGGTTCGCTGTTTCAAATTTCTTTCCGGCAGCAGTCAGCACGTCCTGCAGCTTGTCTGCACAGGCTGCGTTTTCCGGACTGTCTCCACTTCTGTTTCCCCATCCGTTTTGGGTTACATAATAAATGTAATCTACAATATTTGCGCTGTTTGTCTTTTCCTGTGGCGCGATATTGGCAGTATTGTTAGCCTCATAGGCACCGATATCTATGGCGCAGTCTTTGATTCGGTTGGTATAGTCCATATCGGTTTCCGGAAGGATGATTCCATTTCCTACATTTGTGGTTCCACCATTCAGACACTTATTACCCATCAAACCAACCGCCTCGTTCAGACGGAAGTTGTTCTTCAGTCGGGCATTGCGGAAGCGGAAATTGTTTCCACTTTCGTAGGTCTGGTCTTCAAATGGAAAATCCAGATTTAGTCCGGTGAAGTTTCCATCCTCGGCAAGGAACTTTTTGTTATCATCGCTACTGTTCATGTAGCAGTTGTGAGATGGATTCATCTTGCCCGATGCAGCTGAGCTTACCTGATCTGTAATCTGCTTGCCGTTGTTATAATTATCATAGATGATACAGTTGTAGAGTGAAAGTTGCGATGCAACTCCGGTTTTGGCATCCTGCCAGTGATAGATGCCGGTTCCGTTTGTCGCCATATTGTAGGCGATGGTATTGTTGTAGAACTTGGCACTCTCCAGAAAGATACCTCCGCCACGACAGGATCCGTTATAACAACGGTTGTTTGCCACCACAAGGTTGTAGCCGGTGCCTTGAATCATATAGGCTCCGCCTCCATAACTTTCACTGCTGTTGGCATAACTCAGGTTTCTCAGCAGGTAACTGTTCGAAATCTTACTGTTCTCGCCGTCCATATACAAACCGCCACCACGCACGCGACTGCCATGGTTGAAGTTGTTGACGATGATAAGGTTTTCCAGTTCTACTCCTCGGAATACACGCACACCAGCTCCTCCGTCACGGTTTGCACCAGGATAGTTGATGATATAACCATGACGTACAGAGAAGCCATCCCATTTGGCATGCTCGTAATTCACGTAGTTTTCGTCTTTTAAAGTTCCTTTATAGCGTACGGCATTACCATCTGTACGTGAGGTGTTTCCATCACCCGATGGCGACCAGGTAGGAAGGCATACGTCTGGCTGGTAGAGAACATAATGGCGCTCTGTATTTCCGCTGTTCATCAACGTTTTTGTAAAGTCATAATTAGAGCCATCAGAAGGCTTGTTCTCCTGATACCACATTTCCTTATCTCCGTTTTTGAAGTATACAGGCGATTCCTTTCTGATCTGTAGAATGGTCTCATATTTGGTCTTGTCCAGCTTTTCGTATTCCTTGCGTGCTGGCACGTATTGTGACAGCAGCGGATGACGGTCGTCTTCTCCAGGATAGCCTTCGTATGGGAAACCACCTATTACCTCCACCTTGTCTCTGACAACAAAGCCTTTGTAGTCTGTATAGATGCCTGCACCTACCCAAACTACTACCCAGTCTTTCTTGTCTTTATTCTTATTCAACTCTGCCGCTCTTTCTACAGCATATTGCAAACCGCTGATGTATTGCTCCTTTCTATTGTTGGCAATCTTGTTATAGGTTCCCCAATTGTTGGAATAGGCTCGCGCTTGGTTATCTGAGTTTGTCCAGAAATCGCCATAAGAATCTGTCTCAGAACGATACTTGCCGTTAGTCTGACTATAATCTGTATTGTCAATAGTGGTGCTAAGCAGCGTATTGTCTCTCTGCTTTACATAGAAATCATTGCCGCTTCTAGCCTGATAGTTATCACACATGGCGTTACCGATGATAGCCTTGTCCCAGCTGCTTCCGTCATATTCGGTATTTGATTCATTCAGAAGATTGAAGTCCGGGTTGCCGTCTTTGTCGTCTTTGTTGGCATCGCTGCTGCTTTTATAGTCCTTGTTGTACGAACGCACGTAGATAATCTTTCCTGCTTTTGGCAGGAGAGCTTCGTATGCACCCAGGTCAGGAACACCACCTAGGTTGCGGTCTTCGCCGGTGATGTCCTTGGCTGTTGTGGTTGCATTGTTTTCTTGGGCGCTGTTGATGATGCGGCCAGCCTGTTCAGAACTGGTCAGCGGGCGGAAGGATGAATAGCCTCCGTAATAAACGTTGCCGCTCATCTTGGCACCCACTTCATTGGTTGGGTTGCTGAAGTTCAGGGCTCCGTCTTTTCCCAGAGTGTTGATATCCATGCTGTTCTTGCATTCCGAACCATCCCATGTGCCGTTGATGTTCAGTTTGTTTCCTACAGCATACGAGGTAGCCTTCACAAGGTCGTAATCTGGCGCTACTCCCTCATTGTTGATGATGCTTACATGATTGAGTGTGAGAGAGTTGTTGCTGCCTTGAGCCTTGTTCAGATAGATGATGGAAGGCAGCATCGATGGACTTGGATTATGCGGATCCTTGCTCGTATTGTTATTGATGACGCAGTTTTCCAGTTCCAATTTCACATTCACGGCATCTGGCATGGTAGCGATAGCACCGCCATCTGTCGCTGTATTGTTCTCAAAGATGCAATTCTTCAGCTTCACGGTGGTTGCTTGGCTGCTCTGGTCCATGCTGCCTATCAGTACGCCGCCACCATAAGGCATGTAGGCAGTACCGGCAGCGTATGCATGGGTAAAGGCATAGCCGTCGATGGTGATGTTGGCACCCGCTTCGATGCGGACCAGATGGTAGAGGCCCTTGTTGAGTTCAGAACCATTTAGGTTTCCGTTCAGTTCGGTGCGGTATTTGATAGGGTCACGGTCTTCATCTTTCGGATTCGGATTCTCTGAATACTCCGGATAACCCGCCATATACGGTTACAGGAAGTACGCAAGGTTGAATGTTAAAGGTACATGACCTGGCGTCTGTTTCCTCGAACGTGTAAGCAATCTTCGGTTCGAAGATACCCTCACGACCGCAGATTTCAAACTCCCATCCGCTGTTCTTCTTAATAGGGAAATCCTCTGGTGTAGTATTGTCCTTGGTAACTACCTTGATATTGTCCCCAGCCTTGATGTCGGCAAGATAACCGAGAATTTCATCTACAGATGATGAGGTATAGCTCTTTTCCCACGACTGTCCTGTTCCGTCCACCAGTTCTCGTGAACGGTCAAAGTAGATGCGCAGGCGTTTCTTGCTGTCATTCTTTTCAAATACAAGGTCGTGGTTGTCTGCCATATAGGCTCCTGCTGACGGAACCGAACTGATAGCTTTTCCGCTCAGGTCTATTTTTGGCTGATACAGGTAGGAAGATGGTAGGAGAGCATAGCTGATGCCCACGTTACGCAGTCGGCTACCTGTCAATGTTTCCCAGTAATAGTTCACCGTCTTCATGTCTGTAAGAACGCCACGTTTCTCGTTGAAGGCTTCCACCGTGTTGTAAGGTGCTTCATTGCCCATCACGAATCCCTTGCCCGAGTAATTCGTGCTGATGGAGGTGGTTCAGCTCTGTCAGGTGCTG
>ERZ780075.837-NODE-837-length-12556-cov-2.912727_pt1 | contig 12556 bp, 17 predicted proteins | sample MGYA00511839_ERZ780075 | MGnify/ENA primary metagenome ERZ780075 (study PRJEB29588, sample SAMEA2155953) | human gut metagenome | biome: human gut; feature: human-associated habitat; material: faeces | place: Denmark | collected 2008/2010 ...
ATCGTCGAGAAATCAATTCTCGATGTAATCTTTGATAAGCCGTATATCAGCAACAAATTCCATCTTGGTTTTGTTGAAGATGTACCTACGATGATAGAAATCAACGGAAATTACATGTACATCAGAAAGCTGCATTGTTACGACCCTGTTAAATGGGGAAGGGAGATTGTCAAACGATTGACTGGGTATGCAGGAAACAACATAAATATTGGTCATACAAAGCAGTATCTCGAAGAAACTATGGCAAACCCTTTAATCTACACCTTTTTCCTTGGCAACGATTTTTTAACTGTAAAACTGAACTATAATGTAGAAGTAGATACAGACTAAGCCAAAACCGGGCTGTGAGTTATACAACTCCAGCCTTCCATTGTCTAACCATTTAAAAATTTGTGAATTATGACAACAGTAAGAAAAGCAACAAAAATCCTGAAAGCTTCCGATATCATGAAGAAGAAGGGTATCGTCCAGAAGCAGATGGACATGAGTAAGTTCAATGAGGTCGTGGAGGATTTCTTTATGACCCACGAACCAAAGGAAACAATTCTCCTCACTCCGAAAAGATTTATCGAGATGGACAACCCTCCAGAAGGAGACTTCATCGACTATCTCGACGTGAGCGTGTGGGAGAAGAAATGCGATGATCCGGATGACCCGTTCGACTTCATCGACTATCAGTACATGAAGAAGAACGGGATGCTTCGTCCAATCCTTATGGTGAACGAGCCTTTCATCGGCAATGCTGCCGGGTGGCTGAGAGATTTTTGCGGATTCACTGTGAAGAGCAGAACACGAAAGAAGAAGAAGGAATACATCGTGTCTCTGCCGGTTTGACATACTCTCACCCCTGAAGGGATGAGATTCTTGGATGCAGGCGCACATGCGCCCTCCTTGCGGAAGGTGTCTTACTTGTGCTCTCCAATTCGGCAATGCCCTGCCGAAGAATATTCTGGGCAGCGAGAAGGTCACGGCTATGGACTGCGCCACACTCGGGGCAAGTCCATTGCCTATCCTTCAGCTGAAGCTGCTTGTTTACATATCCGCATGTACACGTCTTTGATGACGGGTAGAATCGGTCAATCTTATGGACGATGACACCATACTTGGAAGCCACGTACTCCAACTTGGTGACGAACTCACCGTGTGCAAGATCGCTCATCTTCCTGCCCCACAAGGCTGTCATGCCGGTGAGCTGGAGGTCTTCGATGAAGATACGGTCGTACTGCCGGCATAACTGATGGGCGAGCCGCCACTGGAAGGCGTTGCGCTGGTTGACAACCTTCTCGTGGTGTCTGTCGAGATCCTGACGTTTCCGTTCCCGGTTATGGGAACCTGGCACACACTTCAAGAGGTTCCGCGACTTACGCTGCAACTGGCGCAGTCCGCTCTTTAGAAACTGCGGGTTTTCAACCGTGGTTCCGTCGCTCATCGTCATGTAGGTCTTTAGGCCAAAGTCAATGCCTACGGATGCACCATTGTGTGTCTTTCCGAGGCTGACAGGGGCTTTATCAAGCACCATGATGATGAAATACTCTCCCAGTGGACTGCGCTTGACGGTGAGGGTCTTAACCTTGCCGTCGCAAGGTCTGCTCAGCGAGAATTTGAAACGCTTCTTTATTCTGTTTATCGTCAGCACGTTCCCGTTGATGGAATAACCTCCTTGTCGGAATACAAAAGAGGAGAAATCCTTCGCCCGTCTAAACTTTGGAGGTCGTGCTGCCAGATGCTTAAAGAAACGCAGATATGCGTCATCGAGACGGTCAAGAATCTCCTGCACCGTCTGCGAGTGCAATAGGTTTCGGTTGATGCGCTTTGCGAAATGCTTACGCATTCTGTTTATGCCGATATATTTGCCGTACATGCGGTAGTAGCGTTTCTGTAGCGCGAGTGCATGATTCCACACAAAAGCAGCCTCGCGGAGCATCTTATCCAGGTGCTTCGTCTTATCGGTGCGATAGAGTTTGTATTTGTATGAAATCATAAGCAAACGTTTTATGCTTACAAATATACAACTTTTTCTTCAACTTTGCAAATAAATTCAGAAAAATATGCACTTTCATCCCACACCTGAAGGTAGTGGGTATTCCCGCGCTAAATATCGTAAAGCCGAAAAATGCGTGGAACATTATTGTTTCACGCTCCTAGTATTAACCAATTAAATAGAATGATTATGGAAATAGTAGATGTAAACGTGAGCAAGTTTGACAAGTATGACATGGAGAACGAACTCTATTATGAGCCTCTATGGGAAAAGATGTTCGATGAAGGTCTGTATACGGACAACTACAGCAACGAGGCGGTCGGTTTTATTTATTCAAACGCTTGTCATGCAGAGGTCTATGACAACGCAATGGTTGTCAGATGGATAAAAGATAGTGCTAACAAGATTCGCTTGGCCATGGTGGCAAACGACCTGGTAAATAACCTCATGGGCACAGAGAAAAAGAAGATCATCACAGAGGAGAACAACGGAACCACGCTCCTTACTGACGATGGCATATATCTTAACATCTTCGTCAATTTCGAGATGCGTTACATACAGATTCTCGCTTACACGGAAGCCTAAAAAGCCCTCTTCGGAGGGTGCAAGTATTAACCAATTAAGAATAGAGATATGGAAGAAAAAATCGAAAAATTCAAGGAATTGATGAAAGCAAAGCATAACTGCCAGTTTTGCCTTGACCATGTTACAGGAAGTGCGGACATGCACGGATTAGTGTATTGGGCAGAGAGAGTCGAGAAATTGAGACAGGAGGTAGCAGAGATGTTGTAGCCAAACAAGCCTGCCAGGAATGGCGGGCATCAAGTCAAACCAAAATATTAAGATTATGAATAGAAAAGTATTGAAAGACAAGATTGATGAGTTGCGTTCAACGGCAAAGATGGAACTTGCATGCACCATCCGTGAGATTATGAGAGAGCACGGAATCCTCAGCAAAGAGCTGAAACGTCCAGTTGAGTGCAGCGACGGGCTTTTCGAAGCTGTCATCATTGAAACTAACGGCGAGGATACCGCTATCCCGACTATCACGCTACGTATGATGAGCTACAAAAGAGTGGTGAAGAGAGTATCCCCTATGGATTTTGAGATGGATTTCGAGTCGCTCGCCAGTATTGCCCACGAGCTAAACAACGAGCTCGAAAGTTAATTTAGCGTTAAAAACGGCAAAGATGATGGTTTATTTTATAAACTTTCTGTATCTTTGCCACTAGTAACCAAAATATTAGAATTATGACAGAAGAATTAAGAATCAAGACAAGAGACTGGGAACGCCTGTTGAGTCAGCAGGAGAAGTATAAGCTCGCTATCAAGCAGGGCTGGTTCGCCAACTATCACGACAATGCATGGAGGCACAACACCTTCTATGGAGCTTATATCTGGAAGAATCCGAAGTTCATCAAGGTCGTGAGAATGTTCGAGGAGCTGTTGGGGCACAAGCCATTGTGGGAAGACATCACGGACGACAATCTCCGCGACCTCTTTGAGAAGATCAAGGAGAACTATGCTCCCAACTCCGCAAAGACCGTATGCGCCACCATCAAGGCAGTGATACGTGAGAATGATGCGACGAAGGAGATAAACAGCCCGACGTTCGGAAAGATACTCAGAACGAAGGCAGTTCCAGTCCAGTCCGTCTATCTCTCGGACGAGGAGATAGACAGAATCATCAATTACAATCCGAGGGGACAGACTAGGAGATATGTCCAGCGCATGTTCCTCATGGAATGCCTCTGTGGAGCACGCTACAGCGATTGTCAGAGAATAACTCCTGAGAACATCGATGATACCGGGTATTTCCTTGTGTATGTGGCACAGAAGACCAAGACGGAAGTAAGAGTCCCTCTTCACAAGAAGCTCCGTCCGTTTCTGGTATGCGGCACGGGCGTTGAGCCACTTCCTGGAGAAATCAGCGAGATGACCTTCAACCGAACTCTTCGTGACATCTGCCGTGATTGCGGAATAGACGAGAAAACGAAGGTGTTCCATGCAGGTAAGGAAGAGACCGGAAAGAAGTACCTCTTCATCTCTTCACACACCGGCAGACGGTCGTTCGCCACGAATCTCTCCAAAAAAGGCGTACCATTGGAACAGATTGCCGTTATGATGGGGCATACTAGTAACGGTAAGCCTAATATCCAGATGACGCAGCGGTACATCGTTGGTAAGACCGAGATTGACAGCAGTACCCTGAGACTGTTCGGTGTATACGATAAGGATCTGGATGATGGTCTAGATTAGGACCAAGCTAAAACTGGAGATGGCCATTAGCCATCTCCTGCTATTGTTTAACCAATTTAAATGACGAATATGGCAGAAGATAATAAAAAAGAACTCATCATTGAGTGCCAGGAAAAGTATGCCGAGCTTATAAAACAGACGGTCATAAAGGCACTCACAGGCGAGATTTCCACGAACTCCGCTATGGTAAAGGAATTGGAGTCACTGAACTTCCAATACCACGAGGAGATGGACGAGTACGACGATACGGCGCCTGACCTTAACCCGGAGCTCATAGAAAACTTCAGGCAGGCAGAGAATACTGGCAAGAATGTTTCCATTGAAGCGCAGGAATACCTTCTTGCACTCGGCATGTGTGAGAAGATGTTCAACCAGAAGATATGGGTCAACGAAGATGGCCATATATGCGACGAAGACGGTAACAGACTTTCCGCTGATGGTGAGCATCGGGTATTCGATATCATCAAAGGTGGGAAATGATATACTTCTAGTTTTCATATACTAGATTTAGTTTAAATGGCTGTCCTCTCTTGCCCGTGAGGGTAGGAGAGGATTAAGAAAACAACCCAGATTAGCCAAACAGGGAGCTTTAACTCCTACTATTATTAACTTTTTAAAAATTAAGAATTATGGCAAATTGGGCATCAACAAGCTATCGTATTGAAGGCAACCAGAAGGACCTTCAGGAGTTAAACAACCTTTGCAAGGCGTTTATGAACAAAGAGCGTACTGTAATGGAGGAAGGAGCGTCTGAGAACTGGGAAGGAAACATCATCCTGGCTCTTGGCGAGGAAATTGGTGACAGCTACATTCGTGGATTTATCCAGAATCTTGAGCTGTCAGATGGTATCTTGAGCATCGAGGCAGAGGAGGCATGGGGAGCGACAGACTTCAACTTACTTCTCGAAAAGCACTATGATGGCATGAAGGTGTATTTCATAGTGGAAGAGGAAATGTGTGAGGTCTATGCTACAAACGACGCAGAAGGCAAATACTTCAACTGTCGCTCTGTATTGACTTCGTATGTAGACGGAAAATATCACAGAGAAGAGTTTAATAATAAAAACGAGGCATTAAAGTATGCAGCGAAACTCATTGGTCGTGATTCTGTCACAAAGTTAGAAGTTGCAAAGTGGAACGAGGAACGCAAGAATAAAGGCGTTTTTGAATACATAAACATCAATGGATGTGATATTATTGACGAGTAATAATTTAAGCCCTACGCAACACGGTCAAGCGAAACAATATGAAAAAATCAGATATTAAGACATTGGAAGACTTGAAAGAGTTCTTGACGGAATATAGCAAAGAGAATCCCGAAGATGATTGTTGCGAGCTTGTACGCAGCATCTGTGAGGAACATGGTTGGATATGTACTGACGATTCAGACATAGAGTATCACGATGGGGAGTATGCTATAGACGATTCGACTATGTTAGCATACGACTCTGGACGTTGGCAGTTGTTTGACAACGAAGGGACGAACATGGAATACGATGATTTCGATATTACAGTAAAAGAAGATTACGAGTATTATTATATAGACTTTAATGAAGGACTGGGGGAAGCTGCCTATTATAAGGGAGATTGGACATTGGAGAAGGCTATCAAAGACCAAGAAAACATTTATAAGGAGAATAAGTAATAACCCATACAGCCCTCGACATCACGGTTAAGTCATTTCTATGAAGAAGATTTTATTTCTGTTGGTGTTTATCTTGGCAACAGCGTCGTCTATTGCGCAAGAGAAGCATCCTTACTACTGTACCATAAGCGGTACACGCAACCTTGCGAATAAGATTAGACTGGAACTCGAATGGGGCGAGCTGAAGCAGAACGCTGCCCTTCGTGACGAGAACGGAAAGAAGATCGAGTTCAATAACCTCACCGACATTCTTAACTACATGTCAGCAAGAGGATGGCAGTTCGTTACCGAATTGAACTACGATGGACACATACATTACCTTCTAAAGAAGGATGTTTCTTCTCCGGAAGAAGCAAAACAAGGACTTCGCTTCGATACAGACAAATAACACCACAATAGCCGCTTATCCACTTACAGATAGGCGGCTATTTTATTAAAAGTCACCACTAAAAACACACCGAAAAACGCTCTTTTTCTTAAAAAGTGTTAATGTAAATATTCTGTACTTTAATGAATGACACGAATTACTGTTTTTACTTCAATCGAAATAACTAGCAGAATCAGCACTTCTAAAATCTTTGTCTTTACTTTTTACTTGAACGAGCGAAATTTTGACACAAATCAGGCTGTTGCAAGGTACAGAAAGATATTGTACTTTTGCAATGCAAGTGAAAGGTGTAGAGGCTGAGTAGTAAGCACGAAAGGATTCACAAACGCTATTCGGATTGGCAACCGTATGAGCGATCACAAATGCCAAAATATAACTCCGATGGACTAACCTCTACCTCTGGTCCATTGGGGTTTTTAATTTTAAATGAGGTAATGAAAAATATCAGAATAGGAATTAAGCAGGCACAGATTGCACTGAGCGATGACAATCGTTTGGTGGCGTTTTGCTTTGCCCTTAAGATAAAGTTCCTGTTCCGTTCTTCAGACCTTCATTTTGGAACAACAAACCAGGCAGCGAATGCTCTTGGTTTCAACAAGAAGGATTTCAAGCGATACCTGGATTCAGCTATTGAGTTCGGTTATTGCCGTATAGATACGAACAAGTTCGGTGTGAGAAGAATCATAGCGAACAAGATTCACGAGAGTTACAATTACAGCTACAAGACAAGAAGAGGGGAAATAAGCAAACTCAGCCTACCGAACCTTAAGGGTCTTGTGCGCAAGGTTGTCGTGAGTAACAAGATTAATATTATCGAAGAAGTCATCAATACGCATGGTAGAGCTGTTAACGGGCACTCGATTAAAAGTGTACGCAACGCCCGAAAGATGGAAGCTCGTATGTTGAAGAAACCATTCGATGAGAAGTACACCGGAAGTTACTCAAACGCCAAGATAGCACAAGACATTAATGGTACGTTGTATCAGGCGAGAAAAGCCGTTAAGTCTCTCGTTAAGTCTGGAGCAGTACAAAAGATAATCCAATGCACGGAGGCGAACGTTGATGCGTGCTTGTGTACAAACAATCAGAGCTTCCGAACGGCAGATGGAACACTCATTATCATCTCTGCAAAATACAGAAAAGGACAACTTAGATATGCCAACAAATACAAGACTATCAAGAATCAGATTTCGAAGGCAAAAAGTGGTTCTAATCAGAAGAAAATTGAGAGAAAAATGGTAGTGGGTAAAAAGTAACATATAATAATAGTAGTGGCAGAGGGAGACTTCGAGTGGAGCGGACCTGAGCCTTTTCAAAAAGAATATTAACGTCATAAATTGTAGAGATTATGAGAAAAGATATTGTTAGAGATACTCCATCATTGGAGGAGTTTTGTGACTACATAGAGAGAAAGGGCTATGATATCGACCCGTTTGCTCTCTATAAAGAGTTCGAGGCTAGAGACTGGACCACCGCGAAAGGCGTTCGTACTAAGTCGTGGACAGCATTGGTTGATTCCAGAAATAGTGTCGTGAGTCAAAGAAGAAGGAACGACCAGGCAGTTCTCCTCGGCATTCCAAAGCAGAGAAAACGTGAAAGCAAGCAGAAATACCGAAGAAGGATAACTAATGCGAAGACAAAGGCTGTAAGAATGAACTACGACGAGTTCTTGCAGGATCCTCGCTGGTTCGCATTCAGACAGTTCGTATTTGCCGTTCGTGGACATAAGTGTGAGGTTTGTGGTTCTAAAGAACGTTTACAGGTACACCATGTAGGCTACAAGAAAGGATTGCTGCCATGGGAATATACCTGCAACGACGTTAAGGTTCTTTGCCGTAATTGTCACGCAAGAGTTCATGGCAAGTATGAAGAATCCTAAGGTAAGCAACATTTGTATATAATAAAATATTAAAAGATTATGAACAAGAAACTTAGACTGCTGGTGACTGCAAAGTGTCACAACAAGTGTCCGATGTGCTGCAACAACCAGTTCGACTTCGAGAAGATTCCGGTAGTTGACAGATTGGACTACGATGAGATTAGTATCACCGGTGGAGAACCTCTTCTGCCGGATTGCAACGGAAAGACAATGTGGCTTGCTCACGGAATCAGAAACGTATTCCGTACGCTCGGAATCCCTGCACCAAGACTTTTCCTCTATACGGCATGGGTTGATTACAGAACACTCCGCAATCGCAGCTATGACTTCGACGGAATCTGTCTCACGCTCCACAGCAAGCTCGATGTGGTAAAGTTCGTTGAAATGAACGATGTGATGCTCAGACATAAGAAATACAGATGGAACGACAATGGTTTCAACCCTGACTGCTCTCTCCGTCTCAACCTCTTCGCTGACATGAAGGCTCTTCTCCCTAAGGACATTGACCTGTCTATGTGGAAGGTGAAGGATATGGAGTGGGTGAAGGATTGTCCAGTTCCAGAGGGTGAGGACTTCCGAAGAATCAAGGATCTGTTTTAGTATATCGTTAAAAAAATAGATACAAGTAACAAATTAATAAAGATTGAGGAGAAAGTAAACAAATGAATATCAGACTAAACAAGAGTACTGACCGTCTGGAAATCAGAACCAAAAAGAGAATGATAGTCTTCAGTTGCGATATTCTGAAAGGTTCTTATTCCTAGGTGCTTTTGTGTTGATTGATATTTTTAAAATAAAAGACTAAGTATATATTTTTTAAAATTTTTAAACATTATGAGTGTAAAAAACATTATTTTGGCATCAGTACTTGCAATAGTAGTACTCGCCGCAGGTTCAGTTATCGGTTGTTATTTCCATTACAACAACCAGGAAATCTCACTTCGCCAGCAGTCAGAGGCTCAGCGTGGCAAGATTGAGGGTGTCGACGACAAGATGTGGAAGGTTCTTCAGCAGAAGGCACAGGTTACGGATGAGTACAAGTCCGCATTCGAGTCCATCTATCCGAAACTTATCGAGGGCAGATACTCAAAGGGAGACGGCTCGCTTATGAAGTGGATCAAGGAAAGTAATCCTAACTTCGACGTTTCGCTATACAAGGACCTCATGCAGTCCATAGAGATTCAGCGCTCCTAGTTTCAGACATCACAGGAGAGGAGGCTCGATATCATCCGTGAGCATGAGACGCTCGTGAAGACATATCCGGCAAAATGGTTCATCTCCGATACGAAACCTATCGAATACAAGGTTATCTCCTCATCCAAGACAAAGATGATCATGCAGCTTGGAGAGGATAACGACGTAGACCTGTTCAAGAAGTAACGGCTTATGGAAATATTCATATTCCTAATCCCATTCGTGGTTGCTGCTTTCCTGTTGATTTTCTTCAGGAAGCAGACCACCTGGTGGGAATACGCCGTACTCGTCATTCCATCCATTCTCATAGGAATTCTCTTGGAGTTTATATTCAAACAGTCAAATGCTGCTGACACGGAGTATCTCGGAAGCTACGTGACAAGAATCCGTCATTACGATGCCTGGAATGAGTACATACACCGCACGTGTACAAGGACCGTTGGAAGCGGAAAGAATCAACGTACGGAAACGTATGATTGTTCGTACGTAGACTATCACCCTGAACGTTGGACTTATTTCGATGCTAGGAACAAGGAAGAATACTTCATGACCGACAACGAGTTCAATGTAGTCAGAAAAATTCTTGGAACCCCTAGCGTGTTCATTGATATGCACAGGGATTACTACACTAAGGATGGTGATGCTCAGGAATGGGCGTGGGATGGCTCCATTGAAAACTCGTACACATTATCTTCTGAGCATGATTACAAGAATAAAGTGAAAGCCTCACGTTCTATTTTTAAGTTTGAGGATATTGATTATCAGCAGGCACGCAAGCTTGGACTGTTCGAGTATCCGGATATCGTTCTTTACGACCAGAATCCTGTTCTCGGACTGAAGATCCCGAAGAATCAGGAGAAGGCGATGAGATGGCTGAACGGATACTATGGCGAGCGGAAGCAGTTTAGGGTGTTCGTTCTGTTCTTTACGAACAAGCCGGAAGAAATCGTTGAAAAGCAGCGCTCATACTGGCAGGGCGGCAATAAGAATGAACTTGTCGTGTGTGTCGGCATCGATAAAAACAAGAATGTAAAGTGGTGCAACGCATTTTCATGGTGTGATAGCCCGGTCGTAGGCGTTAAGAGTAGAGACTGGTTTATGAGCAATCCTGTAAATCTCGAAAAGTACGCCGAGTATATCGGTCCAATCGTAGAAAAGGAATGGCGCAGAAAGAACTTCGAGGATTTTGATTATCTTACCATAGAGCTTACCGACGGGCAGTACTGGGCCATCATTATTCTCTTGCTGATATTCAATATCGGAATGAGCTTCTGGATTGTAACCAATAATTATAAAAATGATTTGTAGCGTATGAAAGAAAGACTAAAAATGATTTTCGACCGCATCGACATCTTTGTCGTGTGCATTGTCTTCGGGTGCTGCCTCACAATAGCGGAGGTATTCATAGGAACCTGGCGAGGATTTGTTCATTGCTTTATAATGACATTTCTCATTACCGAAGTCTGCTATACACTCCGCTGCAACGAGAAGCTGAAGAAGGAGCTGATAGAGACCAACTGGAGACGGAACTATGCAGAGAAAGAGCTAGATGTTGCCAATAAGCGATGCGCTTGGAGACAGAAACTAATTGACCTTTACAGTCTTCTCATAGAGAAGAGAAATGCACAATTTGAATGTGAGCACGCAAAGTTGAATTACTGTAAATACAAGATAACATTGGAAGAACTGGTATTAGTGATGAATCGAACCGACAAGGAAATCAGTGAGATTTCAGATAAAATCGTTGAGCTTAAAAAGGAACTTAGCGAATTCTACAAATAGATACTTGTCATAAAACAACTTTCCCCACGTCATTTGCCGATGGCGTGGGGATTTTCTATGTTAACCGTTCAGATAGTCGATGACTTTTCGGTTCGCCTCGTCTATCTTCTTATTGTCGAACTGAATATAGAGCGAAGTGGTATCGTTGTCCCACTCGCTATGCCCCAGAGCCTTGCCGATAACTTCCTTCGGAATATCAATGCTCGCCGCTATGGTGGCCCAGCTTCTTCTGGCAGTGTACCATATTATATCCTTGTGAAGTGGCTTAATTTCCTTCTTGATCAAGGCGCCACGCTTGTTCTTCTTCATTTCTGTTGGTCCGATTCTCTTCAGGTAATCTCCTAGCGTTCTTCTGAAGCTTGATTCCTTTGTTCCGTCATCCAGGATGCACAGAAGATGATTCTTTCCCTTATACTTCTTAATGATTTCCATCGCTTCCGGCTCAACCTTGATGTCGTAGAGCCTGCCGGTCTTGTTGCGCTTGTATTGAATGCGCCCTCTCTTGATGCAGTCGGCAGGAAGTTCGAGCAGGTCGGAGAGGTTGATGCCTATAAGATAGAACCCGAGCATAAACAAGTCACGGTACTTCTCCATGAAAGGCTCTACCGGAAAGTCACGATACTCCCTCATCTCCTCGGCACTCAGATACAGGTACTGCTGACGCTCCGTCTTGATGGAAAACTTACGGAAAGGATATTTGGTGGTAATCTCGTTGTCTATGGCCCAGTTGAACACCGTACGTATGTTTCTGAGGTCGATGGCGATTCCTCCGCTCATTCGGCCTTTCAGGAGCTCGTGTGCCTGAAATCTTTCGAGCCAGTCCCTGTCGATGTTGTCGAAATCCGCATGCTCATCGAAGGATTCAATCCTCTTCCTTGTTCTGAGAAATATTTCCTTGGTGCTGTCCTTGGCCTTGGTCTTGATGAACTCATCGATGTAGTAGAGGATGTTTTTCTCCACGGATGCGGTCCTTCCGTTGATTATAGCCTTGATCTCGTCCTTCATCCTTGCTACCGGAAGTTCTCCATTCATATAGACATATTCCTCTACGGACGCAAACAGCCTTGCCAGCATTGCCGTCTTGGCTCTTGCGTTCGGAACACTCTTCGGAAAGATCATCCCGCTGAACTTGACCGTACTCGTGATACCGGTATAGACCTGGAATCTCTTTCCTTGATAACTGATGATGAAGAAAACCTTCAGTGACTTTCCTTCAACGTATGTCTTGATGCTATTCATACTTACTCACAGATTTTACTCACAATTTTTACTCACAACTCAATTTTACTCACATATTACTCACAAAACTACTCACATTGGCGTACATTATGCACGATTTTGTACCTATTTTGTGGGTGAAAATGATGATTTTTGATTATGTTTTTATAGTGAAAAACGATGTAAGTGGCTGATTATCAATACTTGAGC
>ERZ780075.839-NODE-839-length-12515-cov-16.333467_pt1 | contig 12515 bp, 9 predicted proteins | sample MGYA00511839_ERZ780075 | MGnify/ENA primary metagenome ERZ780075 (study PRJEB29588, sample SAMEA2155953) | human gut metagenome | biome: human gut; feature: human-associated habitat; material: faeces | place: Denmark | collected 2008/2010 ...
ATGTATAAAAATCCATATGAAATCTGATTCTGTGATTGAATCAGCGTTTCCTTAAATCTTTGCAGAATCATATATAAAAAGTATACTGGAATCCGACCATTTTTTCACTTTAAAATTTCAAGTATTTCCAATAAAATCTGGCATCATGTGCTGTTTTTCTAAAAACTTTAAATTTTCAACTTTAGGAAACCGTCCTTCCGGTCAGCGATGGCACGCACGCAAAAAGGAGCGGGACAATGCCCGCTCCTTCTATTCTATCGCGATTATTTCTTTTCCTGCTTCCCGAACCATTTTTCAAAGATCTTATCATAGGTCCCATTCGCTTTGATCTCCTTCAGCGCCTTATTCACCGCTGCCTGCAGCTCTTTATTTTCTTTCTTCACTGCGAAGACCATGCCGTTGGCGCCCTTGGAGGTGCCGACAATCTTCAGGTCTTTGTCACCGCCCTGCTTCAGGTAGTACATGCCGACAGGCTGGTCGATGACAACCGCATCGAGCGTCTTAGCCTGCAGTTCCATGAATGCCTGAGAATTCGAGTCGAGCTGTTTTACCTGTGCGGCTTTTGCTTCCTGCGCGAGCTTCACCTGCTGCGTGCCGACCTGCGCACCGACATTCTTGCCTTCCAGATCTGCCCAGTCCTTGATATCATCATTGTCTTTTCTGACAATGATGATGTAGCCATTCTGTGTGAAATAGGGATCGGAGAAAGCGACCTGCTTTTCGCGTTCCGGTGTCGCATCGAGACCGGCTGCAATGAGATCGATCTGTCCGGACTGGACAGCAGGGATCAGCGCATCGAAGCCCATGGACTTGAATTCCATCTGGCTGCCCATCTGTTTGATGACCGCATCCGCAAGATCCAGGTCAAAGCCTACATATTTATCATCCTTGGTAAATTCAAATGGCGGGAACGTGGTTTCCGAGCCGACGCGGATGACTTTCGGGATGCCGGAGCCGGACTTCGCTGCACTCTCGCCGGATTTTGCATCGCCGCCGCAGCCGGAAGCAAGAACCACCGCTGCCATAGCGCCCATCGCCAGAAGAATTTTCATTTTTTTATTCATCATTCTGATCATCTCCATATTCTATACATATGTAAAAGAGCAGTAAACTAACTGTTTGTATCTTATCAATTCTTCGGACATATGTCAAATTATTCTAGCTTTTCGAATAAATATTCAAAGAAGGGTTCAGGGTTAGCCCATGGGATGTGGTGCCCCTTTGATTACATTTTAAAGCCTCGCTTGAATGAGAAATGGTGGTGCGACGCATAAAAATCAGAAGCGCCGCGGAGATTTGAAATTAGCGATTTTCTCGTATCGCAAACCTAATCCCTAGCTACTAATTCCTAGCCACCAGTCACGAGTCACTCGCGGTCCCAATTCCTATTGCCCTTCTCAAACCTGCTATTTGATTGACCCACCCCTTTATCCATGCTATAGTTTAATATATATGTGATTCTTCGAATACCCAAAATTTATTTAAAAAATCGAAAGCAATATCTGATCTAGTGATGATAGGAATCAGGGGCTAGGCTTTAGAAATACGAACAGCCGATAGCGAGTGACCCGGCGGCTGACTCCGAGAGTGACGCCTGCCATCATCCGATCCTGCCCCTTGTTATACCCGTTTTTTCAAAAGGACCTATCTATGGAATTCATCATATCTTTTCTCTCTGAATGGGGCTATCTTGCGCTCTTTATCTGTATGGCGCTCGAAAACATGAATATCCCCATCCCCAGTGAGATCATTCTGGGCTTTGCGGGTTTCCTCGTCTCGCAGGGTGTCTTCTCCTTCTGGCCGACGATCTTGATCGGCACACTGGCTGGGCTGATCGGCTCCTTGGCCTCCTACTACATGGGCTACAAGGGCGGGCGCGACATGATCCTTCGCCACACGCAGAAAGGCGGTATGGGCGCGAAAAAAATGATCGCCGCAAAAAACTGGTTTGAGACCTACGGCGGCATTGCGGTCTTTACCGGCCGTCTGCTTCCGGGGATCCGTACCTTCATTTCCCTGCCTGCGGGCATCGCACAATTTCCCCTCCCGGAATTCACGATCCTGACCATCGTCGGCACGATCCCCTGGACCATATTTCTGGTCTACATGGGTGCCATGCTGGGAGAAAACTGGCATTCTCTCCTCTCTTACAAGCTGGAGATCGCTCTTGTCTGCATCGTCATCTGCGCCATCATCGCGGCGGCTTTCCATTTCTATCAGAAACATAAGAATAATAAACATGAAGCTCAATAAAAACTGCATCTTACTTTTCCTTTTCTGTCTCGCCCTCTACGGCACTTTTTCCGGTCTCATTCCTCTGCTCGACCCAGATGAGCCAGTCTACGGCGAGACAGCGAAGGAAATGCTCTCTACAGGCGACTGGCTGTCTCCCCGCATCTATGGCGAATTCTGGTACGATAAGCCGCCGCTTTTCTATTGGTTGGAATCGATCTCCTTCACTCTCTTTGGAGTCTCGACCGCGAGTGCCCGTCTCCCCTCGATCCTGATGGGTGCGCTGCTCTCGCCCTACCTCTACCTGTCTATGCGAAAACTGCTGGGTGAGAAGGCTGCGCTCTACGGTGCCTTCATCTCTGCCTCCTCTCTGGAGATCATCGTCCTTGCCAGAAGCTCGGTGACGGATGCGACGCTGACCTTCACGCTCACCGTCGCCCTCATTTCATTTCTTCGAAAGGAATATATCCCCGCCTATATCTTCTGCGGTCTCTCGCTCCTTGCGAAGGGCCCGATCGGCTTCGGATTTCCAGCACTCATCGTAGGGCTTTGGATGATCTTCAGGGGATCCTTCACTTTCAAAAATATCATGGCACTGGGCTGGACCTGGGGGATCCCCCTCGCCTGTCTCGTGGGGCTTCCCTGGTACCTGGCAATGGGCATGATCCATGGAGATGCCTTCATCGATACCTTCCTCGGCTATCACAATGTGACGCGCTTCATCAGCCCGGAGCATGCCGGGCAGAACCACTACTGGCTCTACCTCGTCGTCCTGATCGCCGGTTTCTATCCATGGACCGGCACACTGCCCGGTATCCTTCGACGTTTACGGAAATGGAGATCAGACCCTGTCCTCTTCTACCTCATCGTTTGGGCGCTCTTCATTTTCCTTTTCTTTACACTCTCCTCGACGCAGCTCTTCTCCTACATCCTTCCGATGTTTCCTCCGCTCTCGCTTCTGGCCGGGAAATATCTCACGGAAATCCAAGAAGCGGGGCATGTTTCCAAGTCCCTCATGGGCTTCCATCTCTTCTTTGCCCTGACGACCGCTATCGCCATCAGCCTCGCGCCGCTGACACCCGCAGGCGGCGCTATAGTGAAATACGGCATTTCCCTCTTCATGATCCTCTCTGCTCTCTTTTCTGTCCACATGCTGTCAAAGGGGCGTATGCGCGGCTTCCTCTGCTCGCAGGCCTGCCTCATCCTTCTCTTCGTGACATCCGTCTGGGGCCTCTTTGCCGCTCCCGTTTCCAGTCTCTTCACCTCGAAGGCCATTGCAGAGACGCTCTCGGAAACAGAAAAGGCGCCTGAACTTCCGGTCTATATCGATACCTTCTACCGGCCATCTGTCGCCTTCTACACGGATATTTACGGAAAAGCCCTTCCGGAATTTGACGAACGAAAACGCCAGGAAACGGCAAAAAATGAAGCCGATGGCGTCCTTCTTCCCGGCAAAGACAATGCCCTCTCCCTTCCAGATCATGCCTACATTCTTGTACAGAAAAAGATCTATGCCCATTGGCCGGAAAAGCTGAAAGCAGAAGCTCGGCTGCTGTGGGAAAAGGATACAGCGGTATTTCTGGTAAGAAACGCAGAGCCATGAGGACACGCTCTATGTTTCGGCGCTTCCTGATGGGTACGCCGCTTTACCATGTCACAGTTCTAGTTACAGGAGGTCTCCTTGAGTACAAAACGTCAAAAGCGTGAGAGAAAACAGGCGCAGCTTGCCAAAGAGAACGAACGCAGCACCTTGATCTCTTTTATCAGCTTCTTCATCATCGCCTTTCTCTTCTTCCTCTGGGGCAGCTGGCTGCTTCCGATCACCGATCCGGTCGAGTCGAACTACGCACTGACCGCCCGTGAAATGGTGGAGTCCGGCGACTGGATGTCCCCGCAGATCTATGGCGTCTACTGGTATGACAAACCCATCATGGTCTACTGGCTCCTCTCCCTGTCCTACAGCGTACTTGGCTTCACCGACCTCGCCGCCCGCCTGCCGGCAGTGCTTACAGGCGCCCTCTCCGTGACACTTCTCATCTGGTACCTCCGGCGCATCCTGAAAGACAATGTCGTCTCCATCTGGGCCGGCGTCATGCTCGCGACCTCGCTCGAGTGCTGGGTGATCTCCCACGCCATCATCACCGACAGCATCCTTCTCCTCTTCACCATCCCGACCATGTTTTCTGCCTACATCGGCATCACAGAAAACAGCAAAAAGCACCTGGTGATCGCCTACGCTGCCGCTGGGCTTGCCTGCCTCACGAAAGGCCCCGTCGGCCTCGTCCTTCCCGGCCTTCTCCTTGTCCTCTGGTGCCTTTCGATGAAAGAGCCGAAGACCATCCTCCGCCTTTTCCCCTGGCAGGGGCTTCTCGCCTTCTTTGCCATCGTCCTTCCCTGGTACGGCGGCATGTATGCGATCCACGGCAGTGATTTCATCAATGAATTTCTGGGACTGCACAACGTCCTCCGCGCCACCTCTTCCGAGCATCCCGAGGACAACCACTGGTACTACTACCTCATCCTCCTTCCCGCCTCGCTCCTCCCATGGGCTTTTGTTTCCTTCTATGAAATGAAAATGCGCTGGAAAGAGAAGGACGCCTTCTACCTCTTCCTCATGGTCTGGTGCTGGGGCACCATCCTCTTCTACACCCTGATGGCCACGAAGTATGTCACCTATTCCTACATCGCCGTCGTTCCTGCCATCACCTTTGCCGCCTTCGGCGCACTCCGCATCCGCATGGGCGAAAAGCTCCCCTCTATCCTGGGCGGTCTCGGCCTCCTGCTCCTTATGGCGGCGCTCCTTGTCGGCACCTTCCGTCTAAAAGAAGGAAACTGGCTTGTCTTCTACGCTGTCCTTGCTTATGGCCTTTTCGCCTACCTCATCCGCTGGAAAGCGAACCAATACAAACGCCTCACCATCATCTCCGCGGTCACGGCGTCCGCCTTCCTCTGCTGTATCTCCGAAGGTCTTCCCCACTTCATGATGACCCGATCCGCCTTTGAGATCGATAGTGCCATTCAGGAAGAGAAAGGAAAGCACTATTTCTTCCTCACCTATCCCGCCAGCTACAGCTACTACACAGGCGACATCGCAACACGCCTCCTGCCTGATGAACCGCTGCTGGACCAGGAAAAGCGCGATGCCCGCTGGGATAAGAAATCTCCCATCCCCACCGTAAATGAAGAGCAATTCATAGAAGCTGCCAAGACCTCTGATAGGCCCAGCTACCTCTATGTAGCAAACGGGAAAGCCAAATTCTTCGACGCATGGTCGCTCGCTCCCCGTTTTGAAAAAGTAGAAAGCACCAAGGCCGGGACGATCTATCGGTTTGTGGAGACTAGTGACTAATGACTGGTGATCCAGAGACTAAGAGGCATCAGACTCTCTCGTATCGTCATTTCGAGCGCAAGCAAGAAATCTTCCTTGCAGACCGATAAACAAAGGATGTGTGTAGCACCAAGGCGTCGTTTCCGTACAGTGCCTATGTGATACTGACCGCAGTGCAAGAAAGATCTCTCGGCTACGCTCGAGATGACGACGGCGCGAAGCGCTATCAAAACTCCGCGGCGCTTTTGATTTTTATGCGCCGCACAACCATTCCTAATTCCTAATTCCCAACTCCTCATTTGAAAGGCTCATCATGAACGACAATCTCTCCCATTTCCTCACTTCTCTCTCCGCCTACAAGGGCGAGAACGTCTTCAATCCATGGCGTGATACAGACGCGGACTACGAAGTCAGCCGCGCCGTCTCCATCCGCCAAGAGCAGCTTACGGACTACCTCGCCCTGCGCATCGGGCGGGCAAAGATCCTTCTCATCGCCGAAGCCTGCGGCTATCAGGGCGGACACTTCTCCGGCATCGCCATGACCTGCGAGCGTATGCTCTTGAACCAGCATCCCAAAGTCACGAGCCGGATGATCCTCTGCCGTGAAGGTACGCGCACCAGCCGGATGGACAGCCCTTTCATCACGAAGGCTGCTCAGAAAGAGAAAGGCTTCAATGAGCCCACCGACTCCGTCGTCTGGAGCGCATGCCTCGAAGCCGGCCTTGCCCCCGATGAATTTCTCTTGTGGAACATCTTTCCTTTCCATCCTTATAAAAAAGGAAATCTCCTCACGAACCGCACACCGACGGATGAAGAACTCGCCATCGGCCTCACGTATACGAAAGAGCTCCTCTCCTTGACCGGCCCCCTTCCGCTCTTTGCCATCGGCAGGAAGAGCGAGGTGACACTCACCGAAGCAGGCTTCTCCGTCACTGGCCTGCGCCATCCTGCAAACGGCGGCGCGGGCATCTTCCGTGCCCAGCTGAAGGAAGCACTGAGAAAGTGAGCTTTTGCACGAAACCCGCTCTGCTTTACAGAGCGGGTTTTTGATTGGGGCGATCTTGTGACTAGTGACTGGTGACTAGGGACTGGGAACAGGGGACTCTCTCGTATCGTCATTTCGAGCACCAGCGAGAAATCTTTGTCATTCGCGGTTTGGCGTATGATGTCAGAAAACTGAAACGGAAAACCTGCTATCCGCTGACCTTCGGGCATCGCCCCCTATATATTCGCGGCGAAGCCGCCACCTTAACCCATTGAACCCGTTGAACCTGTGAATCCCCTTCACCTTGTCCCCCGCCCCATCGCATGCTATAATACGTATCTACTGACTTATGCGAATACGTTATCAAAGGATGGTTCATCTATGACTTTACGTGAATGGCTGCCGCTCATCGGTATCACACTCTCTGCCTTTATTTTCAACACCTCTGAATTCATGCCGATCGGCCTTCTGACGGACATCGCAATGGACTTTGGCATCAGCGAAGCCCGCGCGGGCCTGCTGATCTCCATCTATGCCTGGGTCGTCATGGCGATGTCGCTCCCGCTCATGATCCTCTGCTCACGCATCCCGCTGCGCCCATTGCTTCTCGCCGTGATCGCGCTCTTTGCCGTATCACAGGTATTCTCTTCGATCTCTACGGGCTACTATACCCTCCTCTCCTCCCGTATCGGCGTCGCTTTTGCCCACTCCGTCTTCTGGTCCATCGCGACCCCCATCGCGACACGCATCGTCCCCGCCTCCCACCAGTCCACTGCCATGGGCATGGTCGTCACCGGGACATCCATTGCCATGATTTTCGGACTTCCCATGGGCCGCTTCATCGGTCTCGCCGCCGGATGGCGCATGACCTTCGCCTGCGTGGCCGTCATTTCCTTCGCGACACTCGCCTACCTCTTCTTCCTGCTCCCGAAGGTCTCCGGCAATGCGCCTTTCGCCATGAAAGATGTGCCGAAGCTTTTCAGGAATAAAGTCCTCGCCGGTATCTTCCTCCTCTCCTTCCTCGTCTCCTCCGGTTACTACACCTGCTACAGCTACATCGAACCCTTCATGCTGCAGATCTCCCACTTCCCGGCAGACTGGATCACAATGCTTCTCACCGTCTTCGGCTTTGCCGGACTTCTGGGCAGCCTCCTTTTCTCCAAGCTCTATAATGCCCACCGCTATTCCCTCCTGGCCTCGACGATCTGCCTCCTCGTCATCGCACTTTCCCTCTTCTATCCGCTTGCAGGAGATCTCTACGCCATCTGCGCCCTCTGTGTCCTCTGGGGCATGGCGGCGACAGCCTTCAATGTCGGACTGCAGGCAGAAACCATCCAGGTCACCACCAGCGCCGAAGCCCCTGTCGCCATGTCCATCTTCTCGGGCATCTTCAATCTGGGCATCGGCTCCGGCACCTGGCTGGGCGGCCTTCTCTGCACGTATATCTCGATCACATGCATCGGCTTCGCCGGCGCGGCCTTCGCCTTCCTTGCCTTCCTGTACTGCGTGCTGAAATTGATCCCTGATATGAAGAAGGAAGGGTAAAAGCAAGCTGTACCGGATTCTTCAGGATACTTCACACCACGGCGTGAAGTATCCTTTTTTCTATGCACTATGCAGGGAAGTGGGAGATACGGAGATACCGCTTTTCTCACATCCATAGTCAGTCCCCTGTGTGCTGCCTTACCGCCTGCACACCCATCTCCCTATCCCCCCTGCCCCCCCTTCCCGACGGGAAGGGGGGATTTGGTGGAGCGTGGCGGGGCTCACTCGCGCGTTTGCTGAAATACGGTTTCCCCCGTATCGTCATCCCGAGCAGAGTCCTCGATCTTTCTTGCACGGCGGTATGCATCACACTGGCGCTTCTACGCAAACAACGCCTTAGTGATGCCTTTCTCTGCTTTCTCGCACGTCGTTTATCGGTCTGCCAAGAGGATTTCTCGACTTCGCTCGAAATGACGATACACAGGAAACAACATTCCCCCATTTCCGATGGGAAGAGGGTAATAAGGGTAAAATGCTTACCCCTAATCCCGAGTCACTACTAACTAGTCACCAAAATCCCCAACAAAAAAGGAAATCGCGCAGGCGATTTCCTTTTTTGCAGTCTATCGAAAAAACGATTTCCAGAAAGCCGATCACACCAGCTTGCTGAAGTCGCCCCAGGTATTGAAGAGGGCGAGGGTAGCGAGGAGCTGGGAGATGCGGTTGTTCTTGACGGCTTCGTCATCGACCATGACCATGACGTTGTCGAGGTAGTCATTGATCGGAGCCGTGAGTTCCTTGAGAGCCGGGAGGGCTTTTCCGTACTCGTAAGAAGCAAAGAGAGGAAGGGCTTTGGCAGAAACAGCTTCGAAAGCATCCTGCAGTTTCTTTTCCACGTCTTCGGTGAAGAGGGATGGATCGACCTTGCCGCCGGTCTTGCCCTTGGTGATATTCGCAAGACGGGTGACAGCCTGTCGGAGCTCGGCTTCACCCTTCAGCTGGCTTTCTGCCATGCTGCGGGCTTTCAGGAAGAGGGCATAAATGTCATCAACAGGGCCGGCGAGGACGGCGTCGATGATATCATAGGCGATGCCTTCATCGAGCATGATGGCTTTGATGCGCTGGCGGAAGAAGTCTTCGATCTGGGAGAAGACGGTCTTCTTCGTCTCTTCATCGCCCGGAAGGAGGGCAAGGGCTGCCTCGATGCCGCGGCGGATGTCCCAGTGGATCTTTCCATCAGTCAGGATATTTACGGCGCCGATGGTCTGGCGGCGGAGCGCGAAGGGATCCTGAGAGCCGGTCGGGATGAGACCGCGCAGGAAGGTCGCAGCGAGGTTATCCAGCTTATCAGCGAGGGAAAGCGCGCGGCCGATTTCCTGCTCTGGGAGGATATCTCCGGCAAATCTTGGCATGTACTGCTCGAAGATGGCCTGTGCAACTTCCGGTTTTTCTCCATCAAGGAGAGCGTATTCCTTACCCATTTCGCCCTGCAGTTCGGTGAATTCGGTGACCATGCCGGTCGCGAGGTCGGACTTGGAGAGGAAGGCAGCGCGGTCGGCGTCAGCGGCTTCCTCTGCCGTGAAGCCCCAGTCCTTGCCGATGGCTTCCGTCAGTTTCTGAAGACGGTCTGCTTTATCACGCATGTCTCCCATGCCTTCCTGATAGTTGATGCGGGTGAGGTCATCTCTGTGGCCTTCCAAGGTCTTCTTGCGGTCGTTTTCGAAGAAGAATTTCGCATCGTCAAGACGGGCACGGAGGACTTTTTCGTTGCCGTGCTGGACGTTTTCAAGGGCCTTGGTGCCGCCGTTACGAACGGTCAGGAAGTACGGCATGAGGGAGCCGTCTTCGTTTCTGACAGGGTAGTATCTCTGGTGGTCACGCATCGGGGTGACGACGGCCGGTACAGGGAGCTTCAGGAATTCATCATCGATCCTGCCATAGAGTGGGGTCGGGTATTCGACAAGGTAGTTGATCTCTTCCAAGAGGTCTGCATTGTGCCAGACGTGGCCGCCGAGCTTGTCTGCAACGGCGAGAAGACCGGTGCGAATCATTTCGCGGCGTTCATCCTGATCAACGATGACAAAGGCTTCCCGCATGGTCTCCTTGTAGGAGAGCGGATCAGAGATCACGACAGGTTCCTTGCAGAGGAAACGGTGTCCGCGGCTGACATTGCCACTCTTGACATGGGCAAATTCCATCGGGATGATCTCCTTGTCACAGAGAGCGACGATCCAACGGACAGGACGGATGAAATGGGCTTCTTCATCGGCCCAGCGCATGCTTCTTGTGAAGTTCAAGCCGGTGATGAGAGAGAGGAAGAGTTCTGGAAGGACGTCTTCGACTTTCTTGCCTGCATGTACGACATGCGCCCAGGTGTATTCCCCTTCTTTGACGAGTTCAGATGGATCGATGTGCTGGCCGCGGGCAAATCCCTGGGCAGCGCGTGTCGGATTTCCATCCGCATCGAAAGCAGCTTTGACGGATGGGCCGCGTTTCTTGACTTCTTCATCCGGCTGGCGGTCTGCAGCATCCTTGACGAGGACGGCGAGACGGCGCGGGGTCGCGTAGATGGTGATGTTTTCGGCAGCGATGCGGTGGGCTTCGAACTGGGAAGCCGCGAGTGCTTTCAGCTGGTCTACGACACCGGACATGATATTGGCCGGCATTTCCTCTGTACCGATTTCTAAAAGAAGATTCTTACTCATTTCGCTTCGCCTCCTTTAAGCATGGGGAATCCCAGCTCTTTGCGCTTTTTCAGCCAGGCCTTGGCGCACATGCGGGCCAGGTTTCTGACACGGGAAATATATTCTGTACGTTCCGAAAGGGAGATCGCTCCGGCAGCGTCCAGCAGGTTGAAAGAATGGGAGCATTTCAGTACATAGTCATAGGCTGGGAGTACGAGACCGGCCTTCACGACGCGCTGTGCTTCTTTTTCGTACATGTCGAAGAGCTTGAAGAGCATGTCGTGATCAGAGAGCTCGTAGCTATAGACGGACTGCTCGTATTCATTCTGGTGCCAGATGTCGCCATAGGTGACACCGTCGGTCCATTCGAGGTCATAAACATTGTCTACTTCCTGAATGTACATCGCGATACGCTCGAGACCATAGGTGATCTCTACGGAGACCGGATGCTCATCGATACCGCCGACCTGCTGGAAATAGGTGAACTGGGTGATTTCCATGCCGTCGAGCCAGACTTCCCAGCCGATGCCCCATGCGCCTAAGGTCGGGGATTCCCAGTTATCTTCGACGAAACGAATGTCGTGTTCTTCCGGATTGATACCGAGCTCTTTTAAGGATTCCAGATAGGTTTCCTGGATGTTATTCGGAGACGGCTTCATGATGACCTGGAACTGATGGTGCTGGTAGAGACGGTTCGGATTATCCCCATAACGGCCGTCATCCGGACGGCGGGATGGTTCCATATAGGCTACGTTCCACGGTTCCGGTCCGATGGTGCGCAGGAAGGTAGCCGGATTCATCGTGCCTGCGCCTTTTTCTGTGTCGTAAGCTTCTCCGAGTACGCAGCCCTGCTTGGACCAGAACTTCTGGAGTGCTAAGACGATCTGCTGAAAAGTCATTTGTTCCTCCTGATCAATGAAATGGGGTGTGACCGATCGATCACTGCGCTCCCATTTCCTGACAATATAAAAATCCCTGTAACAAAAAGTTACAGGGACGAGTTACAGGGATCATTAACCCGCGGTTCCACCCTCATTGACCTGAGGAAACACTGATTCAATCGCAGAGTCTGATTTGACATGTATTTAATCAATGTTCCCTAAGGCCCACCTTGATTTCTCTTATTTCCCTACTCTGTTCAGGAAACAGCTCAGAAACGCCTTCTGTCCATCGCCGGCCTCTCACCACCGCCGACTCGCTTTGTCGGACATACTCCTCTTCCTCATCGCCGTATATGGGAACATTGTAGCAAATCGCGATGGAAAAGTAAAGGGGCGTGATGCCCATGATTACGTTTGAAAGCCTCGCTTGAATGAGAAATTAGAAATGAGAAATGAGAAATGGTGGTGCGGCGCATAAAAATATAGAAGCGCCGCAAAATTTTGATAGCGCTTCGCGCCGTCGTCATCTCAAGCGTAGCCCTCGCTCTTCCTTGCAGAACGGTCAGCTCGCTAATTGCGCTATTTCAATCACCGTTTGCTTTTAATCCCCAGTCACTAGTCACTCGAGGCTCCTAATCCCTAGCCACTAATCCCTGCTTTCAAACTTCTGGGTTAGCCCATGGGGCGTGCTACCCTTTGATTCCGTTTGCCATCTCTAGTGAGGAATGAGGAGTGAGGAGTGGTGTTGCGGCGCAAATAATAATGAAGCACCGCGAATATATATGAGGCGATGCCCGCTTAAGACGTTAGACGTCAGAAGTCTGATGTCTCCTAGTCTCCCAGTCTCTTAGTCTCTTAGTCTCTTAGTCTCTTAGTCTCTTAGTCTCTTAGTCTCTTAGTCTCTTAGTCTCTTAGTCTCT
>ERZ780075.850-NODE-850-length-12288-cov-4.666231_pt1 | contig 12288 bp, 9 predicted proteins | sample MGYA00511839_ERZ780075 | MGnify/ENA primary metagenome ERZ780075 (study PRJEB29588, sample SAMEA2155953) | human gut metagenome | biome: human gut; feature: human-associated habitat; material: faeces | place: Denmark | collected 2008/2010 ...
AAGGATGTTTTCTTCCGACAAATTAATAATTTTGCAGTTGCCGGTTGAGAGTAGGTTGGATAATCAGAATGATAATAAATGAAAAATTTTATGCCGTTATGATGCTTGCAGATTGGTGGAAATATAGTAATTTTGCAGAGTTATTGAAAATATCAATCTTAAAAACAAACATAAATGTCTCTCTCATCACTGACAGCCATATCTCCAATCGACGGCCGTTACCGCGGCAAGGTGGAGATTCTGGAAAATTACTATTCTGAATACGCGTTGATCCGCTATCGCGTAAAAGTTGAAATCGAATATTTTATCGCCCTCTGCAAACTTCCGTTGCCGCAACTTGCGGGCGTTGACCACGCACTCTTCGGAGAGCTGCGCGACATCTACGCCAAATTCTCGGTCGACGACGCGCAGCGCGTGAAGGATATCGAAAGCGTAACCAACCACGACGTGAAAGCGGTGGAATATTTCATAAAGGAGCAGTTCGACCGTCTTGGCTTGGCTCAATATAAGGAGTTCATCCATTTCGGACTCACGTCGCAGGACATCAACAACACTTCGGTGCCGATGCTCATCCGCGACTCTCTCCACGAGGCTTACCTGCCTCTGCTCGATGAGATGGTTGGCTTGCTCAACCAGTATGCCGAGGAGTGGAAAGACATTCCAATGCTTGCCAAAACCCATGGACAGCCTGCGTCGCCGACACGCTTGGGCAAGGAAATCCGCGTGTTTGCCTATCGCTTGGAGAAGCAGATAGAGCTGTTGAAGCAGGTGCCGGTGAGCGGCAAGTTTGGTGGCGCTACGGGCAATTTCAACGCCCACCGCGTGGCTTTCCCCGACCGCGATTGGCGTGCGTTTGCCAAGAAATTTCTCAATGAGAGTCTCGGCATCGAGCGTGAGGAGTGGACAACTCAGATTTCAAACTACGACAACCTGGCTGCTCTCTTCGATGCCATGGCTCGCATCAACACGATAATGATCGACCTTGACCGTGACATGTGGCAATATATCTCGATGGAGTATTTCAAACAGAAAATCAAAGCCGGAGAGGTGGGTTCTTCAGCCATGCCTCACAAGGTGAATCCAATCGACTTCGAGAACTCGGAGGGCAACCTCGGTCTGGCCAACGCAATTCTTAACCACCTGGCTGGCAAATTGCCGGTTTCACGCCTGCAGCGCGACTTGACCGACTCCACTGTGCTGCGCAATGTCGGTGTGCCGTTGGCTCACATGATGGTAGCGCTTCACAGCACTCTCAAGGGCTTGCACAAGCTGCTGCTCAATGAAGCAGCCATCAGCCGCGACCTCGACAATATGTGGAATGTGGTTGCCGAGGCAATCCAGACCATCCTTCGCCGCGAAGGATATGAGAAGCCTTACGAAACGCTGAAGGCTCTCACCCGAACCAACAGCAAGGTGGACGCCGAAAGCATCGCCAGCTTCATCGACACGCTCAAAGTGAGCGATGCCGTGAAAGAAGAGCTTAAAGCGATTACTCCTCACAACTACACTGGGTTCTAAAGCATTGAAACAGTTGTAGGAAAGCACATAATTAAAAAGAATGTTAAAATTCAGTTTCTGACAAAGCCTTTTTTAATTATGTGCTTTTCCATTTGAAAAAATGCAGTTACTTTGTCGATGGAATTATAAATTGCAAAATTGATTGAAATCTACAAGTTTTTAAGAATTAAGATTACAAATTAATAGCAAAGATAAAAAAGACGCCGAGAGGCAGTATTTGTATATAAAAAACAATTGAATTTACTATGGAAGAGAACAAAAAGCCGAAAAGAAGACGCATCGGCGAGTCTCAGGAGATGAATGGCGAGTCGGGACACTTTGAGAAGGTTACTTACAATCCGAAAGCTTCGTTTGTGCCTACTGATTCAGCACAGGGTGCGCCTGTGGAAGGTGGAAGCGACGCAGCGCCACGTCAGGACTATCGCAGACCGAACTACAACAATCAGAACAGCTACAACAGTTATGGCAACAACCGCCAGGGTGGTTACAACAACAACCGTCAAGGCGGATACAACAATTATAACAACCGCCAGGGTGGCTACAACAACCGTCAGGGCGGCTACAACAACAACCGTCAGGGCGGCTACAACAACCGCCAGGGAGGTTACAACAACCGCCAAGGTGGCTACAACAATGCCCAGGGTGGATATTCCGACCAGCAGCACGACGGCGGATACAACAATTATGACAACCAGCAGGGCGGCTACAACAACAACCGCCAGGGCGGCTACAACAACCGCCAGGGCGGCTACAACAACAACCGTCAGGGCGGCTACAACAACAACCGTCAGGGTGGCTACAACAACAATCGCCAGGGAGGTTACAATAACAACAACCGTCAGGGAGGCTACAACAACAATCGTCCGGGTGCAAGTTTCAACCGCCAGGGCGGACAGCGTTTCACTCCACGTCCAAAACAGATTGTCTACGATGTGCCTGAAGTGGATCCGAACGAGGAAGTACGCTTGAACAAGTTTATGGCGAATGCCGGAATCTGCTCGCGTCGTGAGGCAGACGAGCTGATACAGCAAGGACTTGTGAAGGTGAACGGAAACGTTGTTACCGAACTCGGCTCAAAAATCAAGCGCGACGACGTGGTTGAATACAACGACAAGGTGGTTACGCTCGAAAACAAATGCTATATCCTGCTCAACAAGCCTAAAGACTGTGTCACTACAAGCGACGATCCAGACGGACGTCTCACGGTGATGGACATCGTCAAGAACGCTTGCAAGGAGCGCATCTATCCTGTAGGACGCCTTGACCGCAACACTACTGGCGTGCTTCTGCTCACAAACGACGGCGACTTGGCTTCGAAGCTGACTCACCCGAAATATGTGAAGAAAAAAATCTATCAAGTGTGGACCGACAAAGACATCGCTGAAGACGATATGCAGCAGCTTGCCGACGGCATCGAACTTGAGGACGGACCAATCCACGCAGATGCAATCAGTTACGTCAACGACCACGACAAGAACCAGGCGGGAATCGAAATCCACAGTGGACGCAACCGTATCGTGCGCCGTATGTTTGAGTCGCTCGGATATCGCGTGACTAAACTTGACCGTGTGTATTTCGCTGGCTTGACAAAGAAGAATCTGCCACGCGGACGCTGGCGTTACCTTACTCAGGAAGAAGTGAACTTCTTGAAACAAGGATCTTTTGAATAGAATTTTAAATCATACAAAATGAAACGTACAAAAATTTCAGAAATATGGGCGCCTGAGTTGATTGGCACAGACGTTTGTGTGAAAGGCTGGGTGCGCACGCGCCGCGGCAACAAGCATGTGCAGTTTGTGGCTCTCAACGACGGCTCTACAATAAAGAACCTTCAGATTGTCTTCGATATGGAGAAATTCTCCGACGAGGATCTGAAACCCATCACAACGGGTGCGAGCATCCACGTAGAAGGCAAACTCGTGGAGTCGCAGGGCAAGGGTCAGACTGCCGAGGTACAGGCGGAAACGCTTGAGATATACGGCACTGCCGATCCTGAGACTTATCCTTTACAGAAAAAAGGACACACTCTCGAATTCCTGCGCGAGAAGGCTCATCTGCGTCCGCGCACAAACACTTTCGGCGCGGTGCTCCGCATACGCCACACGTTGGCTTATGCAATTCACAAATTCTTCAACGACCGTGGTTTCTTCTATCTCAACACGCCGCTCATCACATCGAGCGACTGCGAGGGTGCCGGCGCGATGTTTCAAGTGACAACGCTTGACCTCAACGACATCCCTAAGAACGAAGAGGGCAAGGTGGATTATTCTCAGGATTTCTTCGGAAAGCCTGCCAGCCTTACCGTTTCCGGACAGCTTGAGGGCGAGCTTGGAGCAACGGCTCTCGGCGCAATCTATACGTTCGGACCTACGTTCCGCGCCGAGAATTCCAACACTCCGCGCCACTTGTCGGAATTCTGGATGATTGAGCCTGAGGTTGCGTTCAACGACATCAACGACAATATGGAGTTGGCAGAGGATTTCATCAAATATTGCGTAAGCTATGCTCTCGAGCATGCTGCCGATGATATTGAATTCCTTGCAAAGATGTATGACGAGGATCTTGTTGAGCGACTCAAATCGGTTGTCAACACAGAATTTGTACGACTCACTTATACTGAGGGTGTGAAAATCCTTGAGGAGTCGGGACATAAGTTTGAATTCCCTGTTTATTGGGGCGCCGACCTTCAGAGCGAGCATGAGCGTTTCCTCGTAGAGGAACATTTCAAGCGCCCTGTAATCCTTACCGACTATCCGAAGGAAATCAAGGCTTTCTATATGAAGCAGAACGAAGACGGCAAGACTGTGCGTGCCATGGACGTGCTGTTCCCGAAAATCGGAGAGATTATCGGTGGTTCGGAGCGTGAGGAAAGCTATGAGAAGCTGAGCCAGCGCATCGAGGAACTCAACATTCCGATGAAGGATATGTGGTGGTATCTTGACACTCGCCGTTTCGGCACTGTGCCTCACTCTGGTTTCGGACTCGGCTTCGAGCGCCTTGTGCTGTTCGTGACTGGTATGACCAATATCCGCGACGTCATTGCGTTCCCACGCACTCCGGGTAACTGCGAGTTCTAATCGCAAGACATGACAAAATAATTTAGGACTGGTTTGAGGCCGAATGGCTGAAAATCAGTCCTATTTTTTTATAAAACAGACTGAATACTATGGGAAAAAGTGAATTCTTACAAGATTTCAAAGCCTTCGCGATGCGGGGCAACGTGATTGACATGGCTGTCGGTGTGATTATCGGCGGCGCTTTCGGTAAAATTATCTCTTCTGTTGTCGCCGACGTGATTATGCCTCCTCTCGGGCTGCTTGTCGGAGGAGTGAATTTCACAGACCTTAAGCTTGAGTTGAAACCTGCGGAGATGGTCGACGGCGTGATGCAGGATGCCGTGACGCTGAACTATGGAAATTTCTTGCAGACGGCGTTCGACTTTATTATCATTGCCTTGTCGATTTTCTTGTTTGTCAAACTTATCGGCAAACTGATGCGCAAAAAGGAGGAGGAGCCTGCCGCACCTCCGGCTCCAAGCAAGGAAGAGCAGCTGCTCACTGAAATCCGCGATTTGCTGAAGAAGCAGAGCGAGAAATAGGTTATTTAAGTTTTTCTTTCAGAAAACGTCCGGTGTAGCTATCCGGGCATGCCGCGATGTCCTCGGGTGTGCCCGCACACACGATGTGTCCGCCGCCGTTGCCTCCCTCAGGACCCATGTCTATCACGTGGTCGGCACACTTCACCACATCGAGATTGTGCTCGATGATTATGATTGTGTGTCCCTTCTCAATAAGACGGTTGAACGATGCCATCAGAGTGTTGATGTCGTGGAAATGCAGACCCGTGGTAGGCTCGTCGAAGATGAACATCGACGGGCGCTGCTTCTCCTGACTGAGGAAATAAGCCAACTTTATGCGTTGGTTCTCACCGCCCGACAGTGTCGACGACGATTGTCCCATCTTGACGTAGCCCAATCCCACCTGCTGCAGCGGCAACAGGCGTTTCACGATGCGTGTCTCCGTAGTGCCCTTCGACTCGCTGAAAAACTCGATGGCCTGGTTGATGGTCATGTTGAGGATGTCGTAGATGTTCTTGCCGCGGTATTCGATGGCAAGAACCTCCGGCTTGTATCGCTTGCCGTGGCACGATTCGCATTGCAGCGTGATGTCTGCCATAAACTGCATCTCGATGGTGATTGTGCCTTCGCCCTTGCATTCCTCGCAGCGTCCGCCATCGGCGTTGTAGGAGAAATATCCGGCGTCGAAGCCCATTTGTTTCGCGCCCTGCTGCTCGGCAAATAGCCTGCGGATTTCGTCGAAAGCCTTAAGATAGGTCGCCGCATTGCTGCGCGAAGATTTCCCGATGGGGTTCTGGTCTACAAATTCCACGCTGTTGATGAGCGACAGGTCGCCGCGCAGATCGGTGTATGACCCTGTGTTCTCGCAAGCCTCGCCGAAGTGGCGCAGCAGCGCGTTGTAGAGGATGTCGCGCACGAGAGTCGACTTTCCAGAGCCGCTCACGCCGGTCACCACGGTCATCACCTGCAGCGGGAAGCGCACGTCGATGCCCTTGATGTTGTTTTGCGCCGCACCGATAATCTCGATGTAGTTGTGAGTGCGCCGGCGCAGCTTGGGCAGAGGTATTTGCATCTCGCCGGTTAGATATTTTGCCGTCAGGCTGTCGGTGGCTTTGTCGAGCTTGTCGACAGGCCCTTGATACACCACATTGCCGCCTCCGCGTCCAGCCAAAGGTCCGATGTCGATAATCCAGTCGGCGGCACGCATGATTTCCTCGTCGTGCTCCACAACGACCACCGTGTTTCCCAGCTGCTGCAGGCGGCGCAACACGCGGATAAGCCGTTCGGTGTCGCGTGAGTGCAGTCCGATGCTCGGTTCGTCGAGGATGTAGAGCGACCCTACAAGGCTGCTTCCCAATGAAGTGGCGAGGTTGATGCGCTGGCTTTCGCCGCCCGACAACGATGACGACAGGCGGTCGAGCGTCAGATATTCCAGTCCCACATCGCAAAGATATCCTATGCGGGTGCGAATCTCCGTGAGCAAGCGTTTGGCGATGCGTGCGTCGGAGTCGTCAAGGCTTAAGGTGTCAAACCATTGGCGCACGTCGCTTACCGGCATCCGCACGATGTCGGCTATCGTTTTGCCGGCAATTTTCACGTATAGAGCCTCGTGCCGCAGACGGCTTCCGTGGCATTCGGGGCACGCTGCCTTTCCGCGGTAGCGCGCCATCATCACTCGGTATTGTATCTTGTATTGGTTGTCTTTCACCATATCGAAGAAGCTGTCGATGCCGTATATTCCCGGCGCACCGTGCCACAGCAGCGCGCGCTCCTCGTCGGATAGTTGGTAATACGGGCGATGCACGTGGAAACCGCGTTTGGCGGCGGCGATGATAAACGCACGCTTCCATTCGCTCATTTTCTCTCCACGCCAGCACACGACGGCGTCGTCGTAGACCGACAGCGCCTTGTTGGGGATAACAAGGTTCTCGTCAATGCCGAGCACACGTCCGAATCCCTCGCAGGTGGGGCATGCGCCGTAAGGGTTGTTGAAGTTGAACAGCTGGTCGGTTGGCTCGATAAACTCGATGCCGTCCTCCTCGAATCGTTTTGAGAAAGCCGCGGCCGCGATGCCGTCGGGCGTCCATGCGAGCAGACGGCATTGTCCGTCGCCTTCGTAGAACGCCGTTTCCACAGAGTCGGTAAGGCGGCTTATGGTGTCGGCGTCGGAAGAGACGGTCAGACGGTCGATTAGCAGGTTGCAGTTCGTGTCGCAGTCTTTGGCATCGTCAATCTGTAGAAATTCGCCGTTGCGCTCAATGCGTGAAAAGCCTTCCTTTTTGTAGATGTCGAGCTGCTCCTCGATGGTTCGTCCAGATGGCAGGACGATGGGTGCGACGATGGCGATGCGTGTGCCGTCGGCATAGTTTTTCATGCATTCAACAACATCATCCACCGTGTTTTTCTTCACCAAGTTGCCCGATACGGGCGAGAACGTCTTGCCGATACGTGCAAACAGCAGCCGCAGATAGTCGTAGATTTCCGATGCTGTTCCCACCGTGCTTCGCGGGTTGCGCGTCGACACTTTCTGCTCGATGGCGATGGCAGGCGGCAATCCTTTAATGAAGTCGCATTCAGGCTTCTGCATACGGCCGAGAAACTGCCGGGCATACGATGACATGCTCTCCACGTAACGCCGTTGTCCTTCGGCATAAAGCGTGTCGAACGCCAACGACGATTTGCCGGAGCCGGAAAGTCCGGTGATAACGATGAATTTGCCGCGAGGAATCTCCAAATCTATGTTTTTCAGATTGTTGACCCTTGCGCCTTTTATGATGATATTGTTGTTCGCCATACGTTAATTTTTCAATTTGTCGAAGTCTATTCCCGAAGGCGACTGGAACGCTCTCAAGCCGAACTTGCCGAGCGAGGCGTAAGCCGTCTCTACAATTTCCGCCTTGAAGTGCTCAAAATCGACCCATTGCGTGCATGAAGTGAAGCAGTAAAGCTCCACGGGCAGTCCGCAAGCCGACACTGGCTGTTGGCGCACCATCAGGTGCGGCTGCGGGTTGGTGAGTGGATTTGAGCGCATGCGGTGCTCCATATAGAATCGGAAAAAGAATAGGTTTGTCACGTCGGTGCCGTATGTCGGGCAGTCGGGAATCATTGCCGCCAGGCGTTCAACCTCGTCGGCAGAGCACGTGTGCACCGAAGTGATGTCGATATAAACCATTTCGCGCATCCGGCGTCCGCCCTCTTCCCACATGTTGCGGAAGTTCTGAAACGACTCTGTAATCAGCGCATGTGTGGGGATGGTTGTGACCGAATTGTCCCAATTCTGCACTTTCACGAAATTGAGAGTCACGGCGGTTACCAGACCGTTGGCGCCGCGCTTTTCGAGAATCATCCAGTCGCCCGGACGCAGGATGTCGTAGTAGTTGATTTGTATGCCTGCCACAAGTCCCATTATCGAGTCCTTGAACACCAGCATGAGCACGGCTGCCGAGGCACCGAGTCCGGCAAGGATGGTGCTTGGCTCACGGTTGAGCAATATGCTGACAGCAAGGATTATGCCCACGCATACCACAAGAATCTTGAATGTCTGGTATATACCAGTCAGCGGACGTTTTCTCAGCAGCTCGGATTCAGAGCTGATAATCTGGAACGAAGAGATGAACGCGCATACCAGTCGTGTGGATATTGCGACGATGAGCAGCAGAAACGCTTTGTCGATGACGGTGACGGTCATCGGATGGTCGCTGAACAGCATTGGCACAAACATATAGGCGAGCAGTGCCGGGAGCAGGTATGCCGCCAGGTTGAGCACGCGGCTGTTGAACAGATGGTCGTCCCATGTTGCATCGGTCTTTTCCGTGAACCGTTTGACAAGAGGAAATACTATCTTCTTGAGCAGAAAGTATGCCAGCAGACAGATTGCGGCTATGATGCCTATGCCAAGCAGTCTGTCGGCGGAGGATAGGTTGGCAGGGTGGTCGGAAAAACCGACGATGTCATAGAAAGACAACATGGCTTGCTATTTCTTTTTTTCTTCCGGAGCGAACTCGTTTTTGTAGTCGATTGCCACGCGCGGGCGAAGCAATGCGCGGACAACGAGAACCACGCCGGCAATGATGAACGGAAGGCTTAGAAGCTGTCCCATGTTGAGGAGCATTCCCACTTCGAAACTTTCCTGTGGGTTCTTGACAAACTCGATGAGGAAGCGGCATAAGAAAAGAACTACGAAAAACACTCCAGTAATCAGTCCGCGGCGTTCCTCTGAGTTGCGCTTCCAGTACATCCACATCAGCAGTCCGAACAGTGCGAAGTAGCAAAGAGCCTCATAAATCTGCGTAGGGTGGCAAGCCACCTTGTAACCGTATTCGGCACACATGTTCTGCCATTCCAGAGAGTCGACAAAATAGAATCCCCACGGAAGCGTGGTGACATGTCCGAAAATCTCGGAGTTGAAAAGATTGCCCAGACGGATAAGTCCGCCAACGAGAGCCACAGGCACCACAAGACGGTCGAGAGTCCACAGCGGCGAGCGCTTGGTGACGAAATAGGAGTAGAGGCAGATGCCGATAAGGATGCCTATAGCCCCGCCGTGGCTTGCAAGTCCGCCTTCCCAGACTTTGAGTATCTCGGAAGGGTGCTGCGAGTAGTAGTCCCACGCGTAGAAGAACACGTGTCCGAGGCGTGCGCCCACGATGGTGCAGATCACCACAATCACGAAAATCGAATCCACCCAGCTGCTGCGCTCTCCCTCGTGCTTGAACATTTTCGACAGAATCCAAGCGCCGAGGATAAAGCCGATGGCAAACATCAGTCCGTACCAGCGGATGGTGATTGGCGATGAAATCAAGTCGGGGTTGCAGTCCCACGTTATAAAGTTAAGAATTTGTGCAGTCATATCGTTGAATTTTTACTGTTCAGAAATCAGGCCGTAAAGTTACGCAATTCTGCGCTAACAGCCAACATTATTTTCTTTTGAGCAGACGCGGGAAGAGACGTCGGAAGCGTGTCAGCGGCACCGAAAGGCTTCCTCCGGCAATCACCAGGGTCACAGCCACGATTATGAGCACCAGTCCGACGCTTTGCCGTGCCGACATTGTCTCTCCGAAAATCATGATGCCGAAGAATATTGCGGTGACTGGCTCCAGCGCGCCGAGAATTGCGGTTGGGGTGGAGCCGATGCTCTGGATTGCGGCGGTGGTGCACAGGAAGGATATCGCCGTGGGAAATACGGCAAGACCCAGCACGTTGCCCCACATATACCAGTGCGACGGCATCGTTATCTGTCCAATCCACAGCAGTCTGATTATGAACACAGAGAGCCCGAACACGAGAACGTAGAGCGTGATTTTCAGTGTAGGCTCGTCCTTGATGGCTTTCACGCGGTTTACGCCAACGAGATAGATGGCATAGGAGAGCGACGAGAAAAACACGATGATTGAGCCCACAAGGCTTATTGTCGACCCGTCCTCGTTTTTGTAGAGCAGGGCGATGCCGAGCAGTGCCGAGAGCATGCACACTACGGTTGCCGCCCTGAGCCGCTCATGAAACATTACAGCCATTATCAGAGCCACCAGAATGGGGTATATGAATAGCAGCGTGGAGGCGATGCTCGCTCCCATGTAGCCGTAGCTGAGAAACAACGTGAGCGACGACAGCGCTATCATCACGCCGAAAAACAGCAGCGGAGCCACCTCGCAACGCTTTATCGCCAGGCTGCGTCCACGTGCCTTGAGCATTATCGCAAGGAGCGGAATGGCGAAAAGATAGCGGAAAAACAGCACGGAGTCAGAGTCCATGCCGTCGTCGTAGAGTGGTAGCGCGAACAGTGGGTTCATGCCGTATGTGGCTGCAGCCACTGCTCCGAGAAAATAGCCTTTAGCTTTGCCTGTCATGTCGAATGTTTTTATGTATGATGAATTAATGTCGTGCCATGCGGCGTAGTATGGGTTTCTGTCATTTTTGTTTACTGTTAATCGGATACTACATATCCTCAATTGAGGTGCAAAGATAGCAATTCGCATAAAAAAATGAAAATTCAGGTGAAAAAGCGGGACCAAATGTGTTGCCCATTGCAAAGATTTCGTAACTTTGCAATGAAAGAACGGCAACAATGAAGCAGACGAACCAACATACAGTCTTATTCCAGCGGTACTTCCGGCAAGCGGACACCGCGGCGTTGTCGTCGACGATATAAGCCAGTCAGCACGATTTGTGTGGATTGGCTATTTTTTTATTCGGATATTAACTTATTTAATAAGACGAAGATATATATGGAAAACGAAAGTCTTGTATCGATTTCCGACTTCTCAAAGCAGGAGATGCTGGATTTGCTCGAGGATATGAAATATTTTGAGGCAAACCCGAACCGGAAACTTCTTGAGGGCAAAGTCGTGGCGACTCTGTTTTTTGAGCCGTCGACACGCACCCGCCTGAGTTTTGAAACCGCAGTGAACCGTCTTGGCGGACGGGTGATTGGATTCTCCGATGCGGCAACGTCGAGCTCGTCGAAGGGCGAGACGCTGAAGGACACAATCATGATGGTCAACAACTATGTCGACCTGATAATAATGCGCCACTATCTTGAGGGCGCGGCGCGCTATGCGTCGGAGGTGTCGCGTGTGCCGGTCATCAATGCCGGTGACGGTGCCAACCAGCATCCGTCGCAGACAATGCTCGACCTTTACTCTATCTATAAGACCCAGGGCACGCTGCGCGACTTGACAATCACCATGGTGGGCGACTTGAAATATGGCCGCACGGTGCATTCTCTGCTGATGGCAATGTCGTATTTCAACCCTACGTTCAATTTCGTGGCGTGCAACGAGCTGCAAATGCCACAGGAATACAAGGACTTCTGCAATGAGCACGGCATCCGTTACCGCGAGACTCGCGAGTTCTCGCCGGACGTGATTAATGAGAGCGACATCATTTATATGACGCGCGTGCAGCGCGAGCGTTTCTCCGACCTTGAGGAATATGAGCGTGTGAAGAATCTATACAATCTCCACAATTCGATGCTCGACGACAGCAAGCCAACGGTGCGCATCCTGCATCCGCTGCCACGTGTAGGCGAGATTTCGCAGGATGTCGACGACAATCCGAAAGCCTACTATTTCCAGCAGGCGCAGAACGGACTCTATGCCCGTCAGGCAATCATTTGCAAAGTTTTAGGTATTAACGTAAAGGAACTCAGAGAAAATGAACGATAACAGCAACCTCGCCTTCGCCGCTTTGCAGAA
>ERZ780075.853-NODE-853-length-12276-cov-3.159398_pt1 | contig 12276 bp, 15 predicted proteins | sample MGYA00511839_ERZ780075 | MGnify/ENA primary metagenome ERZ780075 (study PRJEB29588, sample SAMEA2155953) | human gut metagenome | biome: human gut; feature: human-associated habitat; material: faeces | place: Denmark | collected 2008/2010 ...
GACCGTTCTGTCGCTTGAAAGCCCCACTGGGGCTTTCATTGCTTCACTTCGTTTCGCAAACGCGAATTTGATAAGCTCCTCTAAGAGATTATGTTTCAATTTTCTTCTATGTATTTCACTACTCTATCTATATTTCCGCTTTCATATTCATCATGTGTTAATTTGAAACACTCATCCTTACTAACACTGCTGTAGTCTATATACCTAGCAATATCTTCTGGAATTAAAAACAAGTTTACTCCTTCTCGTTTCAGCGATTGTAAATCTCCGTGATTGACATCAACAATTACTTCCGCTTCCCAATTTTTTGCTTTAATTACAGACTGTAAATTTTCTTTTAATACAGTACTTCTCTTTTTTTTAAAATATTAAAATGTCCATCATGTCCAACCTGTGAATTTCTCCCATTAGTTACATAGGGTACAATGGCTATTTTTTTTATCATTAACTTGTCCTCCTTTTCCACTTCTTATAACTTCAAATCTTCTGTTGCTTTCAATCTCTCCACAAGACTGAAGGTTAGTTATCCAATTTTTTAACCGCAATCAAATCATAACGTGTCTTTCGATTTGGATTCTTTTCTATGCAATCTTCCAAAATCACTTCCGCCCCTGGCAGCAGTAATTCACGACAACGGCCCGTATTCTTTACATGAACCAATTCTACCTCTTCCGCTCCGTCAATCTTTACCCGCGCAATAAAACGATTGGGACGTTCTATGAAAATTGCTTCCACTACCTTATCATATTTCATGTGCTGTTTCCTATTCTCTTATCATTCGATAGAATGTTCCGGTACCAATTCCTGTTGTCAACTCATAAGCTTGTCCATCAATCCTAAATCCTGCTTTTTGATAGCACTTTACCGCTCTGATATTCCATGTACGAACTTCCAGATACAACGGCTTGTTAGGATATAACTTTTTTGAAATTTCATAAGTAATCAAGAGCATTCGTTGACCATAATGTTTATTACACAAATCAGGATTTACGCCTATTCCAATAAATACCTCTTCTTTTTCCTCCAATATATTGACAAATCCTACCAATATGCTTTCATCCCAAAAACCATAATAATTTTTTTCCCTTTGGGGATTCATGAATCCTATCTGTCGAACTTGCATTTCTTCATAAGAAGGAAGATTATACAAATCGTATTCTCCGCCATATTTCCATGCACATATTTGTCGTTTTGCATCTTCGGATAGATTTCTATATACTAATTCATTCATAACATTTGCCTCGTCGAACTTAAAGTTATCAGTCTGTTTCATCTTTTTTATAACTTTTATTGGCTCTTCATTAGGATGTGTGGTATAGAAAAACGCTTTGGAATCTCAACTCACAGCAGCAATGTTGAATCAGTCCTGCTCCAGCTTTACCTGCTCACCTGTGTCTGCCTCAAATTCCTCTAGCTGCTTAAGCCAATATTCCTTATCTTTATTTGTTATCATTCTTATGACTTTACATGGATTTCCTGCCGCTATCACACTATCCGGAATATCCTTTGTGACAACCGACCCTGAGCCTATGACAACATTTGAACCTATGGTCACACCCGGATTGATGACCGTATTGCCACCGATCCATACATTATCGCCTATTGTAACCGGCTTGCCAAGCTCCACACCGGTATTTCTGATCATCGCATCTATCGGATGACATGCACAGTATATATTGACCCTTGGTCCCAGAAATGCATGATCTCCAATGATGACATCACACTGATCCAGAACTATCAGCCCTGTATTTGCATAGAAATAATCTCCCACGTGTATATTGGTTCCATAGTCACAATAAAAAGGTGGCTCTATATAACACTCCTTTCCCATGTGTGCAAATAATTTTCCAAGATATTCTCCGGTTCTTGTCATAGTCTCAGACCTCGAAGCACTGTTGAACTTATCTACCAGATCCTTCGCCTTACCCTCCGGATCCCAATCCACACATCTGTATAATTTACTTGCTTTCATTCTTCCAAGCATTTTCTCTACTCTATCCATAGCATTTTCTCCTCGCATTTATAATATTTACTCATCATGTTTATAACTGACTAAAGGATACCATTGTTTATGTCTGTAATCAACTTCTAGCAACAGAAAAGTGGACTGTGAAAATAGGCCCATTTTTATCTATCTTTTATTAATACACATAAAGGTACATTCCAAACCAATGCAGCGCAGCCCCCAGCATCACAAAGATATGCCAGATAAAGTGCATCCCCTTGGTGTCCTTCACAAATGGAATCATGCCGAGCGTATAGACAATACCACCGCCCACGATCCATCCCAAGAGCGGCTTGTCATTTCTGAACCAGTCTGGAATGAACATGATGGCGCTCCATCCGATGACGAAGTACAGCGTATAGTGTATCGGTCGGAACCTGCCTGGTCCGAACACACATATGATGGTGATCCCCGCTATGATGAGCGCCCACTGCACACAGAACAACACTATTCCAAGCACATTTTCCCAGTACACAAGGTACATCGGAGCAAATGTTCCGCCTATCAGCAGATATATCGAGGAATAGTCAAATCTTCTCCAGATACGCTTGACTGCTAGCCCGGATTTGTATGAGTGATACAGGCAGCTCATAAGAAACATCAATATCAGTGATATTCCATAAAAACACGATGCCATCACTTTGAGCCCTGTGTCTGACTTCAGGAGAAGAAGGACAAAGCCGGCTATGGCAAGTCCTGCTCCTATTCCATGGGTGACTGCATTTCCCACTTCCTCAAGCACGGTGAGTTTTGGTGGCTCATTCAGTTCCCTGTAGTGCTGCCTTTTTGCTCTTTTTGCCTCTTTCTTCTCTTCTTTTCTTTTCTCTTTGTCCAGCTCAGCTTTCTGCTGAGTGCTCATATCTGATTCCGAGTTCTTTATTTCTGCCATATTTAATCCTGAAACTCCTTTCTATCTATAATTCTATCTATAATTTATTCTGCTATCTATAATCTACACTGTCTTACAACCGCAGTTTCCTGCACCGTACAGAGTACAGCCCTGGGTTCATCATCGCAGATCGCTAAAGTGCCTCAAACACCTACACGCTACGTATCCCACTACAATTACTATAATATACACAAAATTTGATAAAAGAGCAACAAGTACTCCCATGCTCTGCTTCACGACTGCGGTTTCAGATGTCCAGTCAAGCTTTGGCATCTTGAGATCGTTGAAATGATATTCTTTTTTTTCTGGATGTTTCTGTGATATACTTATACGCGGTCGTATCAGACCGGAAAGGAAATATTATGTTACAAAAATTATATGTTTTTTTCAGGAAAGAAACCGTTTTGTCAATTGCAGTGATCCTGGCGCTTCTTTCTATGTTCTGGGTCAGACCGGATAAGGCTTATTTTACTTATATCGATTTCAGGACTCTCGGGCTCCTCTTCTGTTTGATGGCAATTGTAGCTGGTTTGAAGGCTGTTGGTGTTTTTGATATACTTGCCCAAAAATTGCTGATGGGAACATCGGGAACTGTGGGTGTGATCAGGCTGTTGGTACTCTTATGTTTCTTCCTGTCAATGGTGATCACCAATGATGTGGCATTGATTACTTTTGTTCCTCTTGCACTGATCATTGTGCATAAACTGCCAAAGGAACTGGGCAATTACTGGCTTCTTAAAATAGTAGCCATGCAGACAATCGCTGCTAATCTCGGAAGCATGCTCACACCAATCGGAAATCCGCAGAACCTTTATCTATATGCCAGAGCAGGGATGTCCGCGGCAGGATTAATAACCCTGATGCTTCCCTATTCCGCCACAGCACTTATCCTTCTTCTGATATGGATACAGGTAGCCGCTGCCAAAGCACCTCACGTATGCGGTTCCGAAAAAGATAAAACTCTTTTGGGATTCTCTGACAGAAAAGAACTTAACATGGAATACCTGGCCGCTTACCTGATCTTATTTACAATCTGCCTGCTCACTGTTGCACGTATCATTCCATACCAGATTCCTCTTGTATTGGTTCTTATATATATGCTGCTAAGAAACAGGGAAAATATAAGCAGGGTGGATTACTCCCTGCTTGCCACCTTTATCGCATTATTTATTTTTATCGGCAACCTTGGAAGGATTCCGCAATTCAGCAGTTTTCTGGAAAGAATCATGGCAGGAAGGGAAACACTTACTGCTGTTCTTGCCAGTCAGATTATGAGCAATGTTCCCGCTGCGCTTCTTTTATCCGGCTTTACAGATAATTACCGGGCTTTAATTGTCGGAACCAATATTGGAGGTCTCGGCACTCTGATTGCATCCATGGCAAGCCTGATAAGTTTCAAATATATTGCAAAAGAAAACAGGAATCTGAGAGGGAAGTATTTGGGAATATTCACAGCCTCCAATATTATATTCATGATATTCATGTTAATATTGTATTTTTTTCTTAGATAAAGGTTTTCCCGGAATACTTGCAGATTTTCTGTGCCTGGCAGGAAAAAGAACCATTAAACCAGACATGGAAAGCACGTAAGCAGGATTAAGAGAGGATACAGATTATGGAAGATTCTTACGTATTACAACTATTAAAACCAAAGTTTAAAGATTTTCATTTGTGTTTCTGCGGATTTGCAGAATGCAAGCCATTACATAGCTATGGACCGGCCGCAAGACCCAATTATATTTTGCATTATGTAATGAAGGGCAAAGGTATCTATCAGGTAGGTGAAACGAAGTATCAGCTGAAAGAAGGACAGGCCTTTCTGATCGAGCCGGAAAGCCTTACCTTTTATCAGGCAGATAAAACGGACCCATGGTCTTACCTTTGGGTAGGATTTGGTGGTACGGAGGCACAGAGATTTGTCAGAGATCTCGGATTGAACAGTCGTCAGCTTACATGCGAGTGTGAATATGGAGAAGAACTGAAAGAAATTGTATTTGAAATGCTTCATCATACGCGTTCAACTGCAGAAAATCTTTACTATCTCCAGGGAAAGCTCTATCAGTTTTTCTCAGTACTGGCTCGTGGGATTGAAATTCAGCAATATTCGAATGATACAAAAGAAAGCATACATGTGCAGGAAGCAATTGCCTATATAAAGAATTACTATTCACAGAAAATCACAGTGGAAGATATAGCAAATTATTTGGCACTAAATCGAAGCTATTTATATACAATATTTATGAACAGTCTTGGAATCTCTCCGAAAGATTTTTTGACGGAATTTCGAATTTCCAGAGGAAAGGAGCAGCTCGCACTTACAAATCTGTCTGTGGAGGAAATTGCAGTTTCCTGCGGCTATCGTAATTCCCTTGCTTTCGGTAAAGTATTCAAGCAGAAAGTGGGAATAACGCCGACCCAATATCGTAATGACAACAGAAAGGATGCCCGAGAACGATTGATCCGTGCACAAAATGAACTGAAAGAATATAAGAAGCATAAAACAATTTATGTAGGAAACATCGAAAAAGAATAGATAAAATGTTAAAAAAGCATCTGATACCTAACATTTGAGATATAAATCTTAACAAAAAGGTATAACGGATGCTTTTTTTGTACGCTATACTTGTATCAACAAACATAAGGAACAAGTGCACAGGTTTCTTCACTTAAACAACAAATAAACAAATGAGTGTTAGAGGAGGAGAATCATGGAAAATCAAAATGAGACTCAGAAAAATCCGCAATATAAATATGCGTCCACAAGAGAAAAATTATGTTTTGGAATTGGAGCAATCGGTAAAGATGCAATTTGCAATTTAGTAGGAGCATTTTTAATGCTTTATTTTACAGATACATTGTATCTGGCACCGGCATTTGTCGGCATACTGTTTTTTGTAGCAAGAATATGGGATGCGATCAATGACCCAATGATGGGAATGATTGTTGACAATACACATACACGTTTTGGTAAATTCAGAATCTGGCTTGTAATCGGAACATTGGTAAATTCAGTTGTATTTGTTTTGTTATTCCACAGTTTTAACCTGTCAGGAACAGCATTGTACGTATATGTATCCGTTATGTACATCTTATATGGAATGACTTATACAATCATGGATGTCCCTTACTGGTCATGGCTTCCGAACTTGACAAATGATCCGCACGAACGTGAGAAAGTATCCGTAATTCCAAGATTTTTCGCAAGTCTTGCAGGATTTTCAGTAGCAACATTTGGACTTTACATTATCAATTACCTGAACAAAGTTGCAGGCGAGAGCAATCTCTACGCAGAAAAAGGATATACACTTTTCGCAATCATTATCGCAGTTATTTTCATCGTTACAATCGGTATTACCGTATTTAATGTAAAAGAGGAATCAACATTATGGGTATCATCAGAAAAGACAAGTCTGAAACAGGCATTTCAAGTAATTGTAAAAAATGATCAGCTACTTGCATTTATCGGACTACTTTTGACATTTAACCTTTGTACACAGCTTGCAAAAAGCTTTGCTGTATATTATTTCAAATGTGTATGCCATGATGAATATCTGTATTCTATTTTTGGATTTGCGATTATTGCTGAGATGGCAGGACTTGTATTCTTCCCGAAAATCGCAGAAAAAATTAGCCGTGAAAAAGTATACGCATTTGCATGCGGACTTCCGATTGTTGGATTTGTACTGCTCGGTGCAGCAGGCTATGTAGCACCACAGAACAAAGTGTTAGTTATTGTATGTTGTGCGCTTCTTTTCTTTGGATCAGGTCTTTCACTTGGAGTAACAACATGCTGTATGGCAGATGTTATCGACTATGGAGAAGTGAAATTTGGTGTACGAAATGAAAGTGTAACATGCTCTGCACAGACATTCCTTATGAAGGCAGCTATGGCAGCAGCAGGTGGATTAACAGGAATTGGTCTTCAGATTGTAGGATACAACGCAAAAGCGGTAACGCAGAGCGCAGCAACCGTAATGGGTATTCGCGTATTAATGATTGTAATTCCAATTATTCTTGCATTTGCCAGCTTTGGTATTTACAAAAAATACTACACTTTAAAAGGTGAGAAGATGGAAGAAATCACAAGAAAAGTAAATGAAATGCATGCGAAAAAGCACACAGCTTAAAAGACAACAATTCAATTGTAAAAGAGGTAGTATATGAGACAGATTATTTTTCACAAGGAAACGAAAACTTTTCATTTATACAATGAAAAAATCAGTTATATCTTATGTGTATTAGAAAATGGACATCTGGGACAATTATATTTTGGAAAACGACTTCATGATAAAGCAGATTTTTCTTATCTGGTTGAAAAATGTGGACGCCCAATGACATCATATATATATGAATGGGATCGTACTTTTTCATTGGAACATATCCGACAGGAATATCCTGTTTACGGTACGACAGACTACAGACATCCGGCAATTGAATTGTTGCAGGAAAATGGCAGCAGGATCAGTGAGTTCCAATATGACAGCTATGAGATTATTGCCGGAAAACCGAAGCTCTCCGGATTGCCGGCAACTTACACAGAGTCCGAGGAGGAAGCGCAGACATTGCGCATCTTCCTGAAAGACGCTTTGACTGGTGCAAAACTGGCGCTTTTATATACGATTTTTGATGAATATAGTGCAATTGCAAGAAGTGCTTATATTGAAAATGCCGGTGAGAAAAATCTGCATGTATTAAATATGATGAGCTTAAGCCTGGATCTTCCGGATAAGGATTATGAATGGATGCAGTTGTCCGGTGCGTGGTCCAGAGAGCGCTATATTAAAAATCGAACATTGGAGCAAGGCATAACAGCTATCGACAGCATGCGCGGAAATTCTTCTCACGAACATAATCCGTTCCTTGCTTTAAAACGTCACAACACAGATGAAAATGCAGGAGAAGCAATCGGAATAAGTCTTGTATACAGTGGAAATTTCCGTATGCAGGCAGAAGTAGATACACATGATGTGACACGAATTACAGCCGGGATCAATCCGGAAGGATTCGATTGGAAATTAGAACCGGGAGAAAGCTTTCAGACACCGGAAGCAGTTCTGGTTTACAGTGAAAATGGATTAAATGGCATGAGTCAGACATTCCAGAAGCTGTATGCTAAGAGACTCGCAAGAGGGTACTGGCGTGATAAGGCAAGACCGATTTTAAATAACAACTGGGAAGCAACTTATTTTGACTTTACAGAAGATCGCCTTGTAGAGATTGCAAAGAAAGCAAAAGAATGTGGAGTAGAACTGTTTGTCTTAGATGACGGATGGTTTGGCGCAAGAAGAAATGACAGAGCCGGTCTTGGTGATTGGGTGGCAAATGAAGAGCTTCTGCCAAATGGCATCAAGGGCCTGTCAGAAAGAATTGAAGCACTGGGATTAAAATTCGGTCTTTGGTTTGAGCCGGAGATGGTAAATAAAGACTCTGATCTTTATCGATCACATCCGGACTGGATCTTACAGACACCGGGAAGAAGTACATCACACGGCAGATATCAGTATGTACTCGATTTTTCAAGAAAAGAAGTAGTAGATCATATTTACGGAATGATGGCAAAGTTATTATCGGAGTCGAAAATCTCATATATTAAATGGGATATGAACCGAAGCATTACAGAATGCTACAGCAGCAAACTTCCTTCAGACAGACAGGGAGAAGTGTTCCATCGTTATATTTTAGGTGTATATGCTCTGTATGAACGTTTGACAAATGAGTTTCCGGAAGTATTATTCGAATCCTGCGCCAGCGGTGGCGGAAGATTTGACCCGGGAATGCTGTATTATGCACCACAGGGATGGACAAGTGATGATTCGGATGCAATTGAGCGTCTGAAGATTCAGTATGGAACTTCTATGTGTTATCCGCTCAGCAGTATGGGAAGCCATGTGTCTGTTGTCCCGAATCACCAGGTATTTCGCAATACCCCATTACATACAAGAGCGAATGTAGCATACTTTGGAACTTTCGGATACGAACTGGATCTCAACAAATTGACAGAAGAAGAAATCAAAGAAGTAAAAGAACAGATCACATTTATGAAAGAATACCGGGAAGTGTTACAGTTTGGAACATTTTATCGTCTGAAAAGTCCATTCGAAGGAAATGAGACGGTATGGATGGTGACAAATGAAGACCGCACGCTTGCAATCGTAGGCTACTATCGTGTTTTAAATGGAGTGAATCAGCCGTATAGCCGTGTCAGATTACAGGGATTGAACCCGGATATGATTTATGAAAATGTATGGAACCATACAGAAAATTACGGAGATGAATTAATGAATTATGGATTGATCACATCCGATGCGACAGCTGGTGAAGTGCCTGGGAATGTGACTCCTTGTACTGATTTTGAATCTAGAATATATATGCTGAAAGGCAAAAAAGTTCAGGAGGTAAGATAGAAAATGACGAAGACAAAAAGAATCATCGGAATGGTACTGGGAATATTGTTCATAGGATTATGTGTATCTTTCTTACGACTTTCACAATTTGGTGTGGATCCGTTCAGTGCGATGAATCTTGGAATCAGCGGGTTTATCGGATGGAGTTTTGGAACGTGGCAGCTGCTTATCAATGCGATCATTCTTGTAGTTGTATTCTTTCAGGCAAGATCCTGCATTGGTGCGGGTACCATTATCAATATGATATTTGTCGGATACATTGCAGACTTTATTTGTTATGTAGCGAATGATGTAGTGCAGATTCAGATGAATCTGCCACTGCGTATCATTGCACTGCTGCTTGCTCAGCTGATGGCATCTATGGGAGTGGCATTATATATGGTCGCAAATATGGGAATCGCTCCATATGACAGCGTCGCAATTATAATCGAGAAACTGACACATCAGAAAATTCCATTCCATAAAGCAAGGGTTCTTTCAGATGTTGTTGTTGTGATTATCGGAATCATATTTGCCATTGCATCCGGGGCAGGTATCTGGTCGGTAGTAGGAATTGGTACAATTATAAATGCCTGCTTCAACGGTCCATTGATTCAATTTTTTAAAACAAAACTGGAGAGATTTTACTTGTAAAATCTAAGGATTACAATTCTCCAATTCTTGCAAGGCTCATATCCAGAACGGATACAGGCCTTTCTTTTTCACCAGTAGCTTCATCCAAACCTTCACATTGAATAATGAACCCTTCTCTTTGGTAAAAAGAAATTGCTCTGGCATTCTTCTGGTATACATTTAATCGTAAGCTAACTTTTTTATCCTTAACATAATCTAATAAAAGCTTACCTATGCCACATGACTGCATTTCATCGGAGACAAAAATACCTTCGATATATTCATCATTTAGTCCTACAAATCCTTGTATCATTTTATCTGCTTCAAACACATAGACTTCGGATTGTGACATCATTTCTTTTACTAATTCATAATTACTTTTCCAGTATTGATTGGAAATAAAATAATGTGCTTTCAGATTTGTCTTTAACCATATGTCAGCAACTCTATCGATATCTCCGTTCAGCAACTTTCTAATCATAACAAATATTCTCCACAACTACATCCTTTATGCTTTTCTCTTTTTTCCATTCTATCACAAGCTCACCATTAATCATCAATTTTTTGATATTTTTTCTTTTCCCCCACTGTAAAACAGCCTCTGAGCGTTTCGTTATATAGAGGGATACAAATAAGAGCAAGATCCACCCATGTTTAACAGTATTGCCGTTTGGCATCCTGTTCTCCTATGGGATTTATCTTGATGGGGATCTCCCCATACCCTCTCAATAACAGACGTTTCACTTGTCTGTTGGTTCCACCTAAAGGTGTTCACAGCACTATTTCTAATATCGGAAGGGACAGCCGATATTAAAATATGTGGACTCCCGGTGGGAGGAACAGTCGAAGCGAAAGGAGGATCTGCTCCATATTTGCAAGGTATATCCGCTGTAATAAGAGATTCACCTCTATCAATTTCTACAAATACATTCCTGTTTTCTTTAAAGCACTCCAGCTTATGTCCTTCTTTCGCACAATGCACATAAAATGTCAGCTTTCCCTTTTCCATTTGGTAGCCATAATGCAATGGTACAATATAAGGGAATTCACCGTCAAACATTCCTAAATGCATATATCTTGCTGACGCAATAATTGTCTCGATTTTATCAATGTCAGTAATCTCTCTATCTTTCCTTCGCATAGTTTTTTACTCCCTTCAAATTTCGATTTCTCAGTTTCAAAAATTGGAAGTTGTTGATTTCTTTATTATCTAATCTGTTAGTAATCTATCCAACAGCATCTGCCTATTATTTATAAACATTTCTGTTACCTGGTAACTCTCTGTATCCTCATATTCGCACAGATGTATGCGTCCATTATCAAAACAATAGATATCTGCATCTGGTATTCCTAACAAAATTGGCGAATGTGTAACTATAATAAACTGTGCTCCCTCTTTTGCACATCTGTATATTTGCATCAACAATGTAAGCTGTCTCTGCGGCGATAATGCAGCTTCCGGCTCGTCAAAAAGATACAAGCCATTTGGATTCATATTATTCTGCGCCAATGCGAGAAAACTCTCTCCATGTGATTTTTCATGATATTTAGCGGAAGGATGTGTAATATCTGCATATTCTTCTTCCTGCGTTGCAACATTATAAAAGCTTTCTGCCCTAAGAAAATATCCCCACTTTTCCTTCCGATAGCCTTTGGCAATTCTTATCGCATCACACAACTCTGAATGTGTATCATGCGTAGAAAAAACATAATTCTTTGTTCCTCCCTCAGGATTAAAACCATGTGCTACGGCAAGTGCTTCCAATAAAGTTGATTTACCACTGCCATTTTCTCCAACAAAAAAGGTGATTGGTTTATTGAAATCAAGTTTTTCAATTCCCTTAAAAGCCTCGATTTCCTTTAAATAACTATCGTTATCAATTCTATTCCAATCGAATATTACTCTTTGTATGAATTGATTATTCATTTAATTCAGCCTCAATTTCTTCAATAGTAGGCATATTTGCATCTGTAATCAATTCGTCCTCAACCTGAGGACAAATCACTGCGTCAGGATACATCTCATAAAAATATCTCATATATTTCAAATTAGTTGGAGAAAATGATTTCACATCTGGCAAAATGGATTTCAAATCGTCACTCACCGTTTTATAGAATCCCGTTCCATACCCGAACTGTTCGCTCATAGATGAAATGCCCTTACCAAGTTTCCAATAAAATCTCAGCATCTCATCATTTATCTTCATAGAAGCCCTGATTTGGCTTTTTCTAAAATCAGTGGATATTCCGGCAATCCACTCTTTATATTCATTATCAGCCTTAATCAATTCGCTCATATACAATCCTTTCTAATGTGTCAGTTAGAAAAATTCCGATTCTAATGTCTCTATTATACCATAATGATA
>ERZ780075.860-NODE-860-length-12202-cov-3.558821_pt1 | contig 12202 bp, 11 predicted proteins | sample MGYA00511839_ERZ780075 | MGnify/ENA primary metagenome ERZ780075 (study PRJEB29588, sample SAMEA2155953) | human gut metagenome | biome: human gut; feature: human-associated habitat; material: faeces | place: Denmark | collected 2008/2010 ...
ATCACAGTTGCTATTGCATATCCGATTCGCTTCATGTTCTTCTCCATTCAACAACATGCACTATAATCTTCCTCTGTTTTCTTCTATCCATTTAACCGCATAGTCAACGATCTGTCTCTGACTCATTAATTTGACTGTTGCATTTCCAATCTGAACGGTATGTACTGTATGGAATTTCTCGAAATCTTCTCCAATCTGTGTAAAATCTTCTCCCCATATGTCTCATTATGTTTCATTTTCTGTTGAAAACACCCGACTAATTCCTTTAAAATTCATACTTTCTTAACTCACAATTCTTTATCCCAAATGCTGCAAATTCCTCGTTCGTCATATCCCGGAAATACGACTCAATAATACGGGAGATTCCGTTATGCGCCACCAACAGGTACACCGTCCCATCACTTTCCGCTTCCTTCTTAATATCATCCAGCAGATTATAGATTCTCTGGGAAAGCTTCAGCATGGACTCCCCACCATCATAACTGTTGACAAACTGCGCCTTTGCAACGGAAAATTCCGCACCATTTCGCGGTGTGGACTCATACCGTCCAAAATTCTGCTCCTTCAATCGCAGTTCTTCCTCTGCCGGAACGCCGGTCACTTCCGCGATATGCTTTGCGGTATCTGCCGCACGCATCAGCGGCGAATACAGAATCTTATCAATATGGATTCCTTCTGCCTTGATCCGTTCGCCCAATTCCTTTGCCTGTGTATGTCCAAGTTCTGTAAGTGCAATATCCGTCGCGCCACAGATTTTATTCTCTACATTCCAGATTGTCTGTCCATGTCTTGTAAAATAGAAGTATGCCATCGTATCTGTTCCTCCTGTCTTTTCTACCAAGATACTACCATATCTAATCCTTGAATTCCACCGCATGTTTTCGCTTCCAGATCGGGAAGAGGTTCCGCTGGCAGATATAATTCTCGCGCTCTTTGATTCCAACCGCATGGAAAAATGTCTTCCACATATCGGTATATTCATCCTCGTACTCTTCTGTCTTCCGAAGCGTCTTAAATTCCGCATCAGTCAGATAGCGCAGGTAATTCGTCCCGTCCTTTGGATGCACGCACGCAGTCTTCCTTGTATCATCAATGATCATCCAATATTCGGACGGCATACGATCTGCAAAATGTCTGCCAACCAGCATGATCACATCGCTTTTCGGTTCCAGATGGCACACATAGACTTTCCCATTTAACGACTGAAACCGCGCGAATTCCCGGAAATGATGGCTCTCATTTCCCACCTTCCGCCGCAGTTCCAATATCCGCATCACATGCGGATTCGTATAATAATCAAGCACGCGGCAGCCAACCGCAAATCCTACCCGCAGGAAATTATAGATTGCCTGCAATGCATCTTCCTCCGCGGAGAGTGTTGCATAATAGACATCCAGGTACGCCTCATCCGAGATATCTCTCCGAATCGAACGGATCACCTTCTCTGCCTTTTCGGCATCACCGTCCACATGGATATACTCGTCAAACATCGTCTGTTGAAATACCGGTTCTTTCTTCACTTGTATCTGATTGTGACCAATCCGCAAGGCTTCCACCCATGCATCATAGATGCAGGTCATGATATCCTCCAACCGGTCTTTACATGTATATATTTTCATAGCTACAATCTACCCAATCCCGAAATCCGCCAGAGACATCTGCGTAAACGATTCATTCGCGTGCTCCGTCTTCCATATATCCTTCTGATCGATACCGGTCAACTGCCTTGTGATATACCCTTCCTCGATCGGCGTGTGATACATCTGCCTGCCACCGCAGGTAATGAAATATTGTGCCCGCTTCAACACGACACCCATCTTCTTCAAGGAAGGGAAATCCAGCCTGCCGTAACGTCTTGCATATGTGATCCTCCCTGCCGATTTCGGTCCGATGCCCGGCACACGGAGCAGCATCGCATAGCTTGCTGTCTGCACTTCCACCGGGAATTGATCCAGATGCCGCAGTGCCCAGTCACACTTCGGATCGACCAGTTCATTGAAATTCGGTTTCTCCTCCGATAGCAATTCACCCGCCTGAAATCCATAGAACCGGAGCAGCCAGTCCGCCTGATACAACCGGTGTTCCCGCAGAAGCGGTGGCGGTGTTCCGATCTGCGGCAATACCTTATCTTCATTCAGCGGAATATACGCCGAATAAAATACACGCTTCAAGTCGAAGCCCTGATACAACTGCTGTGTCGTCTGCAGCAACGTATAATCGCTCTCGCCGGTTGCCCCGATAATCATCTGCGTACTCTGTCCCGCCGGTGCAAACCGCCGCTTTAATTTCGACATATCGAGCGGTGCGAGCTGATATGCGTTGTCCCATGTGAGAGCACTGTCCAGAACCGTTCCGTTCATCTTCGCAGCCAGATTCGCAATCGTATTCTGCACATCTGTCTCTCCCGTTACCGAACCACCTGAACCTGTGCCATGATTCTTCCCTTGATCTATGCTTCCATATGCCCCCGCATCATCACGCACAACATTTTCCGTTCCAAGTGCTGCTTTCTTCTCCTTCATCAATCCATCCGCGAACTGCTTCTTCGACTCTGTCCCGAAGATACTCTGACTCAGGAACTGATTGCCTTTGCTTCGCTCCATGTGTGCGGATTTCCCGATTGCCATCCGATGCGACGCGATCGTGTTCCGCACCTTTCCCATCGGATCTAAGATTGTCTGCATCGTCTTATTCGGTGCCAGTGTCCGCAATCCTTCCTCCGTCGGAAGCTCCATATTCACGCTGATACGGTCTGCCAGATATCCTGCTGCCGCAAGCAGTTCATCCGATGCGCCGGGAATCGTCTTCACATGGATGTAGCCGTTAAAATGATATTTCGTCCGAAGCAGAAGCAATGTCTCGCACATCTTCTCCATCGTGTATGTCGGATTCTTCAGAACGCCGGAGCTTAAGAACAATCCTTCAATATAATTCCGCTTGTAGAATTCGACCGTCAGCTCGCAGATCTCCTGCGGTGTGAAGGTCGCCCGCTTCACATCATTGCTTGCACGGTTGATGCAGTATTTGCAATCATAGACGCAGTGATTCGTCATCAATATCTTAAGCAGAGAGATACACCTGCCATCCGACGCAAAGCTGTGGCAGATGCCACACGCCGCAGCATTGCCGAGTTCTCCTTTCTTTCCCCGGCGATCCGATCCGCTCGACGTACATGCCACATCGTATTTGGCGGCATCCGCAAGAATCTGCAACTTCTCCTGTGTTGTATATTCTTCTATGTAATTGTTTGTAATCTCTGTACTCATATCCTCATTATACGAACAAACGTTCTTAGATGCAAGGATTTTTTGCGAACATCCGTTTGTTTTTTGTTCATAAATTTTCTAAAAACATCAAAACAGGCGAAGCAGAATTTCCACTTCACCTGTTTCAAGATTACGCCACTACCCGTTTCTTCGCCGACACAATATTTGCCACAATAATATAGAACACGCCATATAAAGCCATCGCCAGCATATTGATAAATACCGGTTTCAGCCCCGAGACACTTACCGTCTCCAGTGTCTTCAGATATTCATTCGTCTGAATATACCAGTACGCCGGGAAGATACGACCCACGGCAAGCACACCATCCGGCAGCCATTCAACCGGGATAAATGCACCGCACAGAAATGCCGAGCCGAGTGCCACGACATTCACGATTCCATTGACCGCTTCCTTGTTGTTGAAGATGCTTGATATCAGAAATGCCATCGTCAATGCACACAAGGTAAATACGAACGAATTCACCAGATACATGGCTCCCTGCGCACTGAACATTGCCTTTCCAACAATCACAAAACTGATCAGACCATAGAACAGCCATAATGCCATCGCGAATAACAGATTCGATGCAAGCAGGATCGCATTGTGCTTCTTATAATTCATACTGCTGATCGTGATACGCTTGCGGATCGACAGCTCCTGGAAACTCGTAAGTACCAGACAGATCACGAAGATCGCACCGGCAAGCAGACTGTAGCTTGCAAAATTATAATAACCCGCTGCCTTCGACATGCTGTTTGTATCAAGTGTCGTCGTCACATGCACGGTTGATGTCTGTTCCAAAGTCTGCGTGATATCCTTACAGACTTCCTCCTCATTCAGAGATATGTTTTTTTCATCCGGATTCGCCTGCAGAGCGGCATCCACGTAGTTTTGACGTATGGCAAGATAGCTTTCGACCATCATCTGCGCGAAGCTCGCATCCGCCGACTGGCAGCTCTTATATCGAAGTTCCGGGTTTTCGCCGTTCAGTACCGCCTGCCGGTAGCCCTGCGGAATATAGATTACAAATGCTACCTGCCGGTAGAAGATTGCATCGTCTATGTCCTCTTCGCTTTTCAGTTCTTTCCGTTTGCTGTGTGCCGCGATATAATCTGTAAAATTCTTCGTGATTCCGACATTTTCATCCTGATTTACAATGACGATTTCCGGCTTGTCTGCGGTGAACTGGCTCGCCGTATCCCCGCTTTTTGCGTTGATGCCACCGAACAATAAAAGCAGCGCCGTATACAGGATCACCATGCCTTTACATTTGTTCAATACATGCAGAAATGCTTTAAATACTGTCATACTTCTGCCTCCTTAATCCCTGTGCGGACACAAGCAGCATGAAGGCAGAGAAGATTCCAAGACTCGCTACATCCATCCAGAAACGCTTGTCCACACCATAATAATACAGTGCATAATATCCATCCGTGATCATCGCCGCAGGGTTGATCTTATCTAAGAACGGCACATGTTTCTCGATGATATATTTCATGGTAATTCCCATCATGCCAGACAGGAAACAGCACGCCATCGTGATGCCGATCAGGATTCCAAGTTTTCCATTCTCGCCGGTCTTGACAACCGTCGTCACCATAATCGCAAGCGTCAGCCCCGCCAGACTCCCCGCAAGTGCCAGCAGGATCACATATGGCAGATTCTCCCCGTAATCGACTTTCATCACGAAGATTGTATACACAAACAGAATCGCAAGCCCGATCAACTGCGTGCAATATGCAGCAAGCAGCGAGGAAAACATTGTCTTTGCCTTGCTGATTGGAACGATGGCTGTACGCTTTCCGAGATTCCCCATGTTCGGAAGATTCCGACTCAGCGCCGTCATTCCAAGGATACCGCCATACAGACACGCCATCGCAATCAATGTGTAATACTCAATCATCGTATAGCTTAGGTTCTTGCGGGATGCATCGACCAGGTTCGACTCTCTGCCTGCAACCTGTTCCATTACGTCTTTGTAGAGTGCCTCGATATCCGGCATAGTGCCCTGCTCAATCTCATTTTGTACACGTTTTTCCATGATTGCAGAGGTATGTACGATCTCGTCTACCACATATTGAAGCACTGTCTGGTTGATACCATTTTCGTGAATCCAGATCTCCGGCTCCGCGCCATTCATGTACAGCACGCCGTCGACATCCCCATCCGAAAGCAGCGTATCTGCTTCATCCTTCGACACATACACCGTGTCAAACATCTGCTCATCGCTTGATTCATCGCTCAAAGTCTCAAATGTCCGGCGGAATGCTTCGTTTCCCTGAAAATCCTCGTTATCGACAATCGCAATCGGGATCACGTTCAGCTTCTCGCTGTTCTCGATATTGGAGAATGCCAGCTTGAACATCGTGCCAAGCACGAGCGGAAACACAAATGTCCAGAACAAAAGCATCCGGTTCCGCATCAGGACTTTGAATGTATACTTAAAGTTATGTCCAAACATCAGTCTCTAAGCTCCTTTCCGGTCAGCTCCAGGAACACATCGTTGAGCGTCGGACGCTCGGAGAAGATCTTGTTGCAGGTGATTCCCGCCGCACTCAGTTCCTCGATCAGCTTCGCCACGTTATTTTTGCCGCTCTTATAGGTGATTACAAGCTGATGACCGGCATATTCTGCCTTGTCAACATTCGGTGCCGCCTGCAGCTTCTCTAAGAATTCCGCTTTGAAATGCTTCGTCTCAATCGTAACCTTCTCCTCGATCTTCGCAAGTGCCTTTAACTCGTCGGACGTTCCCTGCGCAATAATTTTTCCCCTATCCAATATGATGATCCGGTCACACAGAATCTCGACTTCTTCCATATAATGTGTCGTGTAACAGATTGTCGCGCCATCATCCCGCAGCTTCCTGATACCATCCAAAATGTTATTCCGGCTCTGTGGATCGACTGCAACCGTCGGCTCATCTAAGAAGATCAGCTTCGGCTTGTGCGCGATACCACACGCGATATTCAATCTCCGGAGCAATCCGCCCGACAACTGCTTCGGATAATATTTGCGGAATTCGTCCAATCCAACCAACTTGATTGCATCCTCAATATCCTTTTTTCTCTCCTGCTTGTCCTTCACATACAATCCACAGAAATAGTCAATATTCTCATACACCGTAAGCTCTTCAAACACCGCTACCTCCTGGAAGATAACTCCGATATCCCGCTTGATCTTATAGGCATCCGGTGTCATCTCCTCTCCGAAGATTTTGATACTTCCCGCGCTGTATTTTAACAGCGAGAGGATGCAGTTGATCGTGGTTGATTTTCCACTTCCGTTTGGGCCAAGCAGGCCAAGGATCTCTCCCTGCCGGATCTCAAACGACAGGTCATCGACTGCCTTTTTCTGTTTATATTCCTTTGTCAGATTCTTTACTTCTACAACTGCGCTCATTTCGCTTTTCCACTCTCCTTTTTATTCCCAGCAATTGCGATATTGTTTCTATATATTTCAATATTGATTTATACGATATACAATGTATTGAATCTGAGAAGTTCTAAATGTTCTGATCTATATTTCCATCCAATACGCCACCGCCGCCAATTCGCCATCCATGGCTCAGTGGCGGCTTGTTTGAACATCGTGTTCAAACATGGCTAATATAATTACAGAACATTAAGAACTTCTATGATTCAAACATATCGTATATCTTTATAAATCAATATTAAAATATATACTGAAATCAATATCGCAATTTCCGTGGTTCATATTTATTCATCCCTCGGCTTCTTGTCATACATGCTTCCGATCTTCATTTGTCTTACGGTGTCCGTCAGCAGTTCTTCAATCTGCTCATCCGTAAATGCAACCGTTCCCGTTGCAACCATGCTTGCGATTCCATGTGTGAAAATCCACACTTTCAGATGAAATGCCTCCTGTTCCGTCCTGTCATACCCGGTGAATTCTGCACCTTTCTCTAAAATCTGATTTCCCATATTATCCTTCTCAATAAATTCCGTCGGAGAAATCTTCGAATCTCCCATAAATAATATCTTGAAGAAATCCGGGTAATCCTTCGCGAACCGGATATACGCAAGTCCCATGCCCCGATACGCTTTTTCTTCCTTGGAACCTGCAATCATGTACGACTGGTATATCTTCCGGATGTGTAAGATCGTCGCCTGCTTTAGATCCTCCATGTTCTCAAACTGATAGAAGATCGGCTGTACCGAACAACCAAGCTCTTTCGCCACCCGGCGGGCATTGATTGCAGACAGGCCTTCTTTCTTCACAACCGCACACGCTGCCTCAATAATATCTTCCTTCAAAAATTTTGTTGCCCTTGGCATAAGCCCCTCCATATTTATTTTATAACATTTGTTATGTAACTTTCGTTATATTATAGTGAATAAAAAAAGAAACGTCAAGCAGATCTCGATGAGATGCAGCTACATTCCTGTCTCCTGCACATTCATCTGCCCAACGTTTCCTTTTCTGATTCTATATTCTCACTGATTAATCATTATTGTTGCTACAATTTGCGGCGTCGATTGCGAGTACGAGCATCAATCCTAAGATCTCATCCTCCGGATTCGCAATGTCTATCACATAGGTATCGCCCCAGCGGAACAATTCCTTGCCGATATGTGCGATGCAATAACTGCCATCATACACGTCGTAATCCCATCCGAAGAGATCACCCTGCACCTGCCAGCCATGATATTCAATATCATATCTCGGCGTAAAGAGGGAGAATCGTCTCTGAATCCGACCGATTGTCCGTCCGCCGATCTCGACTTCGAACACCGGAAGCAGATGAAATATCTCCTGATGGATCACGCCTACTTCCTGATCATACATATCATAGATATGCATATGATGACCGATATTGAAGAATTCCGTCTTCACAAAATATTTTGGATTGCCATATTCATCGTAGATATCATACGTATCCGTCCACGCAAATACGCGCTGCTTTATCATTAACCGCATAGGTTATCTCCTTATAATACAAGGTCCTTCATCGAATGCAGCCCAATTGCCAGTGTCGATGTGTTGTGCATCAACGCCGAGGTTGTCGGCTGGATCACGCCTGCAACACCAAGTACGATCAGTCCGGTATTAAATCCAACGATCGTTCTGTAATTTCTTCGGATTCGTCTTGTCAGTGCGGTACTGATCTTCCGCAATGTGATCAGTTCATTCAAGTTATCTGCTCCAACGGTAATGTCCGCGATCTCCCGTGCAATTTCTGCACCATCACTGATTGCAATACCGATATCTGCTGCCGAAAGTGCCGGTGAATCATTGATACCGTCACCGATCATGATAACCTTATGTCCCTCTGCTTTCGCACGCTCCACGTAGCTTGCCTTATCCTCTGGAAGTACCTCAGAATAATACTCGTCCACGCCAACCTTCCGTGCGATCGCACAGGCTGTCCGCTCACTGTCACCGGTCATCATAACAACCTTTGCAAATCCAAGCTCTTTCAGTGTCCGGATCACATCGGCTGCCTCATCACGGATCGGATCTTCGATACAGATGACAGCCACCAGTCGTCCTTCTACTGCCATATACAGATGTGAATATTCCTCTGGCAATGCATCGAACTTCTCCTGCATACCTTCCGGAACCACACAGCCCTCATCTTCAAATACAAAATGATAGCTTCCGATAATGGTCTTTCTTCCTTCTACCGTAGTAGAAATTCCGTGTGCCACGATATAGGACACCTTCGAATGAACTTCTTCATGTACCAGATTCTTTTCGCTTGCTGCATCGACAACTGCACGCGCCATCGAATGTGGGAAATGTTCCTCGAGACATGCGGCAACCCGCAGCAGTTCATCGCTATTTTCATCGCAGAAGGACACAACATCTACCACGCGCGGAGCTGCCTTCGTCAGCGTTCCGGTCTTGTCAAATACGATTGTATCTGCTTCTGCCATCGCCTCTAAGAACTTGCCACCCTTTACCGTGATGCTTGACTTGCTCGCCTGCCGGATTGCGGACAATACGGAAATCGGCATTGCCAGCTTCAACGCACAGGAGAAATCAACCATCAGGACTGACAGTGCTTTCGTCACATTCCGTGTGAAAAGATACGTTGCGGCTGTACCAAGTAACGTATACGGTACAAGCTTGTCTGCCAGATGCGACGCCTTACTCTCCAGAGAAGATTTGAGTTTCTCGGATTCCTCGATCATCGTGACAACCTTCTCATACCGGCTCGAACCTCCGACCTGACGTACACGGATGCAAAGCTCGCCTTCTTCCAGCACGGTTCCTGCATAGACATACGAATCTGCCTGCTTATGTACCGGCAAAGGTTCGCCTGTCATCGATGCCTGATTCACCATCGCATCGCCATCGACAACCGTTCCGTCAAATGGGATCACATTTCCGACATGGATCACGATCTCATCATCCACATGGATAGATTCTGCAGATACCTGCACTTCCTGTCCGTCCTTCTTCAACCAGACTTTTCCGATGTTCAAGGACATGCTCCGTGCAAGATCCCCGACGGATTTCTTGTGTGTCCACTCCTCTAAGATCTCGCCGATTCCAAGCAGGAACATAATAGATCCTGCCGTCTGGAAGTCTCCACGGAATACGGATACACCGATTGCCGTGCCATCCAGAACCGGAACTTCGATCTTTCGATTTGCTAATGTTTTCAGTCCGTTCGTGATATATTTTACCGAACGGATGGCAGTCAGGGTGTTCGCGATCGGCATCGGTAAGAACATCCGGTTGATGCATCGCATTAAAACCTTGTCTACCAGTTTTTCTTTGTACTCTTCATTCACCTGTCTTCCAGAATTTGCCAGATAGGATTCCGGCACATCTGCCGTCTCATAATGGAACCGCCGGAGCGCTGTTATCATCGCTTCCCGGCTTCCCTCATAACAGACAACCGCATCGCAGGTCGAATGATTTACCTTCGCAGAACTGACATGTTTCATGCTGTCAAGATAATACTGAAGGATATCGGCTTCCCGGTACGACATGTTCTTCTGTGCAACATGAAAACGAATTCTGCCTCGTATCTCATGTTTAATCACAAATTTCATTTTCTGTCGCCTGCTCCTCTGCTTCTGCTTCGTCCTCAACTACCTGTGCCTCTGCTTCGATCTCGCGGTCTGCGTTGATCTGCTTTGCCTCTGCATAGATATCGCTTGCATTCTCCTGTACATTGGTCACGGTCTTCATGATGCAGTTGGTGATATCCTCCAGGAACTGCGCCGTCTTGGTCTCGGGACCGCCATTCATCTGGACACCGAAGCCGAACAGCACCGCCGCCACGATCAGGGGCAGAATGGCCCGGCGGCTCAGCAGCTCCGCAAAGTCAGGCTTCGTAAAGAAATTGACGATCATATCGCCGAAGCCCAGTGCTTCGCCGACCTCGCCCTCCACGATGGTGTAATGTCCATCTACCAGCGGGAAGATGCGGCAGACGATATACATCAGTACACCGGCAATGGCGGCGGTGACGAGGAACGTGGCGATGGTCACGCCCATGATCTTGCCGGCGCGCTTCACGCTCTTCATATTGGCGATGGCGGAGGCAATGGAGCAGAACACCATAGGCACCACCACGCAGAACATCATATTGATGAACAGCGTGCCCAAAAACTCGATCTTGCTGCCGAAACTGGGCGCAAACGCGCCTACCAGGCAGCCTGCCACGATGCCGGCAAGCATACACAGAATAAACCAGTAGTTCTTCAGAAATTTTTTCATAGTGACCTCCCACTCTCTCAAATGAAGTCTTACAGTCCCTATTATACGGGCATTTTTCGCAAAGTAAATCAGAATTCCTGCGTTGTTATTTGCAAATCCTGCTGTTTTCCTTTGGTGTCCGCCGAAGGCCCATGGCCAAACTGCTTTTTATAGGCCCGAGAAAAGGTAGAGTAATCCTGATACCCCGCCTGTACCGCCGCCTCCGCCGGGGTGCAGCCCTGGCCCAACAGCTGCCGGGCCAGCAGCAGCCGTTTCTCTGTCAGGTATCCATGCACGGAATACCCCGTCTCCTGCCGGAACCGGCGCATCATGTGGTACTTGCTGATATAAAACCGCGCGGCCAATTCATCAATGGTCAGTGGATCGGCCAGGTGCAGGTTCAGGTATTGCAGCAGTGACACCACCTTGCTGTCGCCGCCGGCGGCGCCTACCCGGTGGCCACCCCGGACCACCCGGTTCACCTCCACCATCAGCTCCGTAAACTGCGCCTGCGCCAGCAGCGCTGCCCCGTAGCCGCCCTGCCGTACCGTCTCCGCCAATGCCTGGAACAGCGGCCGCACCCGGCTGCCGCCCTCGTCCCGGTATACATATTGAAATGTCTCCTGGGCCTGTCGGAAGCATTCGGAGGGATCGCAGTCCCCTGCCGTCAGTGCGCGCAGATAGTCCGGTGCGATATACAGGATCATCCTCTCATAGTAATCCCCCGTCTCCACCACCGGCCGGTGGATGCTCCCGCTGCCCACCAGCACGAAATCCCCCGGCGCCAGTTCGTACCGTTCCCCCTCCACCGCATAGCTAGCTCTGCCGGCCAGCAAAATGATGATCTTGTGGAACGTATGGTAGTGGTATTCGATATATTCCCCCCGCCCGTCCGCCAGATGAAACAACCGAAACGGCTCCTTCAGGTATCCCCTCGCCTCATATTGCAATGGTTCCATGTGCTCACCTCCGCACTTTTTGCCGTTATTATAGCACTTGCTGTGCAAATATTGCAAGTTTCCTTTTCAATTATAACCATTCTGAAAATTTTGTTTCCATTTTGTAATTTTTGTGTAGCTTTTTTGATAGACTTGTGCTATGATACTTCATGTTAGATGTCGGGGGAGCCATTTCCCCGCCGACTGACGGTATATGCCGGGAGCCTTACCCCGGCAGATCCTATGCGAACGGAAGGTAATATCCCATGCTTGGAAAACAGATCGCAGCGCTGAGCCTTTCCGGCCTGCTGCTCTTCTCCGGC
>ERZ780075.864-NODE-864-length-12166-cov-2.559244_pt1 | contig 12166 bp, 8 predicted proteins | sample MGYA00511839_ERZ780075 | MGnify/ENA primary metagenome ERZ780075 (study PRJEB29588, sample SAMEA2155953) | human gut metagenome | biome: human gut; feature: human-associated habitat; material: faeces | place: Denmark | collected 2008/2010 ...
GATATATAATACACCGTAAGAACATTATCCGTAGTTATCGTCAAATTTTTCTTATCAGTAATCTGATAGTATGTATTGCTTTTATCAACATTTTCGTTCAGCAATCCTACTTTGTCATTGTATGGATAAGCTCCATTCACCTTATCATCTTGAGAATCTGTTAAATTTATGCCAAGGTTATGCTCTACATCAATCATCTTCATTTTAAGCTCATTTTCGGCATTGGCAACGAGCAAGTCTTTGGAGCTGTTCAGTATTGCAAGAGAGGTAAGAACCGTTCCCAGCAGACACACAATTATTGTTACGGAAATTATAATGTAATGAAACTTTTTTCGACGTTTGATATATCTTGATTTCATTTTTTATCCTCCGCCTTATACCCTCGCCGTATTACCGTTTTCAAAACAGACGCATTTTCGCCCAACGCTTTTCGGATATTTTTGATATGCGTGTCAAGCACTCTTTCATCAATCATTGTGTCATAGTGCCAAACGGCTGTGATGATTTTTTCACGGGACACAACGCTGTTTTTATTCTCTAACAGAATTTTAAGAATAGCATATTCCTTTGCGGTAAGGGTTACTTCTTCACCGTCGGACACAACAACACCGTTGTTCGGATTGAGCGAAACATTCCCGACCGTAAGCAAATTGTGCCGCACAAGTCCTTTTGAACGCTTGATGAGGGCTTTCACCTTTTCATAAAATACGGGCAGAGCAATCGGCTTTACAATGTAATCGTCACAGCCGAGAGCGTAGCCGTTGAGCATATCAGCCTCGCTTGTTCTTGCCGTGATGAACATAATCGGCACATCGCTGTATCTGCGGATTTCTTTGCAAAGCGTAAACCCGTCCATTTCGGGGAGCATTACATCAAGGAGCAAAAGGTCATAGCTGTTCTCATATGCCTTATCAAGTCCCTTTAAGCCGTTTTCCGCAAGGGTGATATTAAATTTTTCTTTATCTCTTTTTGAAAAATATTCGACAAGCATTTCACGAATATTTTTATCGTCCTCAACCAAAAGAATGTTGTACATTTTCCTCACCGTACTTTGATTGTAATACATCAATCTGAAGTTGATATGTAGATTTCTGTATATTTAAAATTCAGTTTCTGTCATAACTAAAACGGCGGATGCAATTTTCAGCATCCGCCTTGTTTTATGTATCTTATTTATTGACAAAATATCTGATGATATCCTGACGGGTTACGATACCGATAAAAGTACCGCGGTCATCGGTTACGGGGATAAAGTTCTGATTCATTGCCCGTGCAAGAAGCTCGTCCATACCTACCGAAATTTTAACCGCCGGATTAAAGTCGTGACGGAGTATGTCACGGATACGAAATTCTTCCTGTTCTTCAATATCGCCCGAAGTCTTTTTGTCAATTATATGCCACAAGAAGTCACCCTCGCTCACCGTGCCGACATATTTTCCGTCACGGGTTATAACAGGGATAGCGGTGTAGCTGTGAGCACGCATTTTTTCAAGTCCCTGTCTTAGGGTATTGTCCTCATAAATATATTTTAAAGAATCTTTATGCTTTAAAAGCATAATAACATTCATCTTTTCACCTCCAGTCAAAAAACAAATATTTGTCAGCCAAAGGTCATTATAGTACCAAACAAACAATATTGCAATATCTTTTTACAATATTTTACACAATTATTGCATTTTTGATTTTACATACTTGTTTGTAACATAAAGCTGTCCGATAAGGTAAACAACACCTGCCGTGAGCAAAAGTGTTTTAACCTGCAAAAGTCCGCTCATTATGAAAATTACTGCGGTCACGGCTGTAAGAAGATATGCCCATAATTTTGAAAATCTGTTAAAGCATAAAAGCCACAAAATAAGTGCAACGACCGTCAAAACACAGGTTGAAATCATCCAAAAGGTTTCCATAATCGGCTTTGTAAAACCGCCCTCAAGCACGCCGATGTTAATTCCCATAAGGAAAATACTGCAATACTTTCCGATCCTTTCTATGTAAAGCATAGCTTTGTTGTCAAAAATTGTTCTGTCTATTCTGTTGCTTTTTATATAGACAATGTCGGGTACAAGCAAAGCAATTGCAAAAGCAAGTCCGTACCAGTTAAAAAGATTTGTACTGAAAAAGTCCATAAGTTCACTCCGTTATTTATTGTTTTCGTGGTATTCACAAAATTCCTTCGTTTTGCTCCAATACTTTATTCCCCAGTTTTCAAAATTCCACTCCTCCATATAATCGTTACATTCGTAGTCGATGTACCACAAAAGTCCGTTGTTTAAAATGAAATTTGTCGGGAAATAATCTATGTTAATTCCTTTTGGATTCAACAGTCTGCACATTTCACGAATCTGCTCAATATATTCGGGTTTCATCTCATTCTGCAAAACAAGCTCATATGCGGTTTTGCCGTCAATGTAATCTTTAAGAATCCTCTCGTTTTCCACATCGCAGTCAATAAGCTTCGGCAGTCTGAGCCCGGCATTTTTCAGCCGTTCGTAATCGTTAAGCTCACTTTGAATTTTGTTACCGAAGGTATAGTATGAACACGGCTCGTGGTGAATCTGTTTTAAGACATAATTGTGTTCTCCGTCTGAAACAAGGTAGGAATAACCGCCCTTGCCTTTTCCGAGAAGCTTAATGACGGTAAAATCTTTTCCGTTCACACTCATAGTATCCATGAGAACACCTCCGCACATATTACCGTATTATTTTATCACAGCTAAAGTTTGGGTGCAAGTTTTAAATTCTTTATGTGTAATGAACAAATGCTAAAATAAGTACATTCGATAAAATAAAAAAGCGTGGATTTATAAATTTATTTTCCCTTGCGGCAATTTATTACAAATTTGTTGTTGATTTTCTTATTAAAAAAAAGTATGATATAGAATATATTATTCTGCCCAAATGCCACAGTTGTGACATTTGATGTCCACTACAATTGAATAACAACTTTTAACACACAGGAGAAGATTTATTTGGAAAAGAAAAAATTCAGAATCAGCGGAAAGCTGATATTTAATCTCGCTGTTGTGGCAATCTCGATTTATCTGATCATCTACTTCTTTGTTTCGGAGGACGGTCTGATCGACTTGCTCAAAAAGCCTGACGGCTGCAATATGCTGATTATCCTTGCGGCTTTGCTGATTTATGATTTGAACATCCTTGTTGACGCTGTTGTCACGCTGATATATGTGCGGTCAAAGTATGAGAATTTCAGTTTTATTGAGGCTTTGAAGGTCGCATTTGTCGGAGTATTCTTCAGTGCTATTACACCGTCAAGTACAGGCGGACAACCTATGCAGCTTTACCTTATGTCAAAAAAGAATATAAGCGTAGGTTTCGGTTCGGCTTGTATGACGCAAAAGTTCATTGTGTATCAGATAGTAATGACCGCTGTCAGCGTTATTGCTGTTATCACAAGGTTCAACTATTTCAGTGATGCTTTTACAAACATCTGGTCAACGCTTTTCATCGTTTTCGGATTTACCGTTCAGCTTGCAATGACGGCTTTGTTCCTGCTTGTTTCGTTCAGCCGTAAGGTTACAAACAAGCTTATTGATCTTATTTATAAGATTATGAAAAAGTTCAAGTTCATTAAAAATCCCGAAAAGAAGGTTGAAAGACTTCACAAAGAAGTTGATATGTTTCACGACACAAACAAACAGCTTTTTTCAAGCGTAAAACGGCTTGTTGTAATTTATGCACTTGTATTCATTCAGGTAATTTTGATTCTTTCAATCCCCTACCTCATCTATGTTTCATTTGGTATGGCTCCGATTGCAAGAGCGGCAGGTCAGCCGACACTTTCGTTCTATGATTCAATCTGTATTCAGTCATTCGTGCTGTTCACGGCAAACCTTATCCCTCTCCCCGGTGCGTCGGGCGGTGCGGAGCTTGCATTCACAATGTACTTCGGTTCGTTCTTCAAAATCGGTGCAATAAGCAAAATCAAGCCGGCAATCCTTATGTGGAGATTCATTACATACTACGGAGCAATCCTGATTTCTGCCCCGTTCTCCTACTTTACAAAGGGTAAAAGGCGTGACGATGAAATAAAACAAATTGAAGAAGAACTTGAATCGGAAATGAAAAATAAAAAATCGGAAGAAAAATTAACTCAGTAGTATTTTCATAAATATCTCTTTCAAAAACGGAGCAGACACAATTCAGTCTGCTCCGTTTTTTGTTGTATGACAAACCGTTAGCCATTTTTTACGGTCAATTGTTGGAAACAATTTGTAGCGACGAACCTTGTTCGCCGCTACAGTATATCATCAAACATTCTGTTTAAGGCAGGTTTTCAGGTCATCTTCTGCGTTGCTGATTGGACGCAAGCCGAATGTTTCTGACAAATACTGCAACACATTCGGGCTTAAAAATGCAGGGAGTGTCGGGCCGAGGTAGATATTCTTTATTCCGAGGCTTAAAAGTGCCAGCAAATCGGCAACCGCCTTTTGCTCATACCACGAAACAATCAGCGACAACGGCAAGCCGTTTACATCTGTATCAAACGCATCGGCAAGTGCTACGGCAATGCAGATTGCGGAGTAAACATCGTTGCACTGACCGATGTCGAGTAATCTCGGCAAGCCGTCGATGTCACCGAATTCGAGCTTATTAAAGCGGTATTTTCCGCAAGCGAGCGTCATAATTATGCAGTCTTTCGGCACTTTTTCAGCAAACTCCGTGTAGTAATTTCTGCCCGGTCTCCCCCCGTCACAACCACCAATAAGGAAAAAGTGTCTGACTTTTCCGCTTTTGACAGCCTCGACAATTTTATCGGCATATGAAAGCGTAGCGTGATGACCGAATCCCACAAGAATTTCGTGCGGTTCAACATCTTCCTTAAAACCTCCGAGTTCAATTGCCTGCTGAATAATTTCGCTGAAATCTTTGTCGCCGTTTTCCTTTTTGCCGATGTGCTTAACACCCTCCCAGCCGACAACATTTGTACTGTAAATTCTGTCTTTGTACGAATCTCTCGGCCGCATAAGGCAGTTTGTCGTCATAAGAATACAACCGGGGATATTGTCAAACTGCTTTTGCTGATCTTGCCATGCACCGCCGAAATTGCCGATAAGATGCGGATATTTTTTTAAACCGTCATAGCCGTGACACGGTAGCATTTCGCCGTGAGTATAAACATTTATGCCCTTGCCCTTTGACTGTTCAAGGAGCATTTCAAGGTCTTTCAAATCGTGACCCGACACAATAATAAACGGACCTTTTTTGATGTGAACATCAACCTTGTGCGGTGACGGATTGCCGTAGGTTTCAGTGTTTGCTTCATCAAGTTTTTTCATAACTTCAAGAGCATTTTCACCCGTTCTCATCGTCATTCTGATAAGCTCCTCAACCGTGAGCGAATCATCCGTTGTCGCCTCAAGTGCAGTGATGTAAAAATCGTCAACCTGATCGCTGAAATAGCCGAGTTCACGAGCCTGATGACCGTAGGCGCTTATGCCTTTGAGACCGTAAACAATTGTCTGTCTTAAAGAGCGGATGTCAGGGTCAAGCGACTTTTCGTACATAATTCCCGCAAGCGGTGCGTCTTTGAGCATTTCCGACTTTGTTTCGGGAAGATTGTAGGTTGCGTGCAGAGTATGATTTTTGATTTCGCCCACAACTTCACGAAGTTTTTCCTTGATTTGCTGAGATTCACGCAAAAGCGACACATGCACATCGGCATCAAAGTTTACATTCGTCAGCGTTGTAAAAAGGCAGTTTTCCACAAAGCGAACAATGTCCTTGTCAATGTGCTGACCTTTTTCAATAAGCACCTTGCCGTAACAGCTTATGCCCTTCAGCTGAAAGATAAGTAAATCCTGAAGATTTGCAATTTCGGGAGTTTTTCCGCAAACACCGAGCCGTGTGCAACCCTTTCCGTTCGCAGTCTGCTCACACTGATAGCAAAACATCTCATAACCCAAGTCCATATTATTACTCATAAAAATTACCTCCGAAACATTCTGCAAATATTATCTGCAAATTTTCGGAGGTTTATTCTTAATTTTGATATTCTGTTTTAAAGATTTGCAAAAACCTTTGTGCCTTTATTCTTAATCCAAAACCAAACCGGAAGGCTGATGAGGATAAAATAAAATGCTGTGCAGGCGAGGAAAATTTCAGTCGAAATTTCAATTTCAAAGCTGAGAAGAACCGGATACGCAATAGCAGGTACGCATACGGCAAGAACTGAAAGCAATAACGAAAGCATAACGCTTGCACTCTGTTTTACTGCCTCAGCGGTTGTATTCCAGTCAAGCTTTGGCTTTTTCAGGTCAAACATAAGTCCGAGAAGACCCGAGAACAACGAGAAAATTATCGGAATAAGAATTGTGATAATAATATTAACCGGTTTCATTCCGAGCATTATTGAGAGAACAACCGAGGGTACAAGTGAAACAACGCCGTTTACAATAAAGTGAAGTTTCAGCTTTTGCGTAAGCACCTGCAACGGTGATACAGGAAGCGACTGCATAAGCCAGAGGTTCTTTGCCTCCATTGAAATTGATGCCGCAGAAATCGGCCCAATTGAAATCACAAAGGCAATCACAAGTGGAAGATATACTGAAATCATTTCAATCAATGTACTTGGAAATTGCTTCAGCGTATTAAGCTGGAACACCGCATAAATTGTTCCGCCTACCATAATTAACGCACTGAGTCCGCTGTTAAGCATATAGGTTGCGTTTCCTGTGAACATCATTCTTTCTTTGCGTAAAAGCGCCTTTGATGCAGAGCTTACTTTCAAAGTTTTCTCTTTATACACGGCTTTCTTCGCACCTTTTTTCGCTGTTGCAAGCTTTATGAAGCTGTGAGAAAGCACCGCATAAACAACTGCAAAGAACGCAATAATTACGACAGCAACACCAAAAAGCGGCAACAAGTCGCCCGATGCGCCAAGTCCTGTGAGATAAAGCGGATATGCACTATCCCTTATATTTGCACCGATGCCAATTGAATTTGCAGCGAGTGTTTTTACAAGGTCCTCTGCCTGATAATAAAGGTAAAAATACAGTGCAAAGAAAACAAGTGAAAATACGATTGTCACAACATTTTTATGTCTTGTCCTTGATGTTACAAATGCAATCAGCCAGCCGAGAATGCACGAAACGCTCAGGCTTAAAAGCGGAACTAAAAGCAGAATCACAATCTGACTTACTACAAGCGAAGCCGAAACAGACGCATTTGTTGCATAGGCCGCAAAAGCAGGGATCTGTACAAGTGCACAAAAGAGAAGATTTTGTGCATACAGTGGCAACATTCTACAAAAGAGAATACTGCGAGGCGGAATAGGCATTGAAAGCAAAAGTTCATTATCCTTTGCCTCATAAAGCTGTGAGAGCGAAAGGAAAATACAGCCTATTGTGCTGATTACAAACGACGCACCCATAACATAGAGAAAATACAACCAACTGAATCCCGATGTTGCAAGCATAGGTGCCATCATGCTGAACATATTGTAGAACATAAATGCAAATACAACACCGACAAAAGCGAGAAGAGCAAGATAAACAGCCGGTGAGTTAAACGAACTTTTTTTGCCGTTCTTTTTCTTGTTTGACGAATTTGCGGTGTACCGTGCAAGTGCCTTTTGAAATTGGAGTTTAATTAAGGTTTTAAGCATCTTTCTCCTCCAGTTCAAGGAATACATCTTCAAGCGAATCATCGCCCTTAACCTCATCCATTGTACCCGACTTGATAAGTTTGCCGCTTTTGATGATAGCAACCTTGTCGCAAAGCTTTTCGGCAACTTCAAGCACATGGGTTGAGAAGAAAATTGCACCGCCGTTATCGCACATCTCTCTCATCAAAGTTTTGAGAAGGTGGGATGATTTTGGATCAAGACCTACAAACGGTTCATCCATAATGATAAGCTTGGGGTTATGTATGAGTGCGGAAACAATTGCAAGTTTTTGTTTCATACCGTGAGAATAGCCGTCAATTGTCTGAGCAAGTGCATTTTTAATTTCAAACATTTCAGCATATTTACTTATTCTTGCCTGACGGTCAGACTGGCTGATTCCGAAAATATCGGCAATAAAATTGAGGTACTTAATACCTGTCATAAACTCATACAAATCGGGATTGTCGGGAATGTAAGCAATTTTGCGCTTACATTCGAGAGGTTTTTCTTTTACCGACACACCGTCAACATAGATTTCGCCCTCGTCAAAGTTGAGAATTCCACAGCAGGATTTGATTGTTGTTGTCTTTCCTGCACCGTTGTGTCCGATAAAGCCGTAAATCTCGCCTTTTTGAATATGAAGTGACAAATCGTCAACAGCCTTTTTGTCACCGTATTTTTTAGTTAAATGTTCTATTCTGAGCATAAGCGCTCCTCCTATAGCCAAATAAATTAAGCAAATTATACTATACAAAATATTCTTGTGTCAATATGTTATAAAAATTCAACAAGTTTGAATTACAAACCAATAAATCTGCGAAATTTGGATAACAGAAACCATTTTTGATGAAATGTAAAATCTATTGAAATATTTTGCATTACGAATCATCTTGAATATGTGCAGGAATGATTTATAATATTAGTACAGATTATTTTTTGGAGGTTCATCTTGGCAAAGTTCAAAAGAAAATATACACTCGGGGAAGAAATTTTCAACTCTGTATCACACGGAATCGGTGCAGGTCTCTCGATTGCGGGAACGGTTGTACTTATCGTTACGGCAGCAATCCACACAAATGCGTGGGGTGTTGTCAGCTCTTGCATTTACGGTGCATCGCTCATCATACTCTACACAATGTCAACTCTGTATCATTCTTTCACAAATGAAAAGGTAAAAGCATTTTTCCGAATAATGGATCACAACACAATTTTTCTGCTGATTGCGGGAACATACACACCGATTACTCTTTACTACCTCAATGGTGTGACCGGTTGGATTCTGTTCGGAATTGTGTGGGCATCGGCAATTTTCGGAATAGTTATGAACTCAATCAACCTTGAAAAAGCAAGGATTCCGTCAATATTCTGCTACATAGGAATGGGGTGGGTAATAATCTTTGCAATAAAACCGCTTATGGAACATATGCCGTCAATTTCGGGAATCTTCCTCATCATAGGCGGAGTATTCTACACGGTGGGGATTATATTTTACGCAATTAAAAGGGTAAAATATTTTCACTCGATATGGCACTTATTCACGGTTGCGGGAAGTGTGTTCCACTACTTTGCAATTCTTCTCGGATTTTTCCGTATTTAACGAAAGCGAAAGCTGACCGCATAAAAATCCGCAGGTAAATCTTTCACACGCAAAAAAATGGGCTACAGAAAAACAAAAAGTTTTTCTGTAGTCCTAAATTTTATAAAAAGATTTGTTTAGTTTACGGGAACGCCTACGGAAATCTCTCTTACAGACAGAGCTTCCTTTGGAAGTGTGTACTTCTGCTTGTAAGCCTTGTAATCTGCGTTGTACTGAATATCATCGGAATTTTTGAGTTCGTGAAGATATTCGTGTGCATCGTAGCCGTTGCGATTGATTTCAATAACACCGATTGCAATGTTTGAGCAATGGTCGGAAACTCTCTCAATATTTGTGATAAGGTCAGAGAATACAAAACCGAGTTCGATTGTACAGATACCGTTAGTAAGACGCTTAACATGGGCGTCTTTAAGCTTGTCACGCAGACGGTCGATAACCTGTTCAAGCGGTTCAACCTTTGAGGCAAGTGCAAGGTCATTATCAACAAAAGCAACAGTAGCGTTGTTGATAATTTCACGAAGTGCGTCCACCATAACGGCAAGTCCTACTTTTGCCTCTTTTGAGAACGAAATGTTCTTTTCGTGAATTTCCTGAGCAACCTTAACAATGCTTACCGCATGATCGCTGATACGCTCAAAATCACCGATTGTGTGAAGAATGAGCTGAATAGTTTTACTGTCGTCAGCCGAAAGCTGTTTGGAACTGAGCTTTACGAGATAGGTTGAAATAACATCCTCATAGGAATCAATCATATCTTCGTTTTCATGAATTGTTGCCGCAACCTTTTCGTCATAATGGTCAACAAGCTCAAGTGCGCCGAGGAGCGTACCCTCAGAAAGACGAGCCATTTTTTCAGCAAGTGACTTTGCACGCTCTGTCGCAACAGAGGGAGTGTTGAGAAAACGCTCATCAAGGAACGGAACATCCGAATCCTCTTCCTTGTCCTTGATTGTAAGGCAGGCAAGCTTTTCAAGATACTTGTTGAACGGAAGAAGAATTGCAGTTGCAAGCAAATTGAATGCTGTGTGGATAACCGCAATGTTCTCGGGACCTACGATATCATTAAGGAAACCGTAGTTGATAAAAAGGTTAGAACCGTAGAACAATGCACAAATTACGAGTGTGCCGATAATATTGAAGTAAAGATGTACAAATGCGGCACGCTTTGCGTTTTTCTTTGCACCGATACAGGAAATAAGTGCGGTTACGCAAGTGCCTATATTCTGTCCCATAACAATCGGGATTGCCATTGAATAGCTGATTGCGCCTGTTTTGGACAATGCCTGCAAAATACCGACAGAGGCGCTTGAGCTTTGTATAACTGCGGTCAGCAATGCGCCGGCAAGAATACCGAATACAGGGTTGTTAAAGAGTGTGAGGAAGCCTGTGAATGTCGGATCATCCGAAAGCGGTTCAACAGCCGCACTCATCTGATCCATACCAACCATAAGAATACCGAATCCGAGGAAAATTGTGCCGAGATGCTTCTTCTTTTCCGAATTACAGAACATAAGAAGAATAATTCCTACAAAGGCAAACACGGCAGAGAAAGACGACGGCTTTAAAAGCTGCATAACCAAGCTATCGCCCTCGATGCCCGAAAGGCTGAGAATCCAAGAAGTGATTGTTGTGCCGACATTGGCACCCATAGTAATACCGATTGCCTGGCGGAGCTTCATAATTCCCGAGTTTACAAAGCCGACAACCATTACCGTTGTTGCCGCAGATGATTGGATGACTGCCGTGACGGCAACGCCGAGCAGCAGTCCCTTTATTGTGCTGTTGGTAAGTTTTGACAGTATGCTTTTGAGCTGGCTTCCCGCTGCTTTTTCAAGGGATTTGCCCAAAACATCCATTCCGTAAAGGAACAGAGCAATGCCGCCAACCAAAGACAGCACGTCAAAAAATGTCATACATTCCTCCGAATCAGCACGCCGTGCCGTTTCCCCGCGGCATCGGCGGCAATATTTGCGTCGTTATATCCTGCCCCGCGCTTTTGCGCAAAATGGGACAAATAACATGTTACAACCGCATTTGCGCCGAGTCAACGGGGTAAATGTAAAGAATTTGTAAAATTATTTTGATATTGTTTAATATTTTTGCTGTTTGAATGTTTATTTTTGCTGCACTTCAGGCATAAGCATTTCAAAGTCTGTGAATTTTTTTGTTTGACCAAATCCGACACAGCTCATTTACCGCACCGTTTGTAACAATGCGAGCGATTTTTATATTAATTTCAAATCCGCTTTTTCGACTGTCCCGACCTTCCCGCTTCGTTCTTCCTTTTTGGTTTTCGCATTGCTTTTTATTGAATCGACACAAAAACCCCATATATACTCGGCTTTTTTTGCAGCGCAGAGTCGTTTTTTTATACATTTTGGATTTCAAAACGGTTGAAACAATTAAAAAAAGTGCGCAATTTCAATTTCTTTTGCAGAACGGATACAAAATTGCACAAGTCATATTCTTTTTTAACGCAAAAGAATACAAACTTTTTGGTGGAAATGTGCGTTTTTCTGCGGTATAATTCAACCATAACAAAAAAACACCGAGGAGGACATGACAATGTCAGAATACAGGGTTATCATCGCGGACGGGAACGCTCAGTTCCGTCACACAACCGCAGAATTCTTCCGAACGGACAAAGAAATTATCCGCGTTGAAGAAGCGACGGACGGGCAGGCCGCTCTTGAAAAGATGCGTGAAGAACATTTTGACGTTCTTATCACGGAATTGGTAATGCCGAAACTGGACGGGCTGGATCTTTTGGATCAGCTTCGTATTGAGTCGGCGCACCGACCATCGGTAATCATCGTTGTTTCGTACATGCGGAATGACAACCTGCTTCAGCGTTCATTCGCAAAAGGGGCCGGCTATGTCATGCTTAAGCCGGTGGAACCTGAATTCCTGTATCGCAGGATGCGCGATTTGCTTGAAATCTGTGT
>ERZ780075.872-NODE-872-length-12084-cov-2.712445_pt1 | contig 12084 bp, 5 predicted proteins | sample MGYA00511839_ERZ780075 | MGnify/ENA primary metagenome ERZ780075 (study PRJEB29588, sample SAMEA2155953) | human gut metagenome | biome: human gut; feature: human-associated habitat; material: faeces | place: Denmark | collected 2008/2010 ...
GCTCTATGAGGATATCCTCAGCGATGCCAACGATTATGGCTTGGAGGTAATCTTCCATGGTTGCACCATGCCACGTGGCTGGGAGCGTATGTATCCTAACTATGTATCGAGCGAGGCAGCCCTGGCTTCAGAGAACGTATATTTCACGGATTATCATGCCAAGAAAGAGGCCTTCGAGATGACGATGCATCCGTTCTCAAGAAATGCCGTAGCCAGCTTCGACTGGGGTGGTGTGATGATGAACAAGTATTTCTCTAAGGACAACAAGAGCCGCCACCAGCGTTATACCAGCGATGTATTTGAGATGGCTACAGCCATCACCAATCAGAGCAGCGTAAACTGCATCTGTCTCTATCCTAACAATTTGCAGGAAGTACCACAGTGGGAGTTGGATTGGCTCAAGAATGTTCCTACAGCCTGGGAGGATACCAGGTTTATTGCCGGCTATCCTACTAAGTATGCAGTAGTGGCTCGCAAGTCGAGTGTAGAGAATGGTTCCGGTGCAGCGCTTACTGCCGGCAGATGGTTTGTGGGCGGCTTGAATGCTACAGACAAGCCTCTGGCTCTGACCCTGGATTTGCCGATGTTTGCGGGTAAGACCGTTACTTATATCACCGACCAGCCAAAGAAGAAGGGCGAGAAGTTCTTCACTTCTGTCAAGAAGACTTTGAAGGTTGGCAAGGATGGTAAGGCAAAGGTAGTGATTCAGCCTAATGGCGGTATCATCATCGAATAATCTTCATGTTTTAGGCTTCGATTGCCTACGTGAAAAAGTTTTTTCTCGAAAAAAGTATCAAAGTCTCATTTTTGCTTGAAAAATAGGCTTTAAATACTTGATATATAAGAAAATAATAAAAATGAGACTTCTCGGTTTATGAGCCGAGAAGTCTCATTGAAGTCTCATTGGCTTTTTTAACCCTATTTCGCCTCTATAACGATGGAAAATTGGGGAAAATTGCCGATAGTGGTGCCAAAAGTTGCTTTTTTAGGCACTTTTGGCACCACTATCGGCAATTATTACTGTATTTATACAGTTTTAGGCTGTGCGTAGATGGTCTATGATTATGTTAGTCATTCTATGGGTGTCATTCTCAAATAGGTGTATGAAAAACAGCCTGATATTGTTGGGCTAACAACACTTTTAGGAAAGAAAAAATGCAATACCAGCTGACAAATTACAACGCTACGTGTGGTGCCGATACAGAGCTATCGTCATAATATTGAAAAAAAATCTTCAAAATGAGTGTAAATTCCGGATTTTATTAGTACTTTTGCGGTAGACATTCAGAATTTAGCTTGTTTTCTAACTGCAGCACTAAGGTGAGTGAAAGTTCTGAAAAGGAAAAATCCGAGCTGCTTTCTGTAGTTTTGGTATTTATAGACTAATAACATAAGTGTTGCGGAAGTTGGGTGTGCAAATTTAATAAAATGTAATGATCTCAGAAGAACAAATTCTTTATGAACAACTTAAAGCTGGTAATGAGAGTGCATATGGCATCCTTTACAGGAATCATTATGCCATATTGTGTCATTTTGCCAATTTCTATCTACATGATAGATTTTCAGCTGAATCTGTTGTGGAAGAGGTTATCTACCACATATGGGAAAATCGTGAAAGTTTGAATATCACCAAATCCATCAGAAGCTATTTAGTAACGGCAGTAAGGAACAAGTGTCTTGACACGCTTAAGCTCAAGAGAAACCAAAATGAAAAGCCCATATCTAGCTTATCGGATAAAGCTGGTTATTATATGGATAGCCAAACTGCCGGTGATTCTCCTTATGGAACTCTTCTTTCCAAAGAGCTGGAGGAAAAAGTCATCCAGGCGATCGAAGAGCTTCCCGCCGAATGCAGGCAGGTGTTCATAAAAAGCAGAATGGAAAACAAGAAAAATAAGGAAATTGCAGACGAATTAGGCATTTCTGTCAATACAGTAAAGTATCATCTCAAGAATGCGCTCAAGATATTGCGAGAGAAACTGGAGCACTATCTGATAGCTTTATCCTTATTTTTGTTAATGAACTGAAAAAGATATTTTTTTAACTACACTTCTTTACCAGAACATCGTCAATAAGCAAAACGTATCAAGAATATGAACAAAATACAATTTGAAGAATTAGCTATAAGATATTTTACCGGTGATCTCGATTCAGAAGGTATCCTTCTTCTTGAAGACGAAATCCGACAGTCTGAGGAAGCTAAAAAAACATTTGATGAACTGAAGGAAATATGGGCAGCCAGTACTACCCAGGAAGAGTTGGACAGCTACGACTACAAGGCTGCCTATCAGCGTTTCTTGCATAAGATTTCAGATGATTCAGATGAAACAGATGAGGATCAGAAGGAAGAGAATCCTCGTTTCTACCATATATATAGGTGGATTGGCGGTATCGCAGCCTCACTCCTTATATTGTTTGGAGCAACCTATCTGTCTTATCAGCAGGGACAGAAGAATCTGCAGAACACCTTTGCTGATATCGTTGTTGCCACCCCTAATGGCTCCAGTACCAGTGTTAACTTGCCGGACGGCTCTATTGTGAAGCTTAATGGAGGTTCCAGGATTTCATATTCACAGGGATATGGAGTGGATAGCCGTATCGTCAATATAGAAGGTGAAGGGTATTTTGAGGTCAAGAAGGATAGTACCAAGCCATTTATCGTCAACTCTGCCAACATCATCGTCAAGGTGTTGGGTACAAAGTTCAACTTCTGTGATTACCCAAAGGAGACACAGGCTCTTGTGGCTCTTGATGAAGGCAAGGTGAATATGACATGCATTGAATCTAAGCAGGAAATCACCTTGCTTCCGAATCAGCATGTGGTTTTTGACAAGAAAACTGGTGCTATGACACTACTGGATACAAAAACTCTGGCTAATAAATGTCAGTGGACCAAAGGTATCATTGCCTTTAATGGCGAGTCTCTCAAGGACATAGCAGCTGTATTGGAAAGATGCTATTCTATCAAATTCAAGATATCTCCATCTAAGCAAAACTCACTCCATTTTTATGGTGTTTTTTACAGAAACAGTCAAAATGTGTATGATATCATGGAGGCGCTTGCTGCAACAGGAAAGTTCACCTATAAAATAAGTGGTAAGACTATCATTATTCAGTAGGAAATTGAGGAAAAAAATGTTTTTTTAGAAAAAATGTGCTTTCTCACTACCCATTTTGCAAAATACGTCGTCTATAAGCCAAATTTAGCAACAACAATTAACAACTTAAATGAAATTTGTTATGGATAAAAGACAAATCTTTCTAACTGCTGCTGCCTTGTGCTTGAACATGAGCATTTCGGCTCAGAGCGTGAATTTGCAGAATGTCACGGTAAAGCAGGCACTTAACAAGTTGCAGCAGACTTGCGGCTATTCTTTTGTTTATGAAGCAAAAGACCTAAACACCAGCAAACGTGTTTCAGTCAATGCATCCAATTGTGCAGAAGCTATTGGACAAGTCCTTAGAGGTCAAGGTGTAACCTATACCTTGAAAGGAAAAAATGTCATTATTTCAAAGGCTTCTGTCAAGCATCAAGGTGCTCAACAGGTGGGAAACCAGCGACGTGTAAAAGGTGTCATCAAGGACGGAAACGGCGAACCTATCATCGGTGCTACCGTTAGAGTAAAGGGACATGAGAGCAATGGAACCATCTCTGATTTGGATGGAAATTTCTCGCTGGAGGTATCTCCAGGTGATGAGTTGGAAGTTTCTTATGTAGGTTACAAGACTAAGGAAGTTAAGAATTTTAATCTCTCTCTCGGTCAGAACACCATTCTGAACGAAAGTCTCTCTGAAAACGCAGAGATGTTGCAGGATGTTGTTGTTACTGCTGATCGCAACAACAACATGCGTACTGACCGCGCTGGTGCTACAACAAGTATCAATGCCGACCAGATTGAGGCTGTTCCTACCGTATCACGTAGCATGAACGACCTCTTGAAGTTGACCCCACAGGCTTCTACCGTAGGTGGTTTCTCTGTTGGTGGTGGTAACTTCCGTCAAAGCTATGTAACTGTAGATGGTGCAGCATTCAACAATGCTTTTGGTATCGGTTCTAACCTTCCTGGTAATGGCTCACCAATCTCACTTGATGCATTGGATCAGATATCTGTATCTTCATCTCCTTTTGATGTCCGTATGAGTGGTTTCACTGGTGGTGCTATTAATGCAGTTACCAAGAGCGGTACCAATCAGTATAAGGGTTCTGCTTATATGTATACTACCAATTCTCATCTTAAAGGTAACAAGGTGGATGATTACGAGTTGACCAGTCTTCAGTCTCATACTACTACTTGGGGTGCAACTGTTGGTGGTCCTATCATCAAGGATAAGTTGTTCTTCTTCGTAAATGGTGAATATGAAGTTCAGATGGCTGCTGGCCCTTCGGCTGTGGCTCGTGCTTCAGAAAACGATGCATGGAACTTCTCTTCTGGTACAGTACATCGCCCTACAGTAGGTGATATCAGTACATTGACAAATTTCCTTTCTAGCAAGTATGGATATAACCCAGGCCGTTATCAGGGCTATTCATTGGATACTCCTGCCTACAAGATTTTGGCACGTTTGGATTGGAATATCAATGAGACAAACAAGTTGAATTTCCGTTTCTCTCGTTCACATTCAAAGGATTCTAATGCTCCTTCTTCTTCAACCAGTCCATTCACAACCAACGCACTCTATTTGGGAGGTGAAGGAATTTCTGCAGGCAAGGGTAATCGTACTTCTAATTCAGCGATGTATTTTGAAAGTGCGCGTTATTGCAAAGACCGCAACTTTACCTCTTTTGCAGCAGAATGGAACTCAAAGTGGGGCATCGTCAACAATGCTTTACGTTTGACATACTCTTTTCAGGATGAGCCTCGCTCTTACACAGGTGGTGTATTCCCTACAGTAGATATTTTGCAGAACGGCTCAGATTATCTTTCATTCGGTCCTGATGTCTACACTGCCGGAAACTTAGCTCAGGTGAAGACTTTCGTTGCCACAGATGAGGCTTCTTTCATGATTGGAAAGCATAATTTCCTGGCAGGTGTTCAGTATGAAACCAATGAGGCTCTGAATGGATTCGGTAATGCCATGAATGGTTACTATGTTTATAATTCATTAGATGAATTCATGGCTGGAGGTCAGCCTTTTGCCTATGGTATTACCTATCCGTTCAATGGTACGGAACCTTTCCATGCTAAAATGAAGTATAATCAGTTCTCTGCGTATGTACAGGATCAGATAAACTTCTCTGACAGATCCCGCATAACTGCCGGTATCCGTATGGAGGCTCCTATCTATCCTGAGTTGAAGAACAATTATAATGCTAAGTTTGCTGACCTGAAGTTCAAGATGGCTGATGGTTCTGAAGTAAGCTATACAACAGATCAGTTGCCTGATGCTCCTGTCACAGTTTCTCCTCGAGTAGGTTTCAACTGGGATGTTCTCGGCAATCAGAAGGTCGTACTCCGTGGTGGTACCGGATACTTTATCGGTCGTTTGCCTTTCGTATGGCTCGTTTCTGCTGTGTCTAATTCGGGTTGTGGTCAGTATCAGTACTCCTATATTCAGGGTGATGCTAAATCACTTCCTACTTTTGGTGAGATTTCTAAGTTCTATCCTACAGTTGCAGAGCAATTGTCTGACAGCGGCTTATCTCTGCCTAAGGAGCCAAATGCTGCACCTCAGACTCCAACCATCATCGATAAGGATTTGAAGATGAATGCAACATGGAAGTCATCTCTGGCTGTTGACGTGAAGTTGCCATACGATATCAATTTCTCTGTTGAGGGAATCTATAGCCGTGATTTCAACCCATCTGTTGTTACCACTCAGAACTATTACTGGGATGGAAAGAAGACCATTACTTTGAGTCCAGAGGATACTCGTCATTATCTTACATGTTCAAATAAATCGGTGACACCATATTTGATTACAAATGCTGGTCACAAGGCACATTATGAATCTTTGACATTCTCTTTGGCAAAGAAGTTTGACTTTGGTCTCGACCTCTCGGCTTCTTATACCATGGCACAGGCGAAATCATACGGTGACGGTGTTGGCGACCAGGTAACTTCTGCCTATAAGAACAACCGTTATTCTGTGAATGCCAATAATGATAAGGAAATCGGTTTTGCAAACTATGTTGCTCCTAACCGTTTGCTGATTACTGCCAGCTATTCTAAGGATTATGCTAAGCATTTCGGTACAATGGTTGGTTTGGTATATGAGGGAACTAATTTTGGCTATGATCCATATGCTGCAACAAGATTCTCATATACCTTTGCTGGTAATGTAGTGAACGATTATAAGGGTTCTTACAGTTTGCTTTATGTTCCAGCAAGTCGTGAGGCGCTTGATGCCTGGAACTTCTCTGACTATATTTATACTGATGCTAAAAAGCAGAAGCAGACTTATACAGCAGAACAGCAGAAGGATGATTTCTGGAACTATATCAATCAGGATTCTTACCTGAAGGGACGCAAGGGTAAGTATGCAGAGCGTGGTGGAGCCAAGATGCCTTGGCATCATCAGCTGGACTTCAAGTTTGCACAGAACTTCTACATGAATGTAGCTGGTCAGCGCAATACATTGCAGTTTGGAGTTGATATCAAGAACCTGGCAAACTTGCTTAATAGCAGCTGGGGTCTTTATAAGAAGGTTGTTAACAGTTCTTTGTTGAAGTATGACTCTAAGAAAGAGGCTTTCCAGTTCCAGCGTAATGGTTCTGAGGCTTTGACCAAGACATTCACCAACTACACAAGCTTCAACTCTACCTATTCTATCCAGTTCTCTATCCGTTACATTTTCAACTAATGGGTGAGTTCTGGAAATCAGAATCTGTGTAGACTATCGTACTATACATTAGTATAATATCATTCCGATGCACTTCTCTTTCTCGAGGGAAGTGCATCTTTTTTTTCGTTTATTTGCATCTTTTTGGTATATTCTATCATTTTTCTCTGTTTTTTGCTTGTTGTTTCAAAAATAATGTTTATATTTGCAACATATTTGTTTATAAGAGTGAATGCACACGGTACGAGGTGCGCGGTTCTCTCTTTATTTATTCACAAAAGAATTTAAACAACATGCAGAAAAGATTGCAACTACTTCTGGCTTTGCTCGCCTTCGTGGTGACTTCGGCAATGGCTCAGATTACCACTTCGGGCATTAGTGGTAAGATTTCTTCCAATGGCGAAACCGTTATTGGGGCTACAGTTACTGCTACACACCAGCCATCTGGTACTGTGTATCGTGCTGTAACAAATGTAGATGGTCGCTATACTATTCAGGGTATGCGTCCAGGTGGTCCTTACAAGATAAGTATCTCTTATATCGGATATAAGGACAAGGTTTTCAACAATGTCAGTCTGAACTTGGGTGAAAGCCAAAATCTCTCTTGCTCTCTTCAGGAAGATGCCAAGCAGCTTCAGGAGGTTGTTGTTTCGGGTAAGGCTGGTCTGAATGGTACGAAGACCGGTGCGGCCATGAGTATCAATGCTCAGCAGATAGCTGATATGCCTTCTATCTCGCACAGTATTGCGGATGTGGCTCGCCTGAATCCACAGCTTACTACAAACGGACAGTCTGGCTCTATGTCATTCGCCGGTATGAACAACCGTTATAATTCATTCCAGATTGATGGTGTGATGAATAACGACGTGTTCGGTCTTACTGCTAATGGCAGTAATGGTGGTCAGGCAGGATCTCAGCCTGTTTCTATGGAGACTATTGACCAGATTCAGGTAAATATCGCTCCTTTCGATGTTCGCCAGGGTGGTTTTACCGGTGGTGCCATCAACGCGGTAACCAAGAGCGGTACCAATGACTTCCATGGAAGTGGCTATTTCTATGGGAACAACCAGGATTTGGTTGGTCGTCATTATAAGAATATGGATGGTACCTATGCTCAGCCTTATGATGATGAGAAGGAAACTTTGTTCGGATTTACGCTCGGTGGTCCAATCATCAAGAACAAACTCTTCTTCTTCGCAAACTATGAGAATTCAGAAAAGTCGTACCCAACTCAGTATACCATCGATTCTCCAGATGTTAAGTTTAATCCGGATTTGGCTAAGGACTTGATGTCTAAGATTTATGACTTGGCTAACCGTCAGGGTTATGATTATGCAACTTCATGGGCAGATAAAGATAAGAACGTGAAGAGCCAGAAAGCTGGTTTGAAGTTGGATTGGAATATCAACGAGTTCAACAAGTTCTCTGTACGTTGGAGTTATGTTGATGCTAAGCAGACGCTTGGTCTGGGTGGTATTGCTACATTGAATACTACCGACCACTTGTATGATTTCAAATCTAAAACTCATTCTTTCTCAGCAGAGTTGCAGAGCCGCATCTCTCCAAACCTGAGCAATGAGGCACGTGTATCTTATGTTCGTGTTCGTGATGAGCGTACTTCTGGTCAGCCAGCACCATCTATCACTATCTATAAGGTAGGAAATGGTACCATGAATATCGGTAATGAATATTCCTCAATGGCTAATGGATTGAATCAGGACATTACCCTCGAAGATAACTTTACATGGTACAAGGGTAATCATACACTGACATTCGGTACACATAACGAGCTTTATAAGTTCTCTAACCTCTTCCTTCAGAATCTCTATGGATGCTATTATTTTGATACTCCAGACGATTTCCTGAATTATTATACTGGTTGTGGAGCTGATGGCTTGGGAGGTGATGGTAAGTATATCAAGAACTTCTACTTTACACAGGCTAATGTTGAGGTTACCGGTAATCCTCGTTGGGCACCAGAGTTTAGTGCAGCTCAGTTGGGCTTCTATGTACAGGACAAGTGGGATGTGACAGACAGCTTCCAGCTCACCTATGGTCTCCGTATGGATATGCCTCTGTTCTTTGATACTCCTACCGAGAATGCTAAATTCAATGAGTGGGCAGCAGGTAAGGGATATGGTTTCAAGACCAATCAGAAACTTGCCAGTACACCAATGTGGAGCCCTCGTGTAGGTTTCCGTTGGGATATTGAGAAGAACCGCAAATATATCCTTCGTGGAGGTATCGGTGTATTCACTGGTCGTATTCCTTTCGTCTGGTTGAGCAACAACTTTACGAATACTGGTGTGCAGACATCTTCTTACTCTGCAAAAAATAATTCTGCTGTGCAGCTCATCATGGATCCTAACAAGCAGACTCTGAATGCAGATAATCTGAAGGCTACCGGTAGCCAGCTGATCAATGTGTTTGACAAGGATTTCAAGTTCACTCAGACTATGCGTGTTAACCTTGGTTTCGATTTCAATCTCCTGGGTATCGAATGGACTGCTGAGGGTATCTTCAGCAAGAGTCTGAATGATGTTTATTACAAGAACTTGGCTTATGAGGAGTCTGGTAAGACCTTGTCTCAGACCTCTTACATGAACTGGGATAACCGTCCTGTTTATACAAAGGTGGCAGATGCTAAGTCGTTTACCAACATCTATGCAATGTATAATACCAGCAAGGGCTACAGTTACAGCCTGTCTTTGTCTGCAGCTAAGCACTTTGCGTTCGGTCTTGATCTGAATGCATCTTATACATTCACTCACTCAGAGTCTGTAAGCAGTATGACCTCATCTGTTGCTCAGAGCAACTGGCGTAATACTCATACTTATCGCTTCTCAAACAACCCAGAGTTGGCAAATAGTGGTTATAATGTGCCTCATACAGTGAAGGCTTCTGCTTTCTATCACTTCAACTGGGGAACCAACAAGTTGTTTACCACTACAGTAGGTCTTATCTACCAGGGTCAGAGCGGTTCTCCTTACTCTCTCGTTTATAGTGGAGATATCAACGGAGATAATGGTACAAGTAATGACTTGATTTTCATCCCTACAGATGCGCAGGTAGACCAAATGCAGTTCTTGGGTACTGATGCTTATACTGCTGAGCAGCAGCGTGCTAATTTGAAGCAGTGGCTTGCTACTACTCGTTATGTGAAGGATCATCGTGGTGAGTACTTCGAGCGTTATGGTGATAACTTGCCATTCGAGAGTCATTTCGATTTCCACTTCGGTCAGAAGTTTGGAATCCGTACAGGCAAGTATGTACATGCTTTGGAACTGACTTTGGATATCATGAACGTGGCTAACCTCCTGAACAAGGATTGGGGCCGTACCTTCAGTAGTGGTTATAACAGCGAGTTTGTTTCTCCGATCACGTACAAGGGTGATGGTGTATTCCAGTTCGCTAACCCATCAGATATGCCTCTCAAGTATCCTAGCTCATACTACAGCCGCTGGCGTGGTCAGGTTGGTTTGAAGTACACCTTCTAACTCCTGCCATTTATTCAACTTTTAAGAGTCCCTAGTGTCGCCAAATGCGATACTAGGGCTTTTCGTTAATATAAGTTGCTTTACGCCCTAAAAGAGCAATAAATATTAAAATTATCGCCTTCTAAGGGTACAAAATGTTGCCAAATGGTGGATTTTTTAGTATAAAATGTTGTTCTTTACATAAATTAACAAAATTACCCCCCCCCTATTCTCGCAATTTCTTTATATATTTGCAGCAGCTAATTAATAAAGTTCAAGAATTTAGAAAAAGCAAATGATAAAGTAAGAACTTCAAAGCAAATGATGAATTGTAAGTAAAAGTATACCCAGATGAAGTAGAGTTACAACCACTTGTATACTCAAAATAGAACTAGATATACTAAAGAAATATATAAACCAAATTACATATTAAAACCATTATTAATTATGTGCAAAACGATGGTGATGAAAATGTCTTTAGCTACCATGCTACTGATGTTGATCTCGATGAACGGCTTTTCGCAGAACATTGGGGTAAAGAGCAATTTGCTGTATTGGGCTACAACAACACCCAATATCGGACTTGAGACTGCTGTGGGGAAGAAGCATACCGCACAGGTATTTGTTGGCTTCAATCCTTGGAAACAGTCTGGAGGTGATCAGTCTAGTCTCCGCCACTGGCTTGTGATGCCGGAATACCGCTATTGGTTCTGCCAGAACTTCAATGGCTGGTTTCTCGGTGCTCATGCTATGGGTGGACAGTTTAATGCCGGAGGCGTCAAGCTACCTTTCGGTATGTTTAAGGACTTGCGCGACCATCGCTATGAGGGATGGTACGTTGGTGGTGGTGTCACCGCTGGTTATCAGTGGCCACTTTCCAAGCACTGGAATCTGGAAACATCCATTGGCATTGGCTACGACTACATCCAGTACGACAAGTTTAAGTGTGGAAATTGTGGGGAGAAGTTAAAATCCTCTCACGATAACTATGTGGGCCCTACCAAGGCTGCCCTCTCCCTCATTTATATGTTATAACCCCTTTTAACATTAATAATCATGAAACTTTCAAGAAATACCACCTATTTATTATATGCTGCCTTATTGATGGCTCCTGCAACTGTTATGGCACAGAACTGTCATGAAGTAAAGCTGGCTGCCAACAAGATTCAGGTTAGCAATGTGCAGGTGGCGCAGCAAAATAACGCTTTGACGGTATCGATGGATCTCAACCTCGATTCGCTCAACCTTCCTACCAATACCCAGCTGGTATATACTCCTATCTTCAAGAGTCAGAAGTTGGAATATAAGTTGCCTGAAATTGTCATCAACGGCAAACGCCAGCAGATTATGTATGAACGTGGGGTAGGGAACAAGCATCTGAACCTTTCGCCAAAGGCGATGGTGGTTCGCCGTAACAACAAGCAGGCACAGACCCTGAAGTATACCGCTTCCATTCCTGTGGCGGGAGTCATGAAGAACTACGATCTCAATATGCATGAAGATCTTTGTGGATGTGGCAACCTGGAGGAGGGAAATGATTTCCATCTTCGCCATCGCCGTCAGCCGCTGGCTGTCTTCGTACGTCCTGCCGTAGAGGCAATCAAGGTTCGTCATCTCGATAAGCGTGCTTATATCGACTTCCCTGTCAACAGGATAGAGCTTCATGCCGACTACCGTCGCAATCCGGCTCAGTTGGACAGCATCGTAAGAACCATTAATGCCCTGAAAGATGATAAGAACCTGGAGGTGAGCAGCATCAACATTCATGGTTATGCTTCTCCTGAGAGTCCTTACAGCCATAATGACTATCTGGCAAAGAACCGTGCCA
>ERZ780075.876-NODE-876-length-12067-cov-1.957875_pt1 | contig 12067 bp, 4 predicted proteins | sample MGYA00511839_ERZ780075 | MGnify/ENA primary metagenome ERZ780075 (study PRJEB29588, sample SAMEA2155953) | human gut metagenome | biome: human gut; feature: human-associated habitat; material: faeces | place: Denmark | collected 2008/2010 ...
AAAACTGCTTTGCCGTGCCGCCGATGACGGGACCGCGCCAAACAACGGGATCTGTCTCGTTTTCAAGCAGCAGATTAATGGACATAACCTCAATGCCGCTTTTGGTTGCTACGGGGTACAATCCCGTTTCGTCACCCGTTGCCTTTTCCGTCAAGCCGAAGGCCTTGGGAATGGACGGGCCGGTTACATCCGCATCCATAACAGCCGTTCGATAGCCAAGCTTGTTCATGGCAACGGCCAACAGCGAGGTGACAAGGCTTTTGCCTACACCGCCCTTGCCGCTGACAACGCCGATAACCTTTTTAATTTGGCTGAGCTGATGCGGATTCTCGTGAAAATCCTGCGCCGCATGCTGGCAGCCCGCGCAGGACTCCTTGGAACAGGATGTATTGGAACATGATTTTGCCATTTTTTATGCCTCTTTTCTCTTTATCTTAATCAGATAGAATACACATGGTTACGATTTAGGCACCGGAAAGCCATGCTCCGCATGCCCAAGGATTGCACGACCTGCCCGAATCGGCAAACGCCGCACAACAGGTTCAGTATAACACAAAAACCCGATTTCGTCAAGCAAAATCGGGTTTTATATAGGTAAGCTTTAGGCATTATGGAAGCCTAGACTCTTTGCATGGAGAAAGCTATTGCTTTACCGCTCCCAAATGCTGCGATCCGCTTCTTTTAATGCATGCAGCAGTGCAAAAATAGCCGCACCGTGCAGAATAAAGCCAAGTCCCACAACCAGCGATACCAAAACAGCACCTGCCATCGGTGTCATCATGGTCAAAACGCCCAGCACCGCCAGCGCAATCCCCAGCAGCAGAGAGATCCACCAATTGCCGTACCCGATTTTCTTTAAGTCAAACGACCGTAAAAAGCGTTCTACGCCGAAGATTGTCAGCCACAGACCCACAAAGAATACCAAAATTTGTGCCATCATAAAGCTGTGATTTAAAAATATAATACCCAAAATCACATCGGATATGCCCAAAAACAAAACCGTACCGGCGCCAAGCCGACCCTTGGCCTCCGAAAAATAAAACGCCAGGGTTGCAATACCCGAAACAAGCGTTAAAACCCCAATCAGCCAGGCAAGCGATACCAGCGTTGCACCGGGGTTAAAAAGCGCCACAATCCCCGTGATAATCATGAGGACAGCCGACAAAACCATACATACTTTTGATGATGTTTTCATGTTGCTCACGCACCTTTCATTGTTTAAAGCTTTCGTATGTTCTGTCTTTATTGTACCCCTTTTTGCCCGAAAATGGAATATACAAAACGGCGCTTTTGTCTGAATTTGATAGAATTTACATATTGTTCATATATACATTTTTAAGCATTTGACCGTAAAATTATACAATAGCAGGATGACAAAACGAAAAAAATCTGCTATACTGTATGATAGAAAGGCTCGTGTAAGGAAGTGATACACTCCGTTTTTCCTTCAAAAACCTTGTCTACAGAGCCATACCCTTCCACTTTAAAGTTTTCGCCGGGATTATATTCCTGCGGATTAAAGCTGATCATATCCGTCATTGTTTTCTTGCCCACATTGACAAGCAAAATCATTCTATCTTTGCCGTTTTGCAAGGCGCCTGCGCAAATATACGGCTTAATCAGCATTCCGATATGACCCATACCCACATTGCTCAAAAAGGTATGGCCTTCTTCTGCCTGTACCACCGGAGGGCGGAGAACGGTTACATGACGGAAAAACTCTCTGTTTGCATAGCGGAAGCAAACCAATTTTTTCGTATATTCCAACCTGTCCGGCATATGCACTAAATCTGCATTGACCCATCCCATTTGCTGGCCACACAAAAGACTTTGAGCCAAATGGTACTTCCAATGCATATGAGAGTGCTTCATATAACCATTGGTATTTCTGCCGAACACCTTAATTAAATTAGAATAAACCCGCATAAAAGCCGGCACATCGTTAGCCGAACGTACCCATGTCCAGGATAAAAAACCATCCAGGTTAGACGCATAGACCTCTGCTGTTGCCTCCGAAGTAAAGGCCTTGTCCTTAGGCTTGTTCCGGTTCAATTCCGCCAGCAGATCATTATATGCCTTACCCCACCAATCGCCTCCGCCTAAGGGATGACCATGTGTTTCGTCCATACAAAGATGCGGAATCCGAGCCGATACCTGGTCTAAATAGATGGCATCTACGTCCAATTCGTTAAACATATTGGTTGTAAGCTTCACAAGTTTGTCGCGCCAAGGCTGATAAGAAGGGCACATAGCCGTTAATTCAACCAAGCTGCCGTCCGCTTCTCTGGATTCAAACCGCAAGATAATAGGGTCGCCATTTTCTGTCTTGACCGCACCGGCTCTGCCAATGGATTCAAATTCAAAATCTTCATTACCGCCATCCTTAGTATCCCACAAAAGAGCATTGATATAAGGCATAACACAGATGTCGTGTTTTTTCAATTCCGTCATGCCGGCGCAAAAGCTTTTTTTAGCCGGCATAAAATGGGGGTAATCATTATTAAAGGGGATTTTGTGCCAGTTATACACATGAAAACCAATGGGTACACCAAAAGTTTCCTGCAAACGAATCACGTTTTCATACCAATCGTTAGGACGGACTTCATCACTGTCCGTTCGGAGCGCTGTGGGGATAGGTTCTCCGTCCGTGCGTTCCTGCGGCACCCAATCCATCACCCAAAAGGGAATATCCTGCATCCACATGGGTGTGTTTTTATCGTCAATATTCCGCTTTGTCCAATAACATTCCTTCAGCACAAATTCTCTGTAAATTTCCGTTGCATCAAACCAATCACCGGTAAAACTCTGCCAAACCATTTTGCCGGATACATGATAGGTATTCTTCGGTTTGCCCCAATTTTCAGCAAAGGCGCGGCACGAAAGCTTGACACCTCCCGTTTGAGAAGATGCCGCCTGAAACTCCTTTTTGCCGCCCTCCGGATCGTGAACGCCATAATAAATTCCCTTTTCCTTCACATCATCGGCCGCATATAAGGCCATATAGGCCATAGGCGCATAAAACCCGCCCGGATAAGATCCGTTAAAGCTAACATCCGATACAGAAAAATTCTTATATTCCGTACCGCTGCCTTCCGGCTGGAACAGATGGTGCGGTTTCTTGCATTCACAATATAACCGTGGATACGTGCACCAAAGCAATGAATATTCTTCCGAATCATTCAAAACCGTTACGTCCCATTCCAATCGGTTTTGCGCAGGCTTCGCTTCTGCCGTCAGCTTCAGGCCGATGCCTAAAATACCCTCCGGGCCGGAGAGAAAAAATTCGGTTACGTTACCCCGTTTTGTGACCGAAACCTCATTCCAATAAGAAAGGGTATCTAAAAACTTATTCTCCCCCGTAGGAAGATGCCGGATTTGCATAGCCGCCATCGGCTGTTCCTGTTTACGATGCCAAAGCGCCAAGCTGTGTTCTTTTTCCACATAATCAATCTGCAGTTCACCGCTTTCCAGGGTAGAAAGAGAAGGGTTCGCAGGTGTTCGATTTATGCGTTCCGGCAGTACCGGTGTTTTTCCTTCCGCAAAGGTAAACACTGTAAAAACAGAATTTTCTTCATTGTAATAATCAAGGCTGTCGTTATAATTTAACATTGCAGAATGGCTTTCCAAGGTTTTGCCGCAAACAGCCACCAAACCGCCACGAACCTTCAGATAACGATTTTTTCCTTTAAATACCAGTTCTTTAGGGTAGCCGGGGTTACTCATCCCAAGATCCCGCACATTAAAAAAGACGCCTTCTTCTTCGCTTCCCACCTGATCAAAGTACATTTCACCCAGTTCCACTCTGGCCACTAAAGGCGAGGTATCATAATAGGCGCCATCCACTTTAAAAAAGGTTTCCTGCACGACAGATGCAGACTCCGGAAGCACCGTAAACCGATTTGTAACCGTAATGGCGGAAATGATCTCATCTGTCTCTATCCGTTTCGGATGACCGGTCAACTCAAAGCCGTTTTCTCGTTTTTTTACCTCACAACCCTCATACATAACCGTATATGCTTGAAATGCCACACCTGCAAATCAATCACCGGTAAAACGATCGTTTAACACGCAGTCTAAATATTCAAAGTCATACCGTTCGCTCTTGTAAATCACCTGCAAGGTCAATTTTTCCGGTGACAGTTTAAAAAAAGCTCCGCTGCCCTTATCATCCAATTTAAACTCATATGCAACCATACTGATTTCTCCTTTACCGATTTGTTTTTTACCATTCGTCTTGTTCTCTTCCGTGCGATTGTGATGATTCTGCGTTTTGTTTAATATGTCACCTCTGCTACACCTTCAATATATGTTCACCTTTTTGAACCTCAATCGTGCAATTTGTGTAACTTGTTTCCACACAAAGAGTAGATGTTATCTAAATCTTATACCTCTTGAATGTTTTGATTATGCAGCGGTACCGTTCCGACTTTCGGAGAAATATAAACCCGTGTAACGCCGTTATTTTCAATCCATTCGCCGTTGACTTTTTGTATATTAATCCCAATCAGTTCACCCTGCACAAGCAGGATGGCGGCTGTATTTTGCCAGGTATAGGCGCCTCTTACCCAAGCATATCTCGAAAGCGAGCTGTCTGTGTGCTCGGGGTAGCTATGAGCTGTCCGATACCGAGTTTCCGTATCTTCTCCGCGCAGCTGCAGCAGTGTTTGCTTCACTTCCGCTATGCCGCCGCCACGGATGTAATCCGGCTCATAACAAGAATACATCCTGCCATCTGCCTGTGTCTTGGAAAAGTTGGTTAAAAATCCGTTCCAGGACGCAAGCAGCGCTTCATCATCACGTGTTAATAACCCCAAATAAAAAAGAGCCTCACTTGTCCAAATCGTCCAGGCATGTCCGGCACAAATGGCCGGCCCTTCTCCGTCCCCTTCCCAAATGGTTTCCCACCAACGAAAAGAGGACTGATACATCCGCACATCCGGCGTGTATATCGTCCAGGCCTTATGCAAATGCAGAACCTGTTTTGCAAAATCAATATACCTTTGGTTATATTGAACTTTTATACATACATACAGCAAAGAAAGAGCCGTACAGGAAATAGAGCCATCCTCCATCTCTTTTTCCGTATAGGGCGTAAGCTCCGTTTCTGTCGGAAAATCCATGCCGCGTTTAAGCAGATAGTCTGCCATTTCTATGGCTTTCTTTTTAAAAATTTCTGCCCGATTATCACCAAGCTCTGCCAAGCAGACAGCCATATCCGCAAAAGGGATAACGGGACAGCATACCGTTGTGTAGTCCGCTCCGCTGCCGTTTAGCAGCTCGCCGCCGACCATATCGTGCTCCATCATTTCCCGCAGCGCCGAAATGGCAAACTCCAAATACCGACTTTCTTTAAAGAGCAAATACGCCTCCAAAAGTATGGATGCACCAAAAACCTGTTCTTGTATTCGGCCGGAACGATGAATGTGATATGCCGCATATTCCTCTGTTGGGTGAGGCACAATGGTTTTTCTGGCCACATAGTCGCGTTCTCCCATCACAATTGCCAGTTCTTCGCGGACAAGGGATTCGAATTGTCTGTCTCCGGTTATGCGCATATAATTTAACAGCGCCCATAAAAAGCAGCCGCCCTCGCATAGATTTTCATCGTTGTGATATGGTTTTTGAATCGCTTCACAGGCTTTTTGATACAGCTTTACATAATCCTTGCCATACCACAGGGTTGTGTTTAAGCCATGTTTTCCATCAAGCATCGGTGTAACGGTGTAAAGACCGAACGCCTGCAAGGGAATATGTGTAAGCGGTGTTTCTGCCGGCAAGCTGTATATGCTTCCGTCGGGCGTTTTGACCTGCACAGCATCTGCCCGGCCGATATGCCGAACCACCGCCTCACCGCAAAAGCCGCCGCCGGAGATATTTTGCAGCAACGGAAGGTGAAAATGCTTGCCGATTGCCCGGTACGCGGCTTCTATGTCATCCGCGCACATGAGTTTAATACAAATTTTTTTATCATCTTTTTCGCCATACAGCTTGTCGAAAGAAGACATCAGTTTAAAATTTAAAATAAAGTGACCGCAGCAATAGGGAGAATAATCAATTTTCCAACCACTGCAGGGAACAAGAGAAAGACAAAGCAAAAATCTACCGTTCGGTCTTGGCATCAGACAATAAAAATACCTTCCGTCCTCCGACATGTAAGGGGAGGACGGAAGAATCTGTTCCCAATAATCGGCGCCCTTTTTACCGAGAAAATTTAAATCAAGGTTTAAAGCGAACTGAGATATATGCGGATTGGTTGTATCGGCATGAATCAACAGGCCGTCTTGTTCCAATGTATATCGAACAGAAATGTTGTTTTTTAAATCATAATACGTCCCGTTTTCAAAAGAATCCATGAAGCTTATGTGGTCTTCATAGGGAGTCAGCGGCCTTTTTTCGCACTGAAGGCGAACATCCTCCGACTCCCATGTAAAGCCCGCGCTGCCGCAATGACCTTTTGCATCAACAAGATTGGTGGTTGTTTCTTTCTCATAAAACGACCTGATAATGCCGTTTTCGATGATAACCTTATACGAATCATTTTCTAAAACAGATTGATTGTTCAAACCATACACCTCTTGTTCTGTATCGTGCACAAAAAAGCAGCCTACCTTCTGAATGCAAACGAGTAATAATACTGACCGGCACGGCCGATACTTAAAATTCTGTCACCCACAACCAAATCGTTGGCAGGATAATCCCTGGTAACCTTCGGCCGCGGGCCGCTGTAATCGACCATGATAGCCGTATTGGAAACGCCCCATGTAAAACGCTGTAAGCGTTCGGTTTCAGCCTGAATCGTAGGCGTTTTGTCAATGCTTAATTCTATCACATTCCCTCTTTTACGTACCAAATTCCCCACATTGGCAGTAAAGTCAGTTGTTGACCAAAAGGTTTGCGTATAAGCCGAGGTAATGGTACCGAATCGGGCTGCCGTATCGCCGTTATCGTTATAATCCTTCTCTATACCGGCCTTGGCGTCATAGATAACAGAAATTTTTCTGATAAAGCCTGCATCATCGGCAGTGTATCGGATCACATCGCCAACCTCAAGCTGCGTTTTATCGGCACGAAGCGCAGAGGCCTCCCATAGCTTATCACGCTGAATTACGGTGGAATCCAAGGTCAGCAGAGCATCGTCTCCGCTGGCACCGGCCAGTGTCAGGCGATAGGTGCTGTCACCCAATTTTTCGCTGTAGCACTCCACAATATCTGTTACCATAACCGGCCACTTTTTGGATTTTGTCGGATCTTCTTCTGCTACCGAACCGTAGTTAACCAGGTAGCGTACAGAAATGTCCTGAATGTCCTTGGTGTAATACCCCATGTCTTTATTAATGGAAATGTCTTGTTCTCTGTAGTCGAGCTGTTCTGTTGCAATCGAATCCGGGTCGCTGACCGCATCGTTTCCGTTTGGCACATGGAACATTTGCGCACCGCTGCCCAAAATAACCCACCGGCTAAAGCCGCCCACAGTATAGCGCCATGTCATACTGGCATTGTCACCACCCAAAATCGAAGGCCATTCGGTCAAAAGATACGGCAGATGGTATAACGGATATTCGGGAGCTGTTAACGACTGACGGTATGTCGTAATTTCCATAGGCGTGGTGATCGCTTTAATTTCCTCATTATCGTTAAATTTCACCAAGACCATCTGTCTGCGGCAGTTAGCGCCGTCCCGAAGCATATTGTAAACCTCTGTTCTTTTTTTGCTTTCTTTAACCGCGGGGGTTTCCATCAGCACATTACTCGCCAAATCATACACCGTCAGCTTACCCGTATCTTCAGAGAGAACCTGCACCTGCACTTTATCGGAAAGGCCTGTACCTTTGGCAACCTCCAAAAGGTATGCCATCGTGCCGCCATCGGTGGTAACATAGGCAACTTCGCCAAAGCTGTCTAAGTAAAAGGCATATTCCGTTCCGGGCTGCAAGGCGTTTGTGTCAAAACGAACATCCTTAGACAGCTTATACGGCTGGCTGCCAATCATCAGCGCAGCTTCATCAAGATTCATTTCCCTGAGCGTGCCTGTTTTTTTATTGACAGAAACCTCAAGACGCACGTTTTTTTTGTCGCCGCTTTCATACACACTGACAATGTTCTGCTGCGCCAGTTCTTCCGGTTCCATGGTGACGCCGCCTTCACGCACAATGGTAAAGGAATCATATTTTGATAAATCCACATTTTTTGTGCTGTCCTCATAGTCATAAATCGTTTCGCTGTAGCTGTTGTATGAATCCACAACCACATTGGTATAGGACTGAATTAAAACAGCGTCATAAATCCCGTCCTCATCGTGGTCAATTAAAGTAACAACACCGCTTGCAGGCTTCATCCGCTCGGGATCGTAATCCGATTCAAAGTTATATGCAATATAGGTGTTTTGCTGCAGCTTTAAGGTCGCTGTTTTGCCATCCATAATGACAGTATAAGAAGAAGTTTTTGCATCAAACCCTAAAATAGACTTAGTGTCTAAAATGATAACCGTATTCTTCTTTTCCTCTATGTAACGAATGGGCGGAACGTTGTCCCCCGGCTCTATGTAAAACTCAACCCGTTTACCGGCAAGACCGTAAGCGCCTTCATAAAGATTCAAGTATTTCTCACCGTCTATGGTAATATAGCCTGCTGTCTGTTTTTCTCCGTAAACCGTTGTTAACCCGTCGGAGGTAACAACCCCCTCCCGTTTTTCCAGTCCTAAGGTATTTGTCAGCACAGTTTTGCTCTTATCTGTCTTAACGCCGTGAATCTTGCCGTCCGTACCGGCAGAATCTGCCGTCAGGGGATTTGCTTCCAGCACATTCTTTAAGAACATCAGCGCACCGCCGCGGCTGATTTTATCTTTTTCATAGGTTTCCACCTTATCAAACAAATCAATGGAATTGGCAACGGATACATACGTTCTGCTGCCGCCGATTAAAATACTTCTGCCGGTTAAGGCAACGCCCAATCTGGCCGCAAATTCCAAAGTCAGGGCGTCATCGGGACGGAAAAACGTCCCGATGTCCTTTCTGAAATAATTTGTTTGTGCCGCAAAAACAATCGCCTTAAAATAAGGGTGTTCCCCGCCTACATCCATAAAAGGAGACGTAAGACTTAAAGATTCCGCAATACCGTTTTCTCCCGCTGCCATTAAGGCCAGCTTGGTAAACTCGCCGCGGCTGATTGTCCAATCCTCCGTGGTTAAGGAATCATCTTCCTTATTCATAATACCAAGAGCTGTCATAAAGCGTACCGCTTCGCTGTATGCTGCCGGTTCAAAGTATGCATATTCTTCCTCCTGCGCAATAACCGATTGCGAAGCAAGCAATATAACACAGAACATCATTGCCAAAATTTTTTTAATCAAAATCGGGCACTCCTTCCCTTTTTCTAATCTTAATCCAACAATTTTAAATCGTATTAAAAGGTTTTAATGTAAACGCGTTTTGCAACTACTGCCGCCTGCGCTCTGGTCGCATTTGCGGTGGGCGCAGATGCATGCTCTAAAAGCTTACCGCTTAAAAGCTTTAATGCCTTGGCATTTTGCATATAGCCTTCACACCACTTGCTTACTTCATCAGCATACGAATACCCATCCAGGCTGACATACTGCTCGTTAAAGCCCTTATCCGTATTAATGGCCACAGTCGCAACGGCAAGCATTTCCTCAAACGTAATGGGCTTGTTCGGATAGAAATTACCATCCGCCGTCATACCCGCCGGAATGATACCTAAGTTGTTTGCGGCTTCAACACCGCCCGCAAACCAATCATCCGCCGTCACATCGCCAAAGGCGCCTACCTGCTCTGCATCGGCAAAGCCCAAAACCTTTTGAAGCATCTTAACAAATTCCGCTCTTGTTATGGTACCTTCGGGGTTAAACAAGCCATCGTCCGTACCGCTGACAATGCTCACATTGGCAAGATTCTGAATATCCTCTTTTGCCCAATGCCCTGCAATATCCTCAAAGGAATCTTCGTAAGCCGTAACACGCATATCACAAATACTGACCCAGTTACCGTTGCTGTTGCCGGGGCTGTAAACTTTTAAATATCTTGCTTTTACCGGGTCAAAGCTATAGGTTTCCTGATCCGGCGTTTGATAGCTGCCGCCGTTATACACTTCTTTCCAGTTGATGCCGTCGTTAGAAACCGAAAGGGTGAAATACGCGATACGTTCGCCGCCTTTATACCAAATCATTTTAACATCGCGCATTTCTCTTTCGCGCCCAAAATCAATGGTGGCAGAGGCCGGCCCTTCAACGGCCCAGTCTGATGTTTTGCTTGCGTCAAACATCTTGATAACCTCGGCCGGCTTTAGGGTTGCGTCAAAGGCAACGGGCGTGTAGGTCGAGTCGTTCATAACCTCCTGCACATTGTTTGCAAAGGAAATTGCATACACGGCTTTACTGCTCGATTTGGTTGACTCGGCAACCACAAAGGCCGTATCGCCAAGCTTTTCAACCTGTTTAACAGAGGCCTTGATGCCGCCGGGTGCATCACAAGTGATTTTCCCGATTTCCCACTCATTCACCGTATAGTTTGAAATGGTGCTGTTAAAGTTGGGAATGGGGATGCCGTCCAAATAAATGTTATCAACCTCAACAACGTCCTTCGTGTATTTCTTCCAACGGGAAATGGGTAACACTTCATCTAAATTAAATTCATACGCCTCATCCTCAACATAAGGGGTTAACAGCAAATTCAGCGTGGGGCTTGCTTCACTCTCCACATAAACTGCCAATTTTCTGTAACCGGCGCGGCTCCACATCTCCGCGGGATTGGGCGATGTCGGCAAAGGATCTGCCGGCATATCAAGCAGCTTTGCGCTGCCGCTGCCAATCAGCTTGGCATGAAGCTTCCGGCCATCCTGCGTAAGAATCGCGCTCTTGCCGTCGGGCGCCACTTCAATACTTGCTTTTGTATGCATAAAGCTGTAAAGCTTAATGGGATCAGACGACTGAATCTCATCTCTGATTAACAGGGAACCATAGTTGTTCAAAAGGGCAAACCCTCTTTTAACCGAATCGACTCCCTTGTCTTGATACGCTTCGGTAATATCCATGGTGACATAAGCCGCGTTGTCCTCCACCGTCAGCTCGTCAATTTTACAATAAGCCTCGATGTTTTGGTCAGGGCCTTCAACCGGGTTGATAACCAGCGCATTCTGACCCTCTGCACGGTTTCGGTAGAAGGTGTATCGGCCGGAGGGCATATGGTCGTAATCATAAGAGTCACGGCCAAGCTCGTGCGCCCAGCGAACGCCCAGCATATCGAAAACATACGAACCGATGTCCAAATTGCCGTGCCCCGTTTTGTTATCTCCGGCTTTTACGCCCAAAAATGCAGCGCTGTCGTCCGCCCAGCTGTGACGGATGGTAACAACCTCATTGATGCCCGGAAAATATGCGTACTGCGGCATATACTTAAGGAAATTTTGGTATTCCTCTTTAGGCTCATACATAAGCAAAGAATATTCATCTCCGCCGTTATCCATGGTGTAGCGCACCTGATAGGCGCCGTAGCTGGGGTCATTATAATACTGCGAAAGAAAGAAATACCCTGCCGCCGCAATATAAGAGGCAGAGCCGCTGCCGTCCGCAAAGTTGTAATAGCCCTTAGGGCCGGACATTCCCATGGCAAAGTTACCGGCGTTCCGCATACCGGGCAGCTCCATAAGACCGCTGGTTGTGCCCGTAGCATCATACATGGTTGCCAGGAAGATTAAATACGAACCCATACCGTAATCCCAGTAAGAGGGGCCTTCATAATAGTTGCCTGCTTCATCAATCGTTTTAGAGTGAATCCGCTTAAATCCGTAAACCGACCGATTGATCACTTCATCGACCAAATCATTGTATTCGTCGCTGTCGCCCGAAATCGCCATCGCAACCAGGCTGGCGCCGCCCATAACAATATGGTTCCAGTTGCCGCCGTCACCGCCGCAGAAATTACGGTTGGGACGCAGATACGTCATGGTAATTTCCAGCCCGAAGTGCACCATGGCGTTACGGACAATCCGCCTTTGTTCCTCCGTCCAGTCATTATACATCCAGTCATACACACAGGCAACCGCTTTCATCGTG
>ERZ780075.878-NODE-878-length-12062-cov-2.927542_pt1 | contig 12062 bp, 10 predicted proteins | sample MGYA00511839_ERZ780075 | MGnify/ENA primary metagenome ERZ780075 (study PRJEB29588, sample SAMEA2155953) | human gut metagenome | biome: human gut; feature: human-associated habitat; material: faeces | place: Denmark | collected 2008/2010 ...
CGAAATCAAGGCGTTTGCCTTTGAAAGTATGGGAAATATAAAACCGATGCATGAATCCCGGCATACAACAAATTAACAAAGAGGTACGGAATGATGAAAAAATATGAATGTGAAGTATGCGGATATGTGTATGACCCGGAGATTGGTGTTCCCGACAACGGCATCTCACCCGGTACAGAGCGGGAGAATCTGCCGGAGGATTGGGCTTGCCCGCTTTGTGCGGTCGGAAAAGACCAATTCATCGAGATTGGATAATGAGTACCCCAAATATTCCCCGTACTGTGCCGCGAAACGCATCAGGATTTTACAAAAGATATCAAGGAGAGATGAATATGAGTAAGGGAATAAAAATACTGATAGGAGTTGCAGCAACACTTGCGGTGGGTGCAGCCGTGTTTTTTGCGCTGTTCGGATGGATTGAAGAAAGATGACAGCTACATGAAAATTCAGATTCATAAACTATTTGACTGTTGCCGATTCCGAAAGTTGTTTGCATTGATGGATAATGATACCTTTTAATTTTGCCACACCTTTTAATTATTCCAAAATCCGTACCTCGCAAGGCTTACAGCCTATGGCGGAAACTGACTTTGGAACGGTAAAACCCACAACCGAATAAAGCAAATAAGGGCTTTCGAAGTCAGCATTTGACCTCAAAAGTCCTTATTTTACGCCATCCTCGGCAGTTTTGACCCAGGAGAAGGCTTTTCTGTTGTATCAAAATCAGAAGGAACATTGATCTGTGAATACTTTACAGTCATGCCATACTTTCATATCATCTCGCCCAAGTCTTGACATATAACCGGGTATTTTTGAAACCGTTGTCCTTTGCATATTTTCTCCGTTTTTTTTGGTTTGTTATTTTTGTCAACTTAATTATACCATAAAAACGGAGAAAAATCATCATATATCAACCCCAAAAAGCCGCTTGAAATCTGGCTTTTCAGACTTTTACAAACGGCTAATATTATATATGCAAAAGGAGGCTGAATATTATGAATAAATACGAAGAAAAAAGACGGGCAAGAATTGACAGACTTAACGAGGCTGCTGACAGAGCCGAAAAAAGAGCGTCAGATACATACGATTCGGCAAGAAAAATGTCAGAGGCAATTCCTTTCGGGCAGCCGATAATTGTTGGACATCATTCGGAGCGATCCGACAGAAATTATCGAAAACGCATAAACGATAAGTTTGAATCGGCATTCCGTGAACAGGGCAAAGCTGATGAACTAAGGGCAAAGGCACAGGCGGCGGAGAATAACACGGGAATATCGTCTGATGATCCCGAAGCAATACAAAAACTTAAAGATAAGCTCCTCGGTCTTGAAGAAAGTCAGGAAAAAATGAAGGCTATAAATAAGTATTACAAGAAAAACGGAACTTGCATTGGCTGTGACGGTATAAATGATGAAAGTGCTGAAAAACTTGACAATGCGGCGAAGAAAAACTATGAAGGCAGACCGTTTCCGACCTATACACTCACGAATAACAATCAGAATATACGGAGCATAAAGCTGAGAATTAATGAGTTGGAAAAGCTGCGGGAACTTGACTTTGAACCGGTTGAGTTTGAAACGGGAAAGGTAATTGTGAATAAGGAGATAAACCGCATTCAGTTTTTCTTTGACGGAAAGCCGGACGAGGAAACAAGAGGTGTGTTAAAGTCGTGGGGGTTCCATTTTTCGAGGTACAATAATAACGCGTGGCAAAGGCAGCTTAAATAAGTCTTTTATAGCATACAACACCTTTTGTATGTTTGGATTTGTCACCTAAATCATATCATAAAGGTTGAAAACTTTCTACTTATTTTTCCGCATTTAAGAAAAACGAAAAAATTCACAAACATTTTCATTGTGCAAAACGTCGAAATTGCTGAAATCACCTAAAAAGCATTGACAAAAACAGAAAAATGTGATAAATTATATTTACAAGGAAGTATTATAGAAAGGATTTGGCAAGTATGAAGCGATGGCGTAAAATCAATACATACATTTACTCGCGGCATAGGCGTAGATTTGCCTTTTTCCGTTATTCGTTTGCGGGTATTTATTAAGGTGTGTTCGTTTTCAAAGTATTTTGAAATCGGGCTCACCTTTTTTCGTTCTTACGCCGAAAATACAATAGGTGACTACATACCCGAAAGGAGCGTGCTGCCTATGAAAGAAAAAAACGCCGGATGTTCGCACTCCGGCATAAACAGAGAGCTGCGAAACAAGATGAAATTACAAAAAAGGAGGTCATGAAACATGAAACGCAAAACAAAAAAACCGGTTTCCATTCTGCTTTGTACAGTACTGCTGCTTTCGCTTATACCACTGACGGCATTTGCGGATGAATCGAAGGCTGTAAAGATTACGGAAGAATCAAAGACCGCAGAGCTTGTTACGGATACGGCAAAGTTTATCTCTTTGGATGAGGCAAAAGAAATTGCACTTAAAGACGCCGAGCTTGACAGAAACAAACAAAAAATAACGTTCACCAATGAAGAACTGAGCCGCAATAAAGGCAGACCCTGCTACCTGTTGGATTTTTATACAGGGGAAAATCAGTATCATTATGAGATTGACGCAAAGACGGGAGAAGTTATCTACGGCAGAAGATATATTCTGCTTACCGAAGCAAAAAAGATTGCCGTTGATGATGCGGGCTGCACAGAAAAGGTTACCTTTACAGAGGAAGAATTGGTGGACGGCGGCATCAAAACGCCGTATTATCTGCTTGTCTTTGCAGACAATAAGACGCAGTGGACTTACCGAATCAATGCAGTAAGCGGTGATATACTCGAAAAGAAAGAGGAGAATATCGGCGAGGCGGATTTAATCTCTTTGGAAAAAGCAAAATCAATAGCGCTTAATGACGCCGGTCTTGTTGAAAATGCGGAAAAGATTGTGTTCACCAAAGAGGAGCTAATCCGCAATCAGGGCAAGCCATATTACCTGTTGGAGTTTTACACCGGTAAATATCAGTATCACTATGAGATTGACGCAAAAACGGGCGAGATTATCTACGGCAGAAGATATATTCTGCTTGCCGATGCAAAAAAAATTGCCGTTGATGATGCCGAATGCACCGACAGGGTTACCTTTTTGGAGGAAGAATTGGTAGACGGCGGCATTAAAACGCCTTATTATCATCTCGTCTTTGCGGACAAAAAAACACAGTGGACTTACCGAATCAATGCGGTGACGGGCAGCATACTCAAAAAGAAACAAAAGGACATCAAGGTCAAACCCGACAACGAGTGGGAAAATCCGTTCGGTGACGTTAAGAAAAGAGATTGGTTTTACTTTTCGGTGAAATTCGCATATGATTTTGGCTTGATGAAGGGTACCACCGAGATGGAGTTTTCGCCTGACTCTTATATGACCAGAGCAATGTTTGTCATGATTATCTATCGTATGGAAAAAGAGCCGCAAGCCGGAGGTTCCGTGTTTGTGGATGTTGAAATCGGCGGTTATTACGACAGGGCGGTTGCTTGGGCAAATGCAAACGGCATTGTTTCCGGTGTTTCAAAAGATCGTTTTGCACCGAACGATCCGATTACCCGCGAACAGATGGCAACAATTCTTTACCGCTACGCAGATTTCAAGGGATATGACATAGAATCAAACGGCAATACGGCATATTCGGACAGCAATTCTATTTCCGGCTATGCGAGGAACGCTGTAAGCTGGGCGGCTGCAAACCTGCTTATGAAAGGCAATGACGACGGCAGCTTTTTGCCGAATGCAAATGCAACAAGAGCACAGGCAGCGGCTGTATTTGCCCGTATGATTGAAAATCTGGAATAAAGATGACTATGTTGTAACATAAGGTATATTTTCGACGCATAAACCACTGTTGCAAAACGATGCGCAGGCATTGACGATACAACGGCGATGCTTGCGCATATCCCCTTAGGGCAGGCGCTTCGACTGCCCTTTTTTTGTACCTGAGGCCTTGACTAACTTTGTATGTCTCACAAAAAACAGTTTATTATTTTAAAAAAATGATGCAGTTTTACAGATTTCAAAATTGTATATACGGAGGTTGATTTTGTGAAACGGACAATAACTTTAATGCTTGCGGCGTGCTGCCTGCTGCTGACTGCGTGCGATAATTCAAGCATCGGCATAATCGGCGGTTCAGACGGACCGACACAGGTATATACAAATAAAAGCAATGAAAATAAAGATTATGAACAGTATCTGACAGAACATTATGTCGATGAATCAAAGCTTCCGACACTTGATATAAACTTGGAAAAAAGATTTATATCCGACGATAGAGTTCTTCTTACGGATGACTCGGTTGAAAATGAGTGGGAGCTGGTGATTTATGAGTTTTATCACAATATGATGTCAGGCTCTTTTGGGAAGATGAAAGCTGTTATCGAAGATGAATCATTACTTGCGGCTATAGAAAACGAAGAAAAAAATTTTAAGGACGGGATTTACTATAGTAAAATTTGCATTGATGATTTGGAGCTTTTGGAAAAAGATGACCTGAAAGATATTTCGGAGAAAAATAAGCGGGAAATTTACGAAAGACTGAATCATTTGGGCATAAGCGAATTTGGCATTGTAGAGGTTGAAACCGAATTAAAGCATAACGAGAAATCGCTGAGTTTAGCTCCGCAAGTCGGTGACGGCGAGGTAACACGGTATTATCTTATCGGTAAAAAGGCTGATAAATATAAGATTTTTGAAGTTTATTGGGAAGGATTTTTAAATGACTGAGGGGTGCGGATAATGAAGAAGATGGTTCTCGGCATTGCGGTAATTCTTTTTGCAATATGCATTGAAATATCCGCCGCAGGGCATTTGGAGTATATCACTTGGGGCATAGGCGCAATAGGGTTGGTAATATCCGTTGTGGGATATGCGGAAAACGGAAAAGGAGACAAGCAATGAAAAAAACATTATTTATAGTACTTAAAATAATATTAACTGCGGCGGCTTTATTTGCAAGCTATTATGCTTTAATTATAATCGGTATGTTTTTGTTTTGGAACGGCATAAATCACATTATAGCATACATAGGTTTAATTGTTGTACCGTCACTTTTGCTGCCTTTGATATGGCTGAAAAAGAGAAAGAAGTTTTTAATAATTTGGTGTATCTGTGCCGCAGTGTACGGAACCGCTCTCGGAACAAACTTCGGAATAATCAAATATAACAAAAGTATCACTGTTAATACTTCTCCGAACATTGTTATTCCAGCGTATCTGCCGTTTGATGAAGATTCCAAAATTGTAAAGACAGACAGCAAAACATTAAAGCTTACCGAAAATCTGCCGAGAATTGACGGAGCTGCCGCGTTGTTTCCCGTGTATTCCGCATTTGTGAACGCTGTATATCCGAATACGACAAAGCTACACGACGGAATATTTGAGTATAACAATACCCCTGACGGCTATCGCCTTTTAGCGGAAAAAGAAACAGATATTTTCATCGGAGTGTATCCGTCCGATGAGCAAAGGGCATACGCAGAAGAAAACCAAACCACTTTTGAATATACGCCTATCGGAACGGAGGCATTTGTTTTCTTTGTTCATAAGGACAATCCTATTACAAATCTTACCACCGAGCAAATAAAGAATATTTATTCCGGTAAAATTATAAATTGGAAGGACGTCGGCGGAAAAAATGAGAAAATTGCCGCATTTCAGCGAAATGAGGGCAGCGGAAGCCAAAGTATGCTGAAACGGTTTATGGGTGATACGCCGATTACGGATGCGCCTACCGAAATGGTGAATGATTTAATGGCGGGCATTATAGAACAGGTGGCGGAGTATAAGAGCAAAACAAACTCAATCGGGTTTTCGTTCAGATACTATGTTGATGGAATTATTAAGAATCCGAACATAAAAATGATTTCGATTGACGGCATTGCACCGACTTCTGAAAATATCAGAAACGGAAGCTACCCTATTCTTGCACCGATTTATGCTGTTACATACAAGGGAAATCAAAACAACAATGTCAACAAATTGCTTGAATGGATTTTATCCGATGAGGGGCAATACATTATAAACGAAACAGGTTATGTGGGAATAAAGAATTAGGAGGACAACACAATGAAAAAACTATTATCAATCATTTTAACTGCCGCAATATCGGCAACATCAGCAATTTCGGCTTTTGCTTACGACAAGACAAATATAACCGTTTACAACACGGAAAAGCACGGCTTATATATAACTGTCGGCGGAACGAAAATATATTGCGATAAAACCGAACTGCCGTTTATTGACGAAAACGACAGGACGCAAATTCCCGTCCGTGCCGTCAGCAATGCGCTGGGCAAAAAGGTAGATTGGAACGATACCGACAAGACAGTCACAATTTCAGATTATAACGATGACAAAAACACTGTTGTTTTTACTATTGATTCCAAATCAATGCTTAAAAATAATAACGCAGTCAATATGGATACAGAGCCTAAAATATTCAACAATCATACATATGTGCCGCTTAAGTTTTTGGGTGAGGCTTTTGAATGTGAGGTGGAATATACAACCGCAGACAGATTTTCAGATATAACCGTAAGCCGTACATCTGATTTTGCAGGATTTAATCAAGCTGACAGCATTACCGTATGGGGCAATATAGAAAGCCTTTTCCACGAAGCCGGAGGGCTTGGCTCTATAATGCCGTATGAAGGTGAGGCACCTGACTTAAACGCAAACTATATAAGAGCATATAAGGTAACAATGCGTGAGAACGATACTGATTCGGAATATAATGTCTATTGGGACACCTTGTATCATAAAACTTTTGTAAAAACGGGCGTCGTTTTATATACGGCAAATGATGCTTTCCCTCGCTTTTTGGATTCCCTTTTGGAAGCAGGCGGCGATGCGATTTATGTTGTTGATGATAAGGACAGAGAGTTGTTTGCAAAATACGGTTGGAATATAAATTATAAACTTTCATCGCTTACAGATACTCTGCCGCAATTTAAGGAGCTTGGCGATTTTTCCGCAAATGAGTATTATTATCTCTACAACAATGAGCTTTCAAAGGATATTGGACTTGATTTAAGCAAGTATGCCGAAAAAGCTGTAACGGTTGATATTTATCAGCTTCGTGAGGGTATGCCCGAAAAATTTTATCCCATAACCACCGCAAGAGGTATCGTTGTTAAATACGAAAACGAAATTATAGGAGCGTTTATAAGCACAGGACGGCATCAAGTTGAAAATGCCTGCAGCTTATCGGGAAAGAGCTTTGATGAAATAACAAATGTAAGCTTTGCAGACTTTATTGCACCCTTGCTGAAATCCGAAGATAATTTAAAATCAAAAACACCGGAAGAAATCATTAAAATGTATTGTAAGGCTTTGAATGAAAAAGATGAAGACACAGCAATACAATGTATTGCAAAAACTACAATGTTCGGTGGGGTTACGGCGAACCTGTTAAATACGGAATTATATGACAGTATTCCGCATTTGCCGCTGACAAATAAAACCTTCGTTAAGGACGGCGAAAGACGGATTGACAATATAAAATCAATTTCAAATGTGGAAATCAAACCCCATGATAATAAAAATTCAGACGAAAAGCATAAGTCTTATACGGTAACCTTTGATGCCGAATACGTGCAGGAAAGAGCGATCTCAAACGGAAATCAGTATTGGATATGCACTATGGTTTACGAATCTGATAACACCGGCTGGAAAATAGCTTCTTTCGGGCATTGATAAAGAATTAGGAGGACAGTACAATGAAAAAACTATTATCGCTGATTTTAACAATTACAATGCTTTGTTCTATGACAACGCCCGCTTTTGCCGATGACACAACCCCAAAAACCTCGGCAACATCTGTTCCGTCAAGCAAATGGGCAGCAGACAGCATTGAAACCGCAAGAAAAATAAATATTATAAGCGGAAACTATAACTTCCCCGGGGCAATTACCCGTGAAGAATTTTGTGAACTTGTATTCAATTATATTAAAAATTTTCCCGGATCGGCTTTCTCGGTGGGTATAATAAAACCTCCTTTTACCGATACGGATAATGAACATATTGAAGTGCTGAACGCATTGGGCATTGTCAAAGGAAAATCCGAAACGGAGTTTGCACCGAACGATTCGCTTACACGTGAAGAAGCCGCAGCCATTCTTTATCGTATGATAAACAAAATATATCCCGGCTGGGATGCGACGGCGCAATACTTTGATTTTGCCGACAGCGGGCAAATTTCCGATTGGGCAATGAATGATATTCAAGTCATCTGCAATATGGGTATTATGCAGGGCGTGGGCGATAACAGATTTGCTCCAAAAGAGTTATATACCACCGAACAGGCGATTGCAACGCTTGTGAGGGTATATAATATTTTTTCAAAATCAAATGATATATCAAACGCCGAGAATTTGTCTTACAGCCAAATAGAAGATTTGCAAGAGTCTGTAAACAACGGTCATTTTCCGTGGCGGCTCGACTATAAGCAAGTCATTATGAATTTTCTTTCCGACAAGGGTGAAAAAGCCGAAAACGTCGAACTCGTTGCTTTTGCCGGTGACGGAGAAAAATGCAGCGGCAACTATAAAATAGGAAACAGCATTTATACTCTTGAATTGTTTAAGCCTATTGATAAAGGCGAAACAGGTATTTGGATAGTAAAATCGTGTGCCAAAAAAGATGTTATCGGCGGTGTCGATGGGGAAACAGAAATAAGTGTTTCCGACTTGACTTTTGCCGATAAGCTGAACGCACAAATGCCTGCGGATAAAAACTATATGTTTTCTCCGCTGTCCGTCAAGATGGCTCTTGCACTTGCCGCTAACGGAGCAGAGGGCGATACAAAGAATGAAATATTAAATACTCTTGGCGTAAAAAATCTTGACGAATTTAACACGCTTTCAAAAGATTTGATAAAAAGGTACTCTCAAACCGATATTTTGAGCCTTAATATTGCAAATTCAATATGGATCAACAAGGACAAAACAACACAGAATTTCAGCAAAAACTTTAAGAATATCGCAACGGAGTATTATAATGCCGATGTTAAGACGGTTGATAATAAAAACGCTGTCAGTGAAATCAATTCTTGGGTGAAGGATAAGACAAAAGGCAAAATTCCGCAGATTATTGATAATGCCGATAACTTTTGGGCAATGCTTATCAATGCAATTTACTTTAAGGGCGCTTGGGAAAATGAGTTCAGCACATCCCTTACAAAACCTGATGAGTTTACTAATGCGGACGGAACAAAAACGCAAACAGACTTTATGAATAAAACAAGCTGGATTCCGTATGCGGAAACAAAATCTGCAAAGATAATTGAATTACCGTATAAAAACAGAGTTGACAAATTCTCGGACAGCGGCGAATATATCGGCACCGATAGCTTTGATGAGCTTGATGTAAGTATGTATTTAATGCTCGCAGACGGCAGCATAAATGCAGAACAGGAGCTTAATTCCGTAATCACCGACGAGAATTTTAAGCGTACATATACAAAACTTTCAATGCCGAAATTTAAGATTGAGTATTCAGAAAGTCTTAATGATATGCTTAAAAACATCGGCATTAAAACTGCTTTTGACACCAAAACGGCACAGTTTGAAAAAATGTTTGATTCGGGCAATATGTGGTTTACCGATACAATCCATAAGACATTTATCAGCGTGGACGAAAAAGGAACGGAAGCCGCAGCCGTAACCGCAATCGGTATGGCAGGCTCATCACTTCCGCCGGAGCCGATTGAGCTCAAATTTAACAAACCGTTCTATCTTGCAATTCGTGATAATACAAGCGGAGAAATCTTATTTATGGGAAGACATGCTTTTGCAGAATAAACCCGGAAAGGCTCGCTGCCGCTGAATACGGCAACGAGCCTTTCTTTAATAAAATTACTCGATAGCAATTTTGCTTGTTGAATTAAGCTTTTTCTGTTCCTTTTTCGGAAGAACAATGGTCAAGACACCTGATTTATATTTTGCTTTTACATCTTCTGGAGTAACATCGCCGACATAAAAGCTCCTTGTGCAAACACCTGCATCAAGGAGGATTTTTGAATCCCCCTTGATGATACTGCGATGCACACGGAATTATTGCTCGGCACGGCATTGTTGCTGTTTGAAATCAAGGGCGCTGCTTTCTTTGCAAGCATTAAAAATAATTGAAAAGGCACGGTATCTGTATTCCATTTTACGCCTATTTCTTTCTCAGAAAAAAGGAACAAAACATAAGGTTATTTTTGATACTGTGAAAAAAAATAGAAATTTCAAAAAAACTATTGACATTCGCTACTACATAATGTATAATAAAAACAGGATGTAGAAACGAAAGGGGATGCTGCAATGAAAATATCAGAAACAGAAATGGAGATTATGAAAATAATCTGGGATAAGAACGGTAAGGTAACGACGAGCGAGCTTGCCGATAAAATGCCCGATAAGAAGCTTACAACCATATCAACCCTTGCAGGAAGGCTTATCGACAAAGGCTGTTTAAAATCCGAAAAGATTGGCCGTTCTCATGTTCACGAATACGAAGCGATTATTTCCGAACAGGAATATCAGGCAATGCAAACAAAAGAATTTGTAAAGTCTATTTACCGCGGAAGTGCAAAAAGCCTTATTTCAGCGCTTTTCAGAGATGAAGCTTTTACAAAGGCAGACATTGACGAGCTTAAAAGATTTATAGAGGAACAGGAGTGATGAAATATGATAGAATCGGTTATAATATCAACTCTTGCAGGCTCTGTTATATGTACTGCATTGCTGATATTCAAAAACAAAATATTATCGATCCTGAGCGGTAAGGCTTTATACTACATAAGCTTGCTTGCAATGCTTATATTCATTCTTCCGATGAATATCGGTGAAATATCGCTCCCAAAAGCTCCAATACATCAGCAAGTTAATGTGACGGAATTTAATACGAAAACAAAGGCAGAAAAAACAGATAACGCACTGATACAAACTGTTCGGCAGGAAGCTCAGCAAGAAACACAGCATAATGTACTGCCGAAACCGTCAAAAATCGTAAGAAGATCTAATCCTATTACTATACAGGAGATCTTAATTGCTGTATGGTTGCTTGGGTTTATTATTCTAATGTGCAGATACCTCATTTCATACTTCAGATTTAAGAAGAAAATCTGCGGATTTGATACACACGAAGTCATCGACGGCGTGGACGTAATAAAAAGTACGATAATATCATCGCCGCTTGTGTTCGGATTTTTTAAGCCAACGCTTGCAATTCCCGAAATCAAGATGAATGAGGACGATTATAAACTTGCAATTAAGCATGAAATGGTACACTATAAGCATCACGATTCCTGGTTCAAGCTTTTTGCGGTGATTGTCAATTCAATTTATTGGTTTAATCCGATTACATATCTTATGGTGAATTTCATCGGCGAAGCGTGTGAATATGCTTGTGATGAACAAGTAACAAAAGAAATGGATATGTCAGACAGGAAGCAGTACAGCACAATGATTCTTTCGATGGTATGCCAGACTTCGCCCGCTTTGTCCAGCAACATGGTTAAAAACAAAAAACAGCTTAAAAGGAGGTTTGAGATGATTATGAAAAAGAAAAAATTTAGCGTATGGGGAACAACATTGTGTATGGTGCTTATTCTGGTGCTTACCTGCTGCAGTGTAGTATTCGCAAATGAGATCGAACCTTTGGTATCTTCTCTTTTAAAAGATGATTATGTTTACATTTCCACTTATGGGGACGGTGGTTATAATGAGTTTGTCCCTGTTCGGAAAAACGGAGAATATTATTTGCCGTTAAGAGAGTTTCTGAATAAAACAGATATTGAAAATGATAAGATTAAGTATGACAATGGAACTATCACAATAGATGTATGGTCTAACGAGGTAGGATTTGGCGGAAGAATATACTTTACAGACAGTGGAGAAAGTGTCCACGAAGATGCAGAAGAAGTGTATCCTGCAAAACATATTTGGAGCACAGAATGTACGATTGACAGTAAGAGTGTTAAAATTGCAAATACAGAAATGCAGTTATCGAATGCTCCATATCTTGAAAATGGAATAACATATGTGCCTTATGAGTATATAGAATTACTTAAAAGCTTTGAAAA
>ERZ780075.881-NODE-881-length-12024-cov-3.692372_pt1 | contig 12024 bp, 9 predicted proteins | sample MGYA00511839_ERZ780075 | MGnify/ENA primary metagenome ERZ780075 (study PRJEB29588, sample SAMEA2155953) | human gut metagenome | biome: human gut; feature: human-associated habitat; material: faeces | place: Denmark | collected 2008/2010 ...
CATCTCATGAATACACTCGAAGTAAGCGTTACGTGGATCATATCCAGCTTCGCAAAGAGTTTCGAAACCAGCCTGCATAAGTGCACAAACACCACCACAAAGAACTGCCTGCTCACCAAAAAGGTCTGTTTCTGTTTCTGTTCTGAATGTTGTCTCAAGAACACCTGCTCTTGCTCCGCCGATTGCTAAAGCGTAAGCTAATGCGATATCAAGTGCCTTACCTGTTGCGTTCTGTTCAACAGCTACTAAACAAGGAACACCCTTACCTGCAAGGTATTCTGAACGTACTGTATGTCCAGGTCCCTTAGGAGCTATCATAGTAACATCAACGTCTGCCGGTGGCTTAATACATCCAAAGTGGATATTGAAACCATGAGCGAACATGAGCATATTGCCCGGTTCAAGGTTAGGCTCGATGTCTTTCTTGTACATATCTGCCTGTAATTCATCATTAATAAGAATCATGATGATGTCTGCTCTCTTTGCAGCTTCTGCTGCTGTATATACTTCAAAGCCCTGCTTCTCAGCCTTTGCCCATGACTTACTGCCTTTGTAAAGACCGATAATAACGTTACATCCTGATTCCTTCGCATTCAATGCGTGAGCATGTCCCTGGCTGCCATAGCCGATAACTGCAATTGTCTTACCATCTAATGCTGATAAGTTACAGTCTTCCTGATAAAAAATCTTTGCTTCTGACATTTTAAAAAATTCCTCCTGTTATAACTTAAGTTAAGTATTTCATCTGGGGTATCCCAGCTAAAACCATATTACTGATTTCTCTTATTGCCTCTTCTAAGGCCTGTAAGACCGGTTCTTGCAATCTCAAGAATCTGATATCCTACTAAAAGTTCAAGGAACGCATCTATCTTGGACTTATCACCTGTCAGTTCAAGCACCATAGAATCCATTGACACATCAATTACCTTAGCTCTGAAAATATCTGCAACAGATACAATTTCCGGACGCTGAATTTCGTTAACGGCAACTCTGACAAGAATAAGTTCCCTGCATACCGAATCCTCACGCTTAAGTTCCTTGATGTCAATAACATCCTCAAGCTTTGAAAGCTGCTTAATAACCTGCTCATGCACATTCTCATCGCCTTCAACAACAACTGTGATTCTTGATATATTCTTATCGCCTGTCACACCTGCTGTAATGCTGTCAATATTGTATCCTCTTCTGGTAAACAAACCTGAAATTCTGCTTGTTACACCCGCTTCATTATTAACTAATAAGGATAAAACCATCTGTCTCATTATTGTTCTACCTCATACATAATATTAGGCAACCGCCCATCTATTATATTTTAGCACAATTAATATTCTTGTCAATCCGTTTAGATTAACCATATACTTTTTTCAACCTGTCATATTCTATATTAATTGCATGAATTACTGAATCGTCGCCGTCCTGATTATCAGGATGAAATATTTTCATCAGTTCCCTATAACGCTTCTTTAATGCGGTCTCGCTTCTCACTCCTTTAAAAAGAATATCCATACCGCTGTATGTGACCGTTGAAGTCCTCTTGTTTTTTCTGATTGTTTCAAAAGTACTTCGTTCTTCTGCCAGCTTATTTTTTTCAATGGCAAGATGTACATATTCTTCTTCAAGCGCCGCCAATTTCTTTTCAACAAGTTTAGTAGCTTCATCAAGCTGCACTATCTTCAATTTCGCAATGGATATTTTTTTATCCAACGTATCATGTTTTATTCTGAATTCATGCTCAAGCTTACGTCTTTCCTCAAATATACGTTCTTTTTCTTCTGCAAGCCGTACATTTTCCCTGAAAAACCATTCTTTTGTATCTGCAAGTTCTTTATCACCGGCTATTTCAAATTCCTTGTTAAGCACCTGTTATGACACCTCTTCTTTTTGCTTTTTGTCTGAAAAGAGTAGCTTCAACAAAATCGGAGTTATCACCGAAGATACTATAATAAGTAAAATTACAGGTGCAAAATATTCCGGTTTAACAAGTCCTGAATCAAGTCCCTTCTGTGTGACAACAAGTGCAACTTCTCCTCTTGTCATCATACCGACTCCTGCAATTAATGACTCTTTCCATGTGTGTTTTGTAACTTTTGCCGCAAAACCGCAACCCACTATCTTACCTGCGATTGCAGCTACAATAAATAAGCCGCTGAAAGCAAGAAGACCAAAAGTCATACTCGATAAATCTGTCTTAAGTCCTATGCTCGCAAAAAACAACGGACCGAAAAACATATACGAACCGATATTGACACGCCTGTCAACATACTCAGAATCTTCAATATTACAAAGGATAACACCTGCTATAAAAGCACCTGTGATTTCGGCAACGCCAAATACTTTTTCCGCAACATAAGAAAGTGCAAAACAGAATACTATACTTAAAATGACAATTCTTCTTCTATGTGGCCATCTTTTATCAATCCATGAAAACAGTTTGTAAAGAAGGAAGCCAAAGCAACCTGATGCTACAAAGAATAATACTGTTTTAAGAATAACCATTCCTATTGGTTCATCTGAACCACCCGCTGCTCCAAGTACTATTGAAAGCACCATAATTCCAATTACATCATCCACAATTGCCGCACTGACAATTGTAGTTCCGAGCTCTGTATCAACTTTTCCCAGCTCCTTAAGTGTCTGCACCGTAATACTTACGGATGTTGCCGTCATTATTACACCGATAAATACTGCCTGGAAAAACTTGGCTGTCCCGATTGCTTCAACTCCATACCAGAAATATCCTATAATTGTACCAAAAATCAGAGGCATAAGTACACCCATAAATGCCATAAATACAGCTACAGGGCCTGTTTTTACAAGTGTCTTTAAATTAGTCTCAAGTCCTGCCGAGAACATAAGAAGTACAACTCCCACTTCAGCAAATATCTGAATATATGATGTATTGCTGGCCCATCCAAGTATCGGTCCTACAAGCAATCCTGCAAGTATCTGTCCCACAACCTGGGGAAGTTTAAGTTTACGTGCTACCAATCCAAAAAGCTCTGCTGCGGCAAGTATAATTGCCAGGTCCTTTAAATTTTCATACATAACTATCACCATTTCCTTTTTTCTAAATTATATTTTATCCCTAAAACCGTATAATGCAAGCATTTTTTTAATAAGTGGTTATATATGCGTCTTTATATCCAAGTGCTTTCATCTTTTCCATCATTATGACAGCATTAATATGGATAGTGTATGCGCCTACCTGCACTCTGTAATGCATTCCATATTTTTTGACTATTGCCTGATATCCTGATTTTCGCATATGTTCCACAAGACGTTTCGCATTATTCTCCGATAAAAAAGAACCTATCTGTACCCTCTCATACTTTTCCTCCCCTATAGGAAGACCGGTATTAAGGTATGGTTCAGGATCAATGAATCCAAAATAGTCTTTATTATGAAGATTTATATTTTCCAATGACCTGTTGTATTTTCTTATCTCAAAATGAAGATGTGCACCGTAACTTATTCCTGTGTTGCCCATATATCCTATAACAGTTCCCTGATTTATTTCCTGTCCCTCATTAACTGTGACATGTTCGAGATGTCCGTACAAGGTGACAAAATTGCCTTTGTGAAGCACCATAACGTAATTACCGTATCCCATTCCTTCTTTATCCAGTATTTTGTTGGTTCCGTCAAGGTAATTAACAACCTTAATAACTTTTCCGGCAGTATGAACCGTTATTTTTTCCAATCTGTTCTCAAATCTTACAATATCTATACCCTTTGACCAGCCCCCATGTTTACCAAAAGGCCATGTTATCTGATTATCACCTGATAATAAAACCCTGCTCATAATAATCCCCTTTTTACCTATATATTTATAATATTCCCTTATTGAGAAATTGATAAGACATAAAAAAAAGCCTTACCATAATAAAATTATTTATTATGGTAAGACCCACAAAACCTGTAAACAGGTGTTTCTTATAATTTAAATTAGAATTTACCGGCCTGTGCTGCTTCTTCGATAGAAACTGCAACTGCAACTGTCATACCAACCATTGGGTTGTTACCAGCACCAATAAGACCCATCATTTCTACATGGGCAGGAACTGATGATGAACCTGCGAACTGTGCATCTGAATGCATACGTCCGAGTGTATCTGTCATACCGTATGAAGCAGGACCTGCTGCCATATTATCAGGATGAAGTGTTCTACCTGTTCCACCGCCTGAAGCTACTGAGAAGTATTTCTTGCCTGCTTCAAGTCTTTCCTTCTTGTAAGTACCTGCAACAGGATGCTGGAATCTTGTAGGGTTAGTTGAGTTACCTGTGATAGATACGTCAACATTCTCTTTCCACATGATTGCAACACCTTCCGGAACTGAGTTAGCGCCGTAGCAGTTTACTTTGGAACGGAGTCCGTCTGAATATGCGATTCTTTCTACTTCTTTAACTGTATTTGTGTATGGATCGTACTCTGTCTCTACAAATGTAAATCCGTTAATTCTTGAAATAATCTTAGCTGCGTCCTTACCAAGTCCGTTAAGAATAACTCTTAAAGGTTTCTGACGTACTTTGTTAGCCTTTTCAGCAATACCGATAGCACCTTCAGCGGCTGCGAATGACTCATGACCTGCTAAGAATGCGAAACATTCTGTCTCTTCTTCAAGTAACATCTTACCAAGGTTACCATGTCCAAGACCTACTTTACGTGTATCTGCAACTGAACCAGGAATACAGAATGACTGAAGTCCTTCTCCGATTGCTGCTGCTGCGTCAGCGGCTTTTCTGCAGCCTTTCTTAATTGCGATTGCTGCACCTACGATGTAAGCCCAACATGCATTTTCAAAACAAATTGGCTGAATCTTCTTGATCTGGTTATACACATCAAGTCCAGCATCCTTTGTAATCTTCTCTGCTTCTTCAATAGAAGAAATTCCATAGCTGTTTAAAGCTGCGTTAATCTGGTTAATTCTTCTTTCATATGATTCAAATAATGCCATCTGTCGTTACCTCCTATTCCTGTCTTGGGTCAATGATCTTAACTGCATCATCAACACGGCCATACTGACCCTTTGCTTTTTCCCAAGCTACGTTTGGTTCATCACCCTTCTTAACGAAATCTGTGAACTTACCAAGTGAAACGAACTGATAACCGATGATTTCATCATTAGCATCAAGAGCAATTCCAGTTACATAACCTTCTGCCATTTCAAGGTAACGAGGACCTTTCTCAAGTGTTCCGTACATTGTACCAACCTGTGAACGAAGTCCCTTTCCTAAATCTTCAAGACCTGCACCGATTGCAAGACCGTCTTCTGAGAATGCTGACTGTGTTCTTCCGTAGATAATCTGAAGAGCAAGTTCTCTCATTGCTGTATTAATTGCGTCACATACCAAGTCAGTGTTCATTGCTTCAAGAACAGTAAGACCCGGAAGAATCTCTGCTGCCATAGCTGCTGAATGTGTCATACCTGAGCATCCGATTGTCTCAACTAAAGCTTCCTGGATAACTCCGTTCTTTACGTTAAGAGAAAGCTTGCAGGCTCCCTGCTGTGGTGCACACCAGCCAATACCATGTGTAAAGCCTGAAATGTCTTTGATTTCCTTGTACTGAACCCAGTTACCTTCTGTAGGACAAGGTGCAGCGCCATGATGAACGCCCTGTGCTACTGGGCACATATTCTTGATTTCCTGTGTGTAAATCATTATGTAACTCCTTTCGAATTGTAAAAAATCACTTTGCGGAGCACTTTAGTATCTGCCATAATACAGCTCCACAATTAGTCTTATAATCTCATATTCAGACAAAAATTTCAAGTGTTATATTGTATATAATTTTATTCAGTTACTTCGATTTTACGAATTGCCTTTGTACGGATTTCTTCACAAATATCGTTAATAAACTGTTCCAGCGGCTTCTGTCCTTCGTCTCCTAAAAATCTGCTTCTAACGGAAACTGCTCCTGTTTCCTGCTCTTTTTCTCCAACTACAAGAATATATGGAACTCTTGCAAGTCTTGCATCACGAATCTTATAACCAAGCTTTTCAGCTCTGTGATCTGCCTCTACATATATCTTGTGTTCACGAATCTTTGCGGCAACAGAATCTGCATAATCTGCATACTTATCAGATATAGGAAGCACTCTTACCTGTTCAGGACAAAGCCATGTTGGGAACATTCCGGCATATTTTTCAATAAGCCATGCAAGTGTTCTTTCATAGCATCCCATACTTGTCCTGTGAATGATGTAAGGTCTTACTTTATCGCCCTTTTCATCTATATAATACATATCAAATTGTTCGGCAAGGAGAGCATCCCACTGGATTGTTATCATTGTATCTTCTTTGCCATATACATTCTTGGCATTAATATCCACCTTAGGACCATAGAACGCAGCTTCACCGATATCTTCAACAAACGGAATTTTAAGTTCATTAAGAACATTCCTGATGTGCTGTTCTGTATCTTCCCATACTTCAGGCTTGCCAATGTACTTATTGCCAGGGTTCGCAGGATCCCATCTTGAAAGGTGATATGTTACATCTTCCTCAACTCCAAGTGTTCTTAAACAATACTGTGCAAGTGCGATACAATCCTTAAATTCCTTAACCATCTGGTCAGGTCTTACAATAAGATGTCCTTCTGAAATAGTGAACTGACGTACTCTTGTAAGTCCGTGCATCTCACCTGAATCTTCATTTCTGAAAAGTGTGGATGTCTCACCATATCTTAAAGGAAGATCTCTGTAGCTCTTCTGGCTTGCCTTATATACATAATACTGGAATGGGCATGTCATAGGTCTTAAAGCAAAAACTTCTTTGTCTTTTTCCTCATCACCCAGTACAAACATTCCGTCTTTGTAATGATCCCAATGTCCTGATATTTTGTATAAATCACTCTTTGCCATAAGAGGTGTCTTAGTTCTTACATATCCTCTTGAGTCTTCTTCGTCTTCAATCCATCTTTGAAGTGTACGGATGATTCTTTCACCCTTAGGCATTATAAGAGGAAGTCCCTGACCGATAACATCTACTGTTGTAAAAAGTTCCATCTCACGTCCCAGTTTATTGTGGTCACGTCTCTTAATATCTTCAAGGTGCTCAAGGTATGCTTTAAGGTCATCATTTTTGGTAAACGAAATACCATAAATCCTTGTAAGTACCTTATTGTTGCTGTTGCCTCTCCAATATGCTGCGGATGAAGCTGTAAGTTTCACTGCTTTAATTGCTTTGGTACTCATAAGATGTGGTCCCGCACAAAGGTCAACAAAGTCGCCCTGACGGTAGAATGATATCACGGCATCTTCCGGAAGATCATTAATAAGTTCAACCTTATATGGTTCTCCTCTGTCTTCCATGAGCTTAATTGCTTCTTCTCTTGGGAGTTCAAATCTTTCAAGGGATGCTCCTTCTTTTATAATCTTCTTCATCTCTGCTTCAAGGTTATCAAGGGCTGCTCTGTCAAATGCAGGGCAGTCAAAGTCATAATAAAAGCCTTCGTCAATGGATGGTCCGATTGTAAGCTTTGCATCAGGGTAAAGTCTCTTAACAGCCTCTGCAAGTACATGGGAGGTTGTATGCCAGTATGCCTTTTTACCTGCTTCATCATTAAATGTAAGAATATTAAGGTTGCAATCTTCTGAAACAACTGTTCTTAAATCAACGACTTTACCGTCAATTTCTCCTGCACAGGCGTTTCTCGCAAGTCCTTCACTGATATCTTTCGCAATATCGATTACCGACATTGCTTCACTGTACTCTTTCTTAGAGCCATCTTTTAATGTTACTATCATTTCTATGCCTCTTCTTTCTCTTCTTCATTACCAAAATCATATGAAAAACACTGATTGTATTTCTTTACAGTATTTTTGCTGGTGGTTGTTTTTCCAATAAAAAATCCGATTATTATTCCGACAAAAGTACATACTGCGGCTGCAATGATTAACTCTTTGTTGGTTCTTGTCTGTTCTGCTTCGATAAGCTCTGCTACTTTTTTGGTTCCTTCTTTGATTTTGCTCATAAAAATTGCCTCCTTAGATACTAATATGTATAATGCGCTTTTTGTGCCTGTGTTATACAAAAAAACCCCTTGCTAAATGCAAGGGGCAATAATTATCGCGGTTCCACCCAAGGTTCGCCTTAACACAGGCATCTCATATGATTATAACGGAATCACCGGGCAGGATTGGTGCCACTCCGAGGTAGTCTTCACATAACATCCGTAAAGCCTCACACCACCCGGCTTCTCTCTGACACTTCATATTATGCTACTCGTCTCATCAACGTTTTATCTACATGTGTTAATTATAATCATATAAAAAAAATTAGTCAATAAATTTTTCTAAAATCTCACCGGCTTTTGCAAGAAGTTCTTCCCTTGCCACAGGTTTGACAAGATACCCTGCCGGTTTCTTGTCCATACACTCTTTAATAAGGTGTTTGTTCGTAACTCCCGTAAGGAATATCACGGGTATTTTATCGCATCCATCCATACCTTTTATTATATCAAAAGTTGCCGGTCCGTCTAATCCCGGCATCTTATAATCAAGAATAATCAGGTCAGGTTTATGATTTTTCAAAAATTCAATTGCTATGCTCCCACCTTTTGCGGAACATACCTTATAAACCGGTGCCAGATACATATTTAAAAGCTTTAACATCCTGCTGTCATCATCAACTACTAATATTGTCTTCATAATTTGCATATCCTACCTAATTCCACTTCAATAGTCAAAAAAAAATACGAATCTTCCATGTAGACAATACCACATATTGCCTGAAAATGGAATATCCGTATTTAATTCAAAATGCAATCCTGTTCTTCTGTGTACTGTTAAGCCTCGATATTCTGCCTTTAATTGTATCTTTCACAATTTATCACGCTAATATTGTAGTGAATACTTTCACAATATTAAATTACCAAAAATTACATATACTTAAATATATGGAATACCATTGTTTTATTACGTTTAGTAGGAGATGAAGTATGTTAAGTTACAAACCACTTTTTGACTTTATAAATAAAAATCATATTTCAACATACTACCTTTTACAACATGGTATAGATAACCGTACTCTCCACAACTTAAAGCATAACCAGAATATTACAATGCTGACCGCAGAAAAAATATGCAATATTCTTAATTGTACTATTTCTGACATAGTTGTATTCATTGAGGAATAATCGTTACTCTCCCCCGTCACTATTGAAATTCCCCTTTCTTATATGTTATAATCCGAAGTATTCGGGAATTGCAGAGATTGTGCAACAATGGAGCAATTCAGTCATATCTATGAAAACGAGGAAATTACATTGGCTAATTTAAATGAAGAAATTAAAAGGCGACGTACATTCGCTATAATATCCCATCCGGATGCAGGTAAAACCACATTAACCGAAAAGTTTCTTTTATATGGCGGTGCCATTAATCTTGCAGGTTCCGTTAAAGGAAAAAAAACAGCAAAGCATGCTGTTTCGGATTGGATGGAAATTGAAAAGGAACGTGGTATTTCCGTTACCTCTTCAGTATTACAGTTTAACTATGATAATTATTGTATTAACATACTTGATACGCCGGGTCATGAAGACTTCTCAGAGGATACCTACCGTACACTCATGGCTGCCGATTCGGCGGTAATGGTTATAGATGGTTCCAAAGGTGTTGAAAAGCAGACAATCAAACTTTTCAAGGTCTGTGTAATGCGTCATATCCCTATTTTTACCTTTATTAATAAAATGGACAGGGATGCCAATGACCCTTTTGAACTCTGTGATGAGATAGAAAGTATTCTCGGCATCAAAACATGTCCTATTAACTGGCCTATCGGTTCAGGTAAAGAATTTAAAGGTGTATATGACAGAAACACCAAAATAGTGTCTACATTTACAGCCGCAATGAACGGACAAAAGGAAGTTGCCGAGCGTGACCTCCACATTGATTCCGATGAGCTTATTGGGGAAATCGGTACCCATTTCAAGGATAAATTAATAGAAGATGTTGAGCTTTTAGATGGTGCAAGTGCTGAATTTAATATGGATGAAGTCAGTGCCGGTACACTTACTCCCGTATTTTTCGGTTCTGCCTTAACTAACTTCGGTGTTGAGACTTTCTTAAAGCATTTCCTTAAGATGACCTCATCTCCTTTGCCTCGTAATTCCAACGAAGGGATTATTGATCCATTTACTGAAGATTTTTCAGCATTTGTATTTAAAATACAGGCAAATATGAACAAAGCCCACCGTGACAGAATTGCATTTATGAGAATCTGCTCCGGAAAATTTGAATCCGGAATGGAAGTTAATCATGTGCAGGGTGGACGTAAGGTTAAGCTTTCCCAGCCACAGCAGTTAATGGCTGATGAGCGTAAGATAATCGAAGAAGCTTATGCGGGTGACATTATCGGTGTATTTGACCCAGGTATTTTCTCAATCGGTGATACCTTAGAGCTTTCCAATAAAAAATTTGCTTTTGAAGGTATTCCGACAGGAGCAACAGTTAAAGTAACAGAAACAACTACTACTGATAGTAAGTCATGGGAAGTAAGTGGATCTGACGAAGCAGTGAGTAAGCCAGTTACAGAAACATCTAATGAAACTTTAACGATTACCAATGCCACCAAGACTAAAACTTCGGATAAAGTGATTTATGTTGAAGCAGGAAAAGATACATTTTATAAACCAGCTGAAGTTATAAAAGACTATATTGTTACTGTTCCTAATCCATCCGAAGGACTGAATTATACAGACAAAGGTTTCAATGGTGCAGAGCCAGGCAAATCATATACAGCTAACTATACAGGATCTAACAAGGATGGAGCAATAGTAAATGGTAAGATTACTGTATATACATATCAGGCAACCGATAAGGTTTATGTATTCGATTATGGCTTAGAATCTAATATTGCAGAAACGAATGATAATCATGACGGATTATTTGAGGGCGGTACATTTTAAAAAGATAAAGCCCAAGATTCCTATTAAACCACTGCAAAACTGAATCAGATTACTCATGAAAAAGATAATAATCCGCAGACAACGATAACGCCTGATCAGGATGTAATAATTAATAAGAAAGGCTCAGCAAAAGGTGCAGTAACATTCAAGCCTATTGCGTTCATGGATAAGGCTGAGAATTACACTTATACAGCAGATATCACAAAAAATGGTGAAACACTTAAGTCAAACAACCCAGAAACTGGTACAACAGTCCATGGTAAAATCAAGACGATGCCGGCAAATGTTGTTTACTATGAAGATGACTTCAATGCAGATTCAAAAACTGATGATGGAACAACAAAGATTGTTTATTCTGGAGATACAGGTCCAGAAGGAACGTCATTGACATTGAAACAGAGCAATAGACAGACAGAACAGTATGGACATGACGATGCATATGCAAAAGGAACGGGTGACAGCGCTGGAAGTTCTACAAAGATGACAGCGAATGGTTATAACACAAGAGCAAGCTTTACATTCAAGGGAACTGGATTCGATATTGTTGCAAGAACAACAACAGATACAGCAACTATCATGTATTCGATTGAACATCAGACAGCTGGAAAGTGGCAGGTAGATAAGATGGGAGCTGTTGATACATATTACGCAAATGGCGACTTATATCAGATTCCTGTTATCCATGAAGAAGGTCTTGATTACAATACTTATACAGTAACATTATTCATTAAAGAAGATGTTAATAAAAATTGTGTTGTATATCTGGATGGTGTACGTGTTTACAACCCAATGGGAACAGCAGGAAATTCAGCAGACATCGACAATGAAGAGGGAGCAACTATTACAAAAATAAGTGATCTGGTTCTTGGAGATGGTGAGATTACAGAGAATGGTGTTGTAATAAGAGATCCAGAAAATCCGGAAAATGATTCCACAGAGATAAAAGGTGTTACGATCAGTAATGCCAAGATGGCATTGGTTGGAAATGTATGGAATGATGCGGGGACCTCTTTTGATAATCTGGAAGCACTGGGATATACAAAAGTTGAAGATAATTCGGGTACGACTACGGCAAATAATACACAGTCAATCTTACAGTATCTTCATACAGGAC
>ERZ780075.894-NODE-894-length-11894-cov-5.379762_pt1 | contig 11894 bp, 16 predicted proteins | sample MGYA00511839_ERZ780075 | MGnify/ENA primary metagenome ERZ780075 (study PRJEB29588, sample SAMEA2155953) | human gut metagenome | biome: human gut; feature: human-associated habitat; material: faeces | place: Denmark | collected 2008/2010 ...
CTCAAGGTGCCTGCATTTCGTTACGCGGAATATGTAGCTCGTGCACCGGGTATCGAGTGCAAAAACTCCGTTTTCGTATGTAATACTCACCGTATCACCCCTTAATTTTTATAGCAAAATCATAACATAGATATTCCGCCGTTACAAGCTGTTATCATCGCCATGCTCCGTCTTGCGCAGGCGCGCAACAAGCCGGCCTACAAGCGATATGAGAAGCGATGTGCCCAGCACAAGCCCTATCGGCAGCAGCGCCGCCGGGATTATCATTTTCATTTTCTCGCCCCCTCGTATTTATCCTGCGCATAAACGGCCGCAAAAAATCCTATTAATTATTGCCAACGCAGTCCGATGATGATAGAATAAATAAGATTTTTTAAGATAATTATAGGGGAGTTTACTCATCACGAGCAAACTCCCCTTGGTGTATATGTGTACATATATTCATGAATCCGGTCATTAAGGATTTCTGATTATCAAAATATCCCTCTATCTTATAAAATAAGGTTAAATCAAGTTCGCCCTGCAAACAAAATCCATCCATAAAATCACTTTTCTGAATATTTTTTGTATTTTTGCAGATATATTGCGCTAATATGGGAGTTGAGCATGGCTTATCCTCCTAGATTACAGGCGCATCATTATCAAATGATTAGAGCATGAAGAAGATATTATTCCTATACGGATTCTTCGCTACGACGGCAGAACTTTTAATCGTTTCACGGAAATAGATAAATAATTATGGAGACATTTAATAACGTAATAAACAGTGGCCAGCTTGTTCTGGTCGATTTCTTTGCTACATGGTGCCAACCTTGCAAGGCGATGCACCCCATTCTGGAGCAGGTGAAGAGTGTGTTGGGCGACCGCATCCGAATCATCAAGGTGGATGTGGATAAGTACGGCGTAACAGCAAGCCAATACCGCATCCAATCCGTGCCTACGCTGATGCTCTTCCGCAACGGAGAAGTATTGTGGCGCACAAGCGGTGTGGTAGATAAAGCCGAACTGCTGGCTACGCTTGATCCATTCTTGATATAATCAAAAATATAAAAGAATAATCTTATGCGCATAATAGGAAACTTACTTTGGTGGCTCTTCGGAGGTCTCGAAGCTGCCATCGGTTATTTCACCGGAAGTCTGGCTCTTGCATGTACTATCATCGGGATTCCGTTTGCAATACAGACATTCAAGATTGGTCTGCTCTGCCTATGGCCTTTTGGTTCTACAGTAAGAGAAACGAATAGTCCAACTGGTTGCATTCGCATTCCGCTGAATTTACTCTGGCTGATTTTCGGAGGATTGTGGGCTTGCCTCATGCATCTGTTCTTCGGCATTCTCTTATGTATAACGATCATCGGCATTACTTGGGGAAAACAGCATTTCAAGATGGCCGCGCTTTCGCTCGCACCATTCGGCAAGGATGTGGAGTTGGGATTTTAAAGTGATAAGAAGAAGTTGAAGGAAATATGGCAATAACTATTGATACAACAAACCTCTGCTCGCATCTTCAAAAGAAGTTGTTTGAACCTGAGGGAGTATATTATCCTATCTGGCAAGCCATGCAGAACGATGAGGAGCTGACAGCCGTGGTTCGCTCACGACAGCTTCATATTTATCGTAATGGTAAAAAGATTCTCATTCTCGCTGGCAAGGCTCAGCCTAAGATTATCAGAGAGGACAATTTGAATGAATTGATTAAGAAAATAATATAGATGATTAAGAAAGAAGAAGTTATATCTTTTGTATGGCAGCATATTCTGCTGCTCGTTTCGCTCTATGTAATGACTTTCGGAGTCGCAGCATGTGTGCGAAGTCAGTTAGGTTCAAGCGTTATTTCCACCATCCCTTACGTGATGGCTTCGGCAGGAAAGATGCTTGATTACATCCCAGGATGGACTATCGGCGGCTACACCATCATGATGAATGCGATCTTCGTGGTGCTGCAGATTCTGATTCTGAGAAGAAACTTCGAGTGGGTGCAACTCTTCCAGCTCGCTATCGGCTTTATCTTCGGAATGTTCATAGACCTCAATATGGTGCTTACACAGTGGATGGTTTCAGAAAATATCCTGGTCAATGCCCTTGTGCAGATTGCCGGTTGCACCATCCTCGGTTTCGGAATTGCCATGGAGGTGAAGTGCGGCTCAGTAACCATGCCTGGCGAGGGCATTTCCATCGCCATTCACAAGGTTACCGGCTGGCCTTTCCCTAAAGCCAAGATTCGGGTGGACATCACGCTCGTGGTCTTGGCCGTCTTGTTCTGTTTCCTGCTTCTCGGTTCATGGAAATGGGAGATTGTGGGCATCGGAACACTCTTCGCCATGGTCTATGTAGGCGTTACGGTTCGCCTATTCAACAAACAATTTCGTTACAGCTACAGTTCTACAATTCTACAATCTCTCCATCTTCAGGAATATAGATGCGGTCTGCCTTGCCATTCTTTCTGACTTCAGCGCTCAAGGCCGCACGGGTAACCTGATTATGGTTGACACCTTCAAGATGGGTTGCCACGAAGGTAGCCCAGGGCGCATAGTTCATAGCCTTCAAGACATCGGGAATGTGCATGATGACATGTCCGCCCAGATGGAATTTGTTTCCGCCGGCATTCACGACAATCACCTGCGGATGCCAACGGTCTATGTTTCTGCGTACACCACTATACCAGATAGTGTCACCAGTCAGATAGCAGACTGGTTCTGCCTCATGACGAAGCACATAGCCGCAGGTGTGACCTGCTGCCGGGAGCATCCACCAGTGACCGTGATGGCTTTCAGTCTTCGCCAGATGGATGTCGCCGAAGCGTGAGTCTTCGCCAATGATTTCCACATGGGTAAATCCGTGACTCATAACTGTATTCCTGTCTTGCTCGTCCTGCACAAAGATGTGAACCTGCTTGTTCAGCAGCTTGTAGGCAGCATCGTCTATGTGGTCAAGATGCAGATGGGTAAGCAATACGCAGTCAATGTTGCTGACAATTACTTCTGCCTTCACGGGCAGATCGTGTAGCGGGTTGCGCAGCTCCTGATGGTTTGATAACGGAAAAGGAGCAAACGATCCCTTCTCGCCGAGCATAGGGTCAACGAGGATTCGCTTTCCTGCATACTCGATAATGATGGTAGCATTTCTAATCTGTTGAATCTTCATAATAATCTTAATATTTTAAATTGAATAATAATCTTAATGTTTTAATCTTAAATTCGTGTGCAAAGGTAGCCTTAAAAGTTTAATGTATCTATACCATTTCGTCTTCATATTATGCTATTTTGATAAATTGCCGGATTCAATGGTCAGAAGGTGATGCTTGCAACGATTGATGCGGGCGTTGTGAGCCTCTGGTGACCTTCATCAGATGAACCCCACCAACTTTCCGATTCATCATCCACCGCGTGTATTACCCGGAGAGTTCCGACAACCGTCAACAGAACCTGCTGATGACCATCTATGCCCTTATCGGCAAGATAGGCATTGACGAGCCTAAGGCTTTGGGCCTCGACACATCCATGGTGGTGGTAGAACGTGTTCCGCTCATCATCAACCATTGCAACAGAAGCATCAGGCGCATTACACAAATTGTTGAAGAAGATGTAGCAGGAGAAGAGAAATAGAAAGAAAAAAGCGAAAAAAAGAATGTTTTTACTTAAACCTTTGTGGACAGTATGCGTCTACTTTCATAAAGTATAGGACATATAGTATAGGATGTTTAAACATTCATCGCAAATAGAAACTATAAACTATTTAAATTTTGTGGCTTATGAAAAGAATGAAAAGAATGGATGAAATGAAAAGAATGATAAGAATTTTGATGATTGCCATTTGCTGCATGCTATCATGCAATATGGCAGCAAATGCAGGCAATGACAAGCCTATCGCTGTTAATGCACTCCCGGTAAAGGCTCAGACCTTACTCAGCAACCATTTCAATAATCAGAAGGTGATGCTTGCTACCATTGAGACAGGGGTTATCAACAAGAGCTATGATGTGGTTCTGCAGAACGGAACCAAGCTGGAATTTGATAAGAAGGGCAATCTCACTGAGATTGACTGCAAGCAGGGAAAAGTGCCAGCCAAACTGATTCCGCAGGCCATCAGAAACTACCTGAAGGAGAATTATCCAGCGCAAGCGGTAAAGAAGATTGAAATGAACAAGAATGAATACGAAGTGGAATTGGCAAATGGGTTGGATTTAACCTTCAACAAGCATTTTCAGGTAATCGATATTGACTGATCGTTTTAAATTCTCCAGATATAGAGGGGAATTTCATCAAATAAACCCCATCAACTTTCCGATTCTATTATGAATGAAAATTCGGATTGTTGATGGGGTTTCTTCGTATCTAAGAATGAATATTACATCAAATCACATTTCTCCTCGGTATTCTTATATACCGTGCTCGTATGGATTGTGACTCATGTTCGGAAGAGATTAATGGCAATTTCGGATCTAAAAAATCAGTCTCATTTGAAACCAAGCTACGCCGCCATGAACAGAGGAGGAGATACCTTCATTTTTAAACCCAAATTGCTCATAGAAGGTGATTTTCTCATCCTTGCAAGTAAGTACGATGCCTTTTCTTCTTTTTATTCATTTGTTCTTAATCTTTCTTTGAGCTTAGTGTTCCTGTGCTCCACAGTGAGATTCTTCACTGCATATCCCAATGCCTTTATTTGTCCGATGAGCACACAGATTTTCTTTGCTCTGGTGATGGCGGTATAGATGAGATTGCGCTGCAAGAGAGTGAAGAAACTGTAGAACACAGGAATGACCACGATGGGATATTCCGAACCTTGGCTCTTGTGGATGGTGGTGGCATAGGCAAGTACCAGTTCATCCAGCTCGCTCTTCTCATAGGTTACCACCTTATCACCAAAGGAAACCAAGAGTTCGTTTTCTTCCAAATCCACATCCGATATGGTGCCGATGTCACCGTTATATACATCCTTATCGTAATTGTTGCGTATCTGCATCACTCGGTCACCTGAACGATAGAGGGTTCCACCAAAGGAAAGGCTCACACCCATAGGATTCAGTGCCTTCTGAAGTTCGATATTCAGATTGTCGCTTCCACAATAGGAGCGGCGCATCGGGGTCAATACCTGCACATCGCTTACTGGGCGACCGTATGCCTTCGGTAAACGATTCTTTACCAGATTCACTATCTGAGGCACGGCATCTTGTGGCTCCTCGGCACGAATGAAGAAGAAATCAGTGTCCTTGCCGTTTTGGATGTTAGGAAAATATCCCTGGTTGATGGCATGGGCGTTCATCACAATGCGAGAGGACTGAGCCTGACGGAAGATTCTTGTCAGTCGGGTGACTGGTATCGCTTCGCTCTCGATGATGTCACGCAGAACATTGCCAGCTCCCACAGAAGGCAGCTGATCGATGTCACCCACCAAAACCAATCGCATGGTAAGTGGTATCGCCTTCAGGAGCGAATACATTAATATAATGTCTATCATGGAACACTCGTCCACAATGAGCGCATCACCGTCCAATGGATTCTCTTCGTTGAACTTATACCCTTCCGTAGGCTTGAATCCCAAGAGGCGATGGATGGTCTTTGCCTCCATACCCGTAGCCTCAGACATTCGCTTGGCAGCTCTGCCTGTAGGAGCGGCAAGGAGAATGCTAAGTCCTGCCGTCTTCCATGCAGAAATGATACCTTGGGTGGTTGTGGTCTTTCCGGTACCAGGACCGCCTGTGAGTACCATCACCTTGCTTTCTGCTGCCATGTGGATGGCAGCTTGCTGCACATCATCATAGGTAATGCCCGATTCCTTCTCGATGGCTTCCATATTCACCTGACCAGCGAAAAGGTTATCTTGCTTGGCATTCCTGAGTTCCAAGAGTTTTTTAGCCACACCCACTTCCGAGTAATAGAAGGGTGGGAGATAGATGCACTCGTCCTCCACTTTGAGTTCTTCTGCTGAAATCAGCTCTTCTAAGGCTTGCTCCACAGGTGGACGCATTTGGGGAGTTGGCTCGGCAACCATACCCAAAGGGATTTCCTCAGTAATAGGGCTTGATGCTGATGTATTCGGCACTGTCGTTTGGGAATTGGCAGCGATTTCTGCCAACCCTAATCTTTCATTGGCATCCTTGATCAGCTGTTCCCTGGTAGCATAGACGTGTCCATCATTGGCGAGCTGGTTGAGTGAATAGATGATACCGCTCTTGCATCGGCGAATGTCGTTCTCTGCATATCCCATGTTCTTGGCGATGGAATCGGCTGTCTTGAAACCAATACCCCAGATGTCATCGGCAAGTCGATAAGGATTCTCCTTCACCTTGTCAATGCTCTCCTTGCCGTATGCCTTGTATATCTTGGCGGCGTAGGCACTGCTCACTCCATTGCCTTGTAGGAAGACCATGATGTCCTTTACGTCCTTCTGCTTCTCCCATGACTTGGCGATGAGGTCGATGCGTTTCTTGCCGATGCCATCCACTTCGGACAGTCGCTGGATGTCTTCCTCGATGATGTTGAGTGTTTCCTCACCAAACTTAGCCACGATTTTCTTGGCATAAACAGGCCCGATGCCCTTGATAAGTCCGCTGCCCAAGTATTTCTCGATACCCACGATGGAAGATGGCAGTTCCTCCTTCCAATTGACGGCTTGGAATTGCTTGCCAAACTTGGCATCCATTCTCCAGTTGCCCTCCACGGCAAGTACGGCACCTACCTTGGTGTCACAAAAGTTGCCTACAAGGGTTACAACATCCTTGTATCCCTTGACGTTCACCCGAAGAACAGACCATCCGTTCTCCTCATTCTGGTATGTGATGCGCTCTACCGTGCAGCGAATATTCTCCATATACTATCGTGGTAAAAGTGAAAAAGTCCTTACTCAGGCATTGGCTTGATGTATGCCAAGAAATTCTCAGGAGAGTAGTTGAGTACTAATTCTTCTGGAAAATCGCATTTTTTAGCCAATGGCATGATGTTTTCGTAATCCGCAATCATCGTGGAGAAGTGGGCATCACTTCCGAAGATAACAGGAGTCTCGTATTTCTTGGCAAGTTCCAATAGTTGTAAGTTATTGGGTGCCGCCACGGTCTTGTGACGAATCGGTGCCATGGAGTGGTTGTTGATTTCGAGCAAGGTGTGGGTTTCCTTGGAAACCTTCATCAGCTGTTCGAAGTCTAGCTCTGCCGTTCCATCACCTGGGTGGGAGATAATCTGAATGTATGGATTGCGCATGGCGTTGATAACACCTTGCGTATTCTCTTCCTTGCAGCCTCCCTTCCAGCAGAGGCTGTGAATGCCGGCGATGCGGATGTCCATCAGTCGCCAATAGTTCTCGTTCAGATCGATGTCACCTTGGGTATTGAGGATGTTTAGCTCCGCACCTAACATAAGCTTGATGCCATAGAGGTTGCGAGGCACCACATGTAGGTTGCGAAAATAAATAGGGTCACAAGTTCCTGGGATATTGGGACCATGCTCCGTGATGCCCAATATCTCCAATCCTTTTTCCTTGGCTGCTAATGTCATTTCCTGCAAGGTGCTGAAGGCATGACCAGAGGCAATGGTATGTGTATGTACGTCTAATAGAGTCTTCATTATTCTTTTAATTTCTTGCTTTCATAAAAAAATTAACCGATATTGTCATTATTTTTATTGATAGTTGCGTATTCTTACCTTGGTCAAGTGGGCAATTGCCTTCTTGTCCAGGTGGTCAAATACGATTCTCATACTGCCATGCTTGATGGCATATATCTCAATCTCCTTTCCCGATGGAGCTTTGAAGGTATCCTTCTCAAACTCCTTTGCGCATGCTGTATTGGTCATAATAAGTGCCATTAATATCGTTTTTATCCATTTCATATAGCAAGATAATTTTAAAAGTTCCACATCATGTTTAACATGTCTATGGCTGATGGTGAGCGAAATACGTTCTCTCTGAAGCTGGCAATGGCTTCCTTGGAAAGATTATCCTCAAAAGAATTTACCAAGAAATCAGCCTCCAACAAGATTCTGTGGTCTTGTGAGGTAACATTTGTATAGGTGTGATGGTGGGCTATGAGCCAACAAATTCTCTCAGTTTGTTGCTCTGTGAAACCGCCCACCTCAGCCAAAACCTTCTTGGCTTCAGCAGGTCCTAATTCCTCCTGGTGTTTACCATGACTATTGCCGTATTTAGCTTCGGCAGCATGGATGCCCACATCATGAAGGATGGCGGCAGCCTCCAATATGAAAAGCTGTTCGCTCTCCATATCCTCTGCCACGCCTATCATGCGTGCAAAGTCATGTACCTTTACGAAATGTTGGATGCGTGGCACATCGCCACCATCATATTTTATCATCGCTCTCATCAAGAGCGATAGCTTTGTTTCTTGTTCTTTATCCATACTTTTGGCTTTTTCTTATGGCAAAAGTACTGAAAAAATCAGAAATAAGCAAATCTTTGCTGAGAAATGCAATCATATGAAACTATTATAAAGCAAAAAAGCCGGACTTCCTTTGAAATCCAGCCTTTTAGGTAAACTATCAATCTTCCACTCTTCCAAAAATCTCCTTCCATTCCTCTGGTGAGTATGCTGCGGCAACTGCCAGCATAGTTACGAAAACAATATAAATTCCTTTCGGAGTTTCAAGAGCAGATGTTGAATGTCTCCAGTACTTAGTATGGAATACTGCAGTACATAGTATGGAATACTCCAGTACTTAGCATAGAATACTCCAGTACGCTGTAGGGGGTACTGAGAATGAGTACTGGAAGAGAATTTTGAAGGTGTTGTATCATAATAATTCCCTTGCTATCCAAGCACAAGCCTCCGCATCAGCCAAGGCGTTGTGATGCTGTGTGAGGTCATAACCGCAATATGCCGCAACCGTCTGGAGTTGGTGGTTGGGGAGGCGAGAACCGAGCTTGTTTCTCGAAGCCCTGCAGGTGCAGAAGAACTGATAGTCTGGGTAGTCCATTTGATACATCTGAAATGCAGCCTTGAGGCAGCTTTCATCGAAAGGCGAGTTATGGGCCACCAGTGGAAGTCCCTCTATCTTGGGAGCAATCTCTGTCCATACTTCCGGAAACACCCTGGCATTCATGGTGTCTTCCATGGTCAGTCCATGCACTTGCGTGTTCCAGTAGGAGTAATACTCAGGCTCAGGCTTGATGAGGAAGTAGTAGCTATCCACTATCTCGCCATTCCTTACGATTACGATACCCACGGAGCAAACGCTGCTACGCTCACTGTTGGCTGTCTCAAAGTCTATAGCTGCAAAATCTTTCATGTCGTCAAAGTTTCTTGTTTTGTTATGAAATCCTAATCAGTTCATTGATAACTGCTGCAAAGTTACAAGAAATCTGAGACAAATCGTGTCATACATCGAAGATATTTCTCCCATGTCATAATCTTTTGCAATCATTTTGCGAAATTATCCCATAAAAGTTTGGAAGAACCGATTCTTTTCATTACTTTTGCACTTGTCATTCTGCGGATTGCTGGCGATGAGTCGCTGGCGTGAATCCAAGGCTTGGCCTATTTTAACAAGAAAGACGTTTGCTTTACGTTTTCTTCTGATTCAATTGAAACCTAGGAAATTTCAAAATGGCAGGTTTTGAATGTGTTGCAACTTGTGAGCTATTGCCACGAAGAATTGCAATTCAAAGATATAATCACAAATGTAGATATGATAGTGGGTACATTTGTGGTGATATGACATTGGATGAAACCAAGGTAAAACTCGATAGGGAATTTGCTTTTTGGCAAAAGAACCATAAGGTGAAAGAGTTGGATGTCTTGATTGCAACGCCTCCTTGTCAAGGAATGTCTTATGCCAATCATAAGAAGACCAATCAAGAGCGTGAAATGAAGCGTAACTCATTGGTTGTGGAATCTCTCGTGATGACAAAACGTCTGAAACCACGGTTCTTTGTCTATGAGAACGTGAAGGCATTCTTGGGTACAGCTTGTCTTGATACTGATGGAAAATATAAATCCATAAAGGATGCCATCGCACAGAATCTTGATGGTAATTTCAATTGGTTTGCTTGATGGCAAAGTCGCAAACGATAGAAGATTATATCAAAGAGCATGGGGAGACTTTCTATACCAAAAAGTCATTTGTTCATGTTGTCAATACTGGTTTAGATACAAATAGATTAGAGGAGGATGCTTCTTTCTTGGAAATCAAAAAGTGCATCTACAATATATATAATGGTGTTCAATTTCCAAAAGACTTTGTTCGGTATGAGAGTGTTGCCAATGTTCATCATTGATTACTTCATTAAAAATGAAAATCAAATTAAGAGAAATGTGGGTGAGACTTCAAACGCCTCACCCACATGTTGACCATATTTTTTGTGAGATTTATCCCAAGATTTGGGAAGCGTGCTCCTTTACCTTGATTTCCTTAGGCCCGATGATGCGAGTGATGGTTCCAGTTTCATCAGCGATGAAGGTGGTGCGGAATACGCCCATGGAAACCCTGCCGCACATTTTCTTCTCCCCGAATACGCCCAGTTCGTTGACCAAGACCTTCTCTGTGTCGCAAATGAGGGGGAAGGGGAGGTTGTTCTTCTCAATGAACTTCTTATGGCTCTTGGCATCTTGTGTGCTTACGCCAATCACCACATAGCCCAATGAGAGAAAACGCTCGTAGTTGTCACGCAGGTTGCAAGCCTCGTTGGTGCATCCTGGGGTGGAGTCACGAGGATAGATGTAAAGTACGATCTTTTTGCCGCTCAACTCGGCGAGCGTCCATTCTTTTCCGTCCTGGTCGATGCCAAGAACCTCTGGTAGTTTTTGTCCAATTTCCATTATCTTCATATTTTAAGGGGTTAATGAATTATCTCTTGATGAAGTGGGGATGAGAAGCATCGCCATAGTCCTTGTCATACTTGAATCCTTCCAGCTCGAAATCCAATATGTCGGAAGGGTGGGAGAGGCGATTCTGAATGATGTATCGGGTCATGGCTCCCCGGCAACTCTTGGCATGTACGCTCACCACCTTGATGGTGTCACCCTTATCCACATAGAAGAGTGGCTGAATGACCTTCACTTCCTCTTTCACTCGCTTCCAGTCAAAGAGGTGCTCAAACTCCTCGGTAGCCAAATGAATGAGTATGCCATATAGGAAGGAGCTGATGAAGAGGTGGTCTTGGGCAAACGCAAAGTCATCCTTGGAGAAGGTCTCAGCCTTCAGATATTTGTAGGCTTGGCCAAAGTAGGCGAGGATGGCAGGCATCTGCTCGCTTTCATTCCAAAAACTCTGGTATCTCTGTAGATTTTCTTGGGCTATGGCTTGGCTGCATTTGAGTTCCTTCATCAGATGCTTGGTGTCCCATGAGGACAGTTCCAAGGCAAACTTGCTAGCCTGTTCCTTATATGTAGGCTCACTCATCAACGGCACTTCCACCAATGAAGAGGAGTTCATGATTTTTGCAGATGCTAAGAGTATTTGCATAATGTATCCCTTTATAAGCAGTTGATTGTTGTCACTTTCCTTTATTAATAATGTATATGCCCATTGTTGCCAAAGCACCTGCCAACACATACTTCCAGTAGAAGGTTTCGCCCAGGCAAAGGCAGGAGGTGATGGCTCCTACTACAGGAATCAGGGAGTTGAAAATGGCAACCTTCCCTACAGGATTGCAACTTAACAGTTTGTTGTAAAGGGAGAAGCCGATGGTGGAGATGGCAATGAGCAAGAGTAGGTCGATAATGCCCATCAAGTTGATGACAGGAAGATAACCTCCTGCCAGTAAACCCGGAATCACCAACAAGGCTCCACCGATGCTCAGCGAATAGCCTGTGCCCACAAATACATCCATTCGCTTGTTCAAACCTCTGGTAAGCAGTGAGGCACTCGCCCCACAGAGCGCATTGAGGATGATCATGCCATCGCCCAGGAAGGTAAATCTGCCGCTGCCTTTTCCACCATGATTCA
>ERZ780075.897-NODE-897-length-11855-cov-2.466017_pt1 | contig 11855 bp, 12 predicted proteins | sample MGYA00511839_ERZ780075 | MGnify/ENA primary metagenome ERZ780075 (study PRJEB29588, sample SAMEA2155953) | human gut metagenome | biome: human gut; feature: human-associated habitat; material: faeces | place: Denmark | collected 2008/2010 ...
CTTAATCGTTTTCGTATCTTCACTATACCACAATTCATTATTATTGCAACCCCTAATTTACATTTTCAACATTTTTAACACTTTTTATTATCTTTTATTATGCATTTTGTATAGTATTATGTTATGTATTTAAAACGATTACGCCTTTGATCTTAATTATTATACAATTATAATTACTTAAGTGATATTATCTCATCAGCATTTTTAACTATAATATGCAGTTTTCTTTGTATATATGTCATAAAAGCATTATTTTTTATTGTTTTATGCTTGATTTTTAGATATTCGCATTATATACTTCTATATATAGGCAACTTAAACGTTTGCGCACATTCAATAAAAAGGAGATTTTATATATGAAATTTGGACACTTCGATGATCAAAACAAAGAGTACGTCATCACCTCTCCAAGGACTCCGTTACCATGGATCAACTACCTCGGATGTGAGAATTTCTTTTCTCTGGTATCAAATACCTGCGGTGGCTACAGCTTCTATAAGGATGCAAAGCTTCTGCGTCTCACCAGATACCGCTACAACAACGTGCCGTACGACAGCAACGGACACTACTACTATATAAAGGATGGCGACACAATCTGGAATCCGGGCTGGATGCCTTCTAAGACCGAGCTTGACTCATACGAATGCCGTCATGGCATGGGCTATTCTGTTTTCACAGGAGTAAAAAACGGCTTAATGGCTCAGCTTACCGACTTTGTTCCTATGGGCTCTACCTGCGAGATCAATAAGCTCACATTGAAAAACACATCTGATAAGAAAAAAGACTTTTCGGTTTTCTCATATGTAGAGTTCTGTCTGTGGAATGCCATGGATGACATGACCAACTTCCACCGTAACTTCTCTACCGGAGAGGTTGAGATTCACGTCGGTGGCTCTCAGCTCTTCCACAAGACAGAATACAGAGAACGCCGCAATCACTATGCTGTATATGCTGTAAATGCCTCTGTTGACGGATTTGACACAGACAGGGATTCATTCTTAGGTGCCTACGGCGAAAACAGCGCGCCTTCCGTTGTAGTAAATGATCAGTCTAAGAACTCTGTTGCAAGCGGCTGGGCTCCTGTCGGCTCTCATCACCTGAAGGTAGCTCTTGAGCCGGGCGAAGAAAAAACATATATATTTGTACTTGGATATGTAGAAAACCCTGTGAACGAAAAATGGGTTGGACGCGCTGAAGACGGAATCATAAACCGAGCTCCTGCCGATGCACTCCTTGCAAGATTTGACACCACCGAAAAAGCCGACGCTGCTTTAGCAGAGCTTAAGGCTTACTGGGATAAGCTGCTTGGTCACTTTAGTATCTCTTCATCGGAGGAAAAGCTTGACCGCATGGTAAATGTATGGCATCAGTATCAGTGCATGGTTACCTTTAACATGAGCCGCTCTGCTTCTTATTTTGAATCAGGCATCGGACGAGGCATGGGCTTTAGGGATTCATGCCAGGATCTGCTGGGCTTCGTACATCTGATTCCGGACAGAGCAAGAGAGAGAATACTCGACATTGCAGCCACACAGTTTGAGGATGGCTCTGCTTATCATCAGTACCAGCCTCTCACCAAAAAGGGCAATGCCGACATAGGCTCAGGCTTTAACGATGACCCTCTGTGGCTTATCGCTGCTGCCGCTGCTTACATCAAGGAGACAGGCGACTACTCTATTCTTGACGAGTCAACACCATATGACAGCGATCCTTCAAAGGCAACTGACTTTATGGAGCATCTGCGCCGCTCCTTCAACTATACAATCAATCATCTCGGACCTCATGGTCTGCCACAGATTGGACGTGCTGACTGGAACGATTGTCTGAACTTAAACTGCTTCTCCGAGGAGCCTGGCGAGTCCTTCCAGACCTTTGGACCATCTGAAGGACCTAATGCCGAATCTGTTTTTATCGCAGGCATGTTTGTAAAATACGGAAAAGACTATGTAAAAATCTGCAGACATAAGGGACTTTGCGACGAGGCTGATACAGCCCAAAAGGCTATTGAACAGATGGAAAAGACCGTCATGGATGCCGGCTGGGATGGCGAGTGGTATCTTCGTGCTTACGACCACTACAAGCACAAGATTGGTTCCAAGGAATGTGAGGATGGAAAAATCTTTATTGAGCCACAGGGCTTTTGTGTTATCGCTGAAATCGGAAAGGATGAAGGGCTCTGCCTTAAGGCAATGCAGTCTGTTGAAAAATATCTTGATACTAAATATGGCATCGTGCTCTTGCAGCCGCCTTACCACAGATATCATGTGGAGCTTGGTGAAATCTCTTCTTATCCACCGGGATACAAGGAGAATGCCGGCATCTTCTGCCACAACAATCCTTGGATTTCTATAGCTGAGACTGTTATCGGCCGTGGAAACAGAGCATGGCAGGTATACACCCGGACCTGTCCTGCATACATTGAGGATATCAGCGAAATTCACCGCACCGAGCCTTATGTATACAGCCAGATGATTGCCGGTAAAGACGCTCCTAACTTTGGTGAAGCAAAGAACAGCTGGCTGACAGGTACTGCTGCATGGACCTTCCTCGATGTCTCACAGTACATCCTCGGTATACGTCCTGACTACGATGGTCTTATCATAGATCCTTGTATTCCTGACACTATGGACGGCTTTACAGCTAAGCGTAAGTTCCGTGGCAATACTTACCACATTACGGTCAGAAATCCTGCTCACGTACAAAAGGGTGTGACAAAGCTCATCGTGGATGGCGCTGCTATTGATGGCAATATGATTCCGGCTATTAACGGAACCGGACACGATGTTACAGTCGAGGTTACAATGGGTTAGAGATACCAGACAGGCCTCTGTACTGCTTCAAATATGACCTGGAATACGAAAATGCCGCCGCAGAGCAAGCTCTACGGCGGCATTTAGACTGCTGGTGATGTTCTTCCCATGTCTTTATTTCTTCTCTAAAGGATGCTGTTATGTAATTGAGACCTGCCACATATGCTCCTCGGTCTCTCCCATGTGAAACAGCTCCACAGTCTGTTCATCATGAGTATCATCAGGCTCATAGTTGCCAAGAAGATGTATGAGATACTTCTCCTGCTCATCTGATGTAGAGACCTTATCAATGTGTTTTTGCAATTCCTCAAGAAGCTGTTTTGGCTCCATGTCGGCATCGACTGCGATTCCAAAGCACTTCTTCGCAAGACCTGCGGTATAATACAGCTCGTAGTTACTTACAAGCACTGATTTTTGGCGTAAGCATTTGAGTATGATGCTTTGTCTGGCTATTGATGTAATCATATTATTTCCTTTCCGAGTTAGCTGGAATACCTCTAAGTCCAAGTTATTTCCATTATACCCTATTTGCTTTTTGTTTCAAGAGTATAACATGATATAGCTAAAGATAACTTAAGAGAGTCCTATGAAGTGGCAACAAATCCCGTCAGGAAATAATAAAGTGCTCCCATTGCCTTTCCAATAGCCATAGAAATCACTATAATCCCAAGACCGGCGCGAAGCTTCATGCGCTTATATATAATAGGGAATGTGTGCAGTATTTCTGCGAGTGCAACTGCAATACAGCCGACAAATATGCCGACACACAATCCATATATTGCAATAATTATATTCCCACAGATATTGCTTACAGGTACTTTGGGCATATTTGCAAAGCCCAGATTATATGCCGTATCAAGCACTGACGATATATTACCTGCCACCACACCACATATCATGACATTTTCTATAAGTATTATATTTTCTATCCTGCTGCACCGAAGTATACGCGGCACCACTCCTATCACGAGCACAAATGCAAATACACCGGCTGACACTCCTGCCCCTGCTAAAAACGCTATCACTGACAAAATTATTTCACGCAATATATATTCAAACATCCTGCTTTTCCTTTACCTTGTCTATTATTGTGTTCCACGTATCCTTATTATGCTTATCCATCTCCACCTGAATCGGTGTGACATCGTCGGATAGCTTACGCTTTCCGATATGATTAAAAAACAGTATGATTCCAACCGCCAGACCAATACAGTAAAACACCTCAAGCACCGACACCTGTGGCTTTTCCACTCCCATTATCTGCTTGTAGAAATGTTCAAACACACCTGATATCGAAATATCATTATTGAAAGCCATGATTGTAAAAGCTGAACCAAAAAATATAAGTATACACACCGCTGCAACCTTTAGTGCTTCAAGAATCTTGTTTTTGCTGTTGTCGTCATACTCTACAAGTACCTCCGGCTCACCAATGCTTATAACCTGTGCATCATCATAGATTTCCGTGATCTGCTCTATTATTTTCATTACAGATATCACGCTCTTTTTACCGCGTATCTTATCCACGACCATTCCCTTTATCTGCCCCTCATAGCGCGAATATTTACAATACACACTTGCTATATCATTGATGCAGACCTGCCTGCGGTGAAGTGTTTTCTGCTGTTCTGCACGTATATACACGAGAATTTTTTCTTTTGAGGTATCAGTATGCTCCGGCATTTTCATGCTCCCTTCGATTAATATTCATATGTATATAATTTCCATTTATTTTGATTTTATACACAAAATACACACATGTAATTAAATCAATATTTTTCGTGCGATATATTGTTTTTTTCGTGCAAACATCATAAAATAAATATAATTAATCTAAAGAGAGAGGTAACAAATGGCATACACTAAGGAAATACTGACTCTCGCCGTGGAAATCGGCGATTGTATGCTCAGAAACGGTGCAGAAATCTACAGAGTGGAAGACACTGTGGTTCATATACTAAGTTCATATGAGGTGGAGGAATTTGACGTATATGTGCTGTCAAACGGAATATTTGCAAGTGCAAATGAGAACAAGGAGGATGCCTGCAGCATCGTGCGCCACGTACCGCTTGGTGCTGTCAATCTGGCAAAGATCAGTGCGTTAAACCAGCTCGCAAGGGACATATGTGACCAGAAAATCTCCCTGATTGACTCATGGGACAAGCTTGAGCAGTGCAAAAATATTCCTAATTACAAAAAAAGCGCACAGATTTTCTTCTGTGGGCTCGGAAGTGCCTGCTTTTGCTATCTTTTTGGCGGAAGCTGGCTTGACTTTGTTTTTGCATTTGTTATAGGCTCACTGGAGCAGGTGCTTTTGTTTGGTCTTAAAAAATATAAGTTCACAAGGATTATAACCAATATTCTTGCCAGTCTTTTTGTGACACTGCTTGCCACCGCAAGTACACTTACAGGGCTTTCTCTTTTACCTGATAAAATCATTATAGGAGCTATCATGCCGCTCGTTCCGGGAATAGCATTTACTACATCTATCAGGGATATCTATAACGGGGATTATCTGTCCGGTACGATACATCTGCTCGATGCACTGATTACAGCCGTGTGTGTTGCTGTGGGAGCATGTCTGCCATTTGTTGTGATGAAATATATTGGAGGGCTTTAAGCTATGGAGTTTATAATACAATTTATTGTGGCTCTCTTTGCCACATTATCGTTTGCAGTTATTTTTTCCGCTCCAAAAAAGGAGCTGTTTTACTGCGGTTTTACAGGAGCGCTTGGCTGGATCATCTACTATATAATGGTTCAGTTTGATATGGGTGTTGTGTTTCCATCGCTTATCGCGACACTGTGCCTTACGATAATGGCGCGCATTTTTGCTGCGGCACGCTCTATGCCTGTGACAGTTTATCTGCTTTCCGGTATCTTTCCTCTTGTGCCCGGAGCAGGAATTTTTTACACGGCATATTATCTTTTTACGAATGACAGAGCACTTTCCTCCTCAAAGGGTATTGAAACCTTTGAGGTGGCGGGTGCCATCGTGCTCGGTATCATATTCGGGTTTGGCATACCGCAGAGTTTGTTTAATCTATTGAAGCCTAAGAAAAAATGAATTACTTGAACTATGTCAAATTTGCAATTTTCTGCGCCAGATCCTCGAGATACTCCCAACGCTCCATTTTCTCCATCAGCTGCCCCTCGAGGTCTTCCTTTTCCTTTGTGAGTTCGTTTAACTTACCAAAGTTAGTGGCATTCTTTACCATCTCATCATCTATCTCAGAAAGCCTGTTTTCCAGCTTTTCTATGTCAGCCTCTATCGTCTCGTACTCTTTTTGCTCTTTGTAGGTAAATTTGAGCTTTTTCTCATGACCCCAGGTTTCCATGGATTTCTTCTTCCGGGCTTCTTTTGAGTCTGTACCATCTGATGCAGTATTTCCCTGTGCTCCTGAAGCGGATGCTCCTGTGGATGATGCATTTTCCGATACGGTTTTTCCTGATGCAGGCTGTGGGCGTTTATTCATATAGTCGGTGTATCCGCCCTCATACTGTACGATTTTTCCGGCTCCCTCAAATGCAAAAATACGCTTTGCGATCCTGTCAAGGAAATACCTGTCATGGGATACCGTAATGACTATTCCGTCATAGCCATCCAGATAATCCTCTAAAATAGCCAGTGTCTCGACATCCAGGTCATTGGTCGGCTCGTCAAGTATCAGTACATTCGGTGCGCTCATCAGCACACGAAGAAGATAGAGTCTTCTCTTCTCTCCACCCGAGAGCTTGCCTACCGGGCTGTACTGCTGCTCCGGCGGGAATAAAAACCGCTCAAGCATGGCAGATGCTGACACAAGTCCGTCTGCCGTGCGCACAAACTCTGCAGCTTCTTTCACGTAGTCTATCACTCGAAGCTCAGGCTCTATATCCACTTCCTGACCGAAATATCCTATCTTTATCGTCTGTCCTATCTCTACCTCACCTGAATCAGGCTCGATAAAACCGGCGATCATCTTCATGAGTGTGGACTTTCCACAGCCGTTTTTGCCGACAAAGCCGATACGGTCATTTTTCAGGAAAATATACGTGAAATCCTTTACACAGACGATATCTCCGTACGCCTTTGAAATATCATGAAGCTCTATGGTTGTCCTTCCCATACGCGATGAAACCGATGAAAGCTCAACTTTTCCGTCTGTCTGCGGTCCTTTTTGGTCTCGCAAAGCCTCATATCTTTGTATGTGTGCCTTCTGCTTTGTGGAACGAGCTCTTGCTCCGCGCTGCATCCACTCTATTTCTTTTCTAAGGATGGACTGACGCTTGCGCTCACTTGCCCTCTCACTCTCCTCTCTGGCTGCCTTAAGCTCAAGAAAGCCCGAGTAGTTTGTATCATAGCTGTAGGTCTGTCCCTTGTCCACCTCCACGATTCTGTTACAGACACTGTCTAGAAAATAGCGGTCATGCGTGATCATGATGATTGCACCCCTGAAGCGGCGCAGATAATCCTCCAGCCACTCCACCATCTCGTAGTCTAAGTGGTTGGTCGGCTCGTCCAATATGAGTACATCACACGGCTTAAGTACGACTGTTGCAAGCGCAAGCCTCTTTCTCTGTCCTCCTGAGAGCTCACCGGTCTTTTGCGCCATATCTGTGATATCAAGCTTCATAAGAAGTGACTTTGCATCACTTTCTATACTCCAGCGCATGTCCTCATCCAGCTGCGAGGTAACCACACGGCTCATCACATGCTCAAGAGCTGTCTCGTCCGGGTCAAACTCCGGATTCTGCGGCAGATAGTTTATCACTATATGATTTGCTGTGGTGACAGTTCCCTCATCCGGCTCTTCATCACCAGCCACAATCTTTAAAAGTGTAGACTTTCCTGTACCATTTATACCTATGATACCGATTTTTTCGTTTTCCTGCACATAAAAGGAAGCTTTAGAAAAAAGCTTCCTTCCAGTATATGACTTTGTTATATTTTCGACATTAATGATGTTCATCTTCTCGTATTTTCTCCTCCCTCTCATGCTCCTGCTTCTCCTTGGCCTCAAGGATTGCCTCATTGAGCGAAAGCATCTTTGCATCAAGCTGTCCTACGATACCTGCACACTCACGCAGATCGCGGCTGATATACTCAGGTGCATTGCCCTCGAACTTGTAATATATCTTGTGCTCAAGGCTTGCCCAGAAATCCATAGCTATTGTACGAATCTGTATCTCAACCTTTGTGTCCTCCACCTTGTTTGAAAGAAAAATAGGCACCGAAACAATCATGTGGTAGCTCTTGTAGCCGCTCGCCTTCGGATGCTTCATATAATCCTTTACCGATATGACGGTCAAATCATTCTGCCTGCCAATCATCTCAGCAAGCCGGTATATATCAGATGTGAACGAGCACACGATTCTGATACCTGCTATATCCTTTACATATGTGACCATATTCTCTATGGTGCTCTCGTAGCCTCCCTTTTTGAGCTTCTTTACTATGCTTTCAGGAGTCTTGATACGCGACTTTATGTACTCTATCGGATTGTAATTATGTATGTGAACAAACTCGTCATTTAGTATCTCGAGCTTAGTATTGACCTCTTTCAGTGCAGAATTGTATAGAAACATCATAGTCTCCCAGCTATCAATGCCCTCCGCAAACTCTTGTTCCATTAAAAACCTCCCTGTGATCTATTCGCCTGTATGTTTATCAGACTCTATTAATCAATTATAGCATATTTATTCGCATAATTGGCAAATTATACCTATTATTTATATATTTTTTATTCTTGTTATTTTATATGTTGTTTATTTTTGTATGTGCACAGATCCGCACGCTGCAGGCACAGCGTGCGGACCGTCATTATATCAATAATAACTCATCATATCCATAATGAGGCATCAATCCTCCTCGATGACGTGCATCTCGAGAAAATCAAAGTCGATATCCTCCACAAAATTATCCTTCGTAAAGCGAGTCTTTCCATGCCTCTTGAAATCACTTACGTTGCTGTCAAGCCAGATGGGCTTTCCCAGGTCAAAAGCAAGGCAGGCATCCTCAAGTGCCTTAAAGATCTTGTGTGTACGTGTGTCGTCACTGTCATTTTCTATTGTAATATCACGCATCAGGTGCGTGTCAGTATAAATCTTAAACCAAATACGCATATTATTCTCCCAAAAGTCTTCTCTGACGATTGCATTCATACATGAGCAAAGTGGCTGATATTGCGGCATTAAGCGACTCCACAGCTCCCTCCATAGGGATGCGGATATATGTGTCCGCCATGTCAGCTATCTCATCTGATAATCCATTGCCCTCATTTCCTATCATAAAGCCACAGGCTCCGGTGTAGTCCGGTCTGTCATAAGAGCACTTACCCTTTAAATGAGCTGCGTAGAGAGAAACTCCCTTTGACTTTGCATACTCTATAGTCTCCGGAAGGTCATCTGTAATGTAAAACGGCACACGGTAGAGTGAGCCCATGGTTGAGCGCACAGTCTTTGGATTAAAAATGTCCACTGTTGTGCGATTCATTATAATACCGCTTACACCTGCGCCCTCACCGGTACGGATCATAGTGCCTAAGTTTCCCGGATCCTGTATACTCTCAAGCACAAGAAGCTCTGTCTTGTCGCCCTTAAAAAGTTCATCTATCTCATAGTGCGGCATCTTTACTATAGCAAGCACACCCTGCGGAGTCTGCGTGTCAGACATGCTCTTAAACACCGAGTCACTCACTATTTCTGTTTTGTCAAGGAAACGCTTCTTCTCTTCCTTAAACCTGTCATCATTAAAAAATGACTCAGACATATATACGGCACTTACCCAGTCATATGGCGCCTCAAAGCTCATCTTTGGACCCTCAACCACGAATACGCCCTGCTTTTTCCGCTCCTTTGCCTTGCTTAAAAGAGCCTGCACATTTTTTATGCTTTTGTTTGATGCACTTGTAATCATTTTCTTCTCTTTCTATATTGATGATATGAGGGTCAAAAAGTATTTTGCCCCTCATTTATGATTAACATTCGTCTTTCTCCGAATGCATAAATGCCCCTGCACCGGCACATGCACGCAATTACCTGCATTTAATGTGCCGGATACAAGGGCATTCATATTTATCGTAACTATATTAGATACTAAACCAGAGATTTAGAGATATCGTACATGTACTCGTCTACACTCTTCTTCATAGCAAGTGCCTCGTCGATATCGAAATCTACGAAATTGCCATCCTTGTGGGCAATAACTCTGTTTGACTTGCCCTCGCAGAGTAAATCAACTGCCATAGCGCCCATGATTGTAGCGTATACACGGTCCTTGCATGAAGGGCTTCCACCTCTTTGCATATGTCCAAGGATAGTTGCTCGAGTCTCGATGCCTGTAGCAGCCTCAATTTCCTTAGCCATCTCCTGTGAATGTCCTACGCCCTCAGCATTGATGATGATGTAATGCTGCTTGCCGAGCTCTCTTGCGTGAGCTACTCTCTCGATGAGTGCCTCAAGGTTGTTGTCATACTTCTCAGGAAGTAATACTTCCTCAGCGCCGTTTGCAAGACCACACCATAATGCAATGTATCCTGCTCCACGTCCCATAACCTCAATGACAGAGCACCGCTCGTGCGATTGTGCCGTATCACGGATTTTATCTATGGCATCCTTAACCGTGTTCAGCGCCGTATCAAAACCAATGGTCAAATCCGTGCAGCCGATGTCGTTATCGATTGTACCGGGGACACCGATGGTCGGCATACCGGCCTGTGAAAGTGCACGCGCGCCGCGGAACGATCCGTCTCCGCCGATGACGACAATACCTTCTATTCCCACGCGATGCGCCATTTCAATGGCTTTTTTAACGCCGGCCTCCTCGCGAAATTCGGGGCAGCGCGATGTTTGCAAAATCGTACCGCCGCGATGCAGAATATCCGAAACACTGCGCGCATTCATTTCTGTAAACAGGCCGTGAATTAAGCCTGTATATCCCTTGCGGATACCGCAAACCTCCATACCGCTTGACAAACCCATACGAACAACGGCACGAATGGCCGCGTTCATACCCGGTGCGTCACCGCCGCTTGTTAATACGCCGATTTTTTTCATATGCATCCTCCGTTTCTGCGGCCTTTGCCGCTGTACATTGTATCAAAATCAAAAAAACTACAGTGCCTTTTCAATAATCACGCTGTGCGCCTCCGTAAGCTCGGCCTCCGGCACTAAAATTTCGTAACAGCCAAACTGGTCGTTGCCGCTTTGATTCACGCTGCGGATTTTAACCGGCAGCCCGGCCTCCTGCAAAAGCATCCTTATTTTCTCGGCCGATTCCTTACTTTGCGCAATATATACAACCATCCACATAAGAAAAACCTCCCCTTTGCAGCGGTCATCGATTCAGCCGCATTTTTTACTTATTCCGACTCAATCGCGCCGTGCTTGGTATAAATTTGTGCTTTCCCTTTAATTTTCATAGCCGTTGTCGTTTCGGTAAATTCCGCAATAAAAACCTCGCCCTTATCCAGCTTTTCCGTATGATGAAAACGCGTGTCGCGTCCGCTGGTTAAGCCCATAATGCTCACGCCGTTTTCTTCTGCTTTAATCACAACATATTCGTGTTCCATAATACCCTCCGTCATTTTTTATTCTAAACCCTCCGGCAGTCCGGCAAAGGCTTCTGTTACATCCACTGCCGTCCTATGCGCCGCATCAAAGGCAAACACGCGGCTGCCGATGGGAACAAAACGTATTTTTTTATATAATGCGGTCGGCTTTTCCCCGGCATATAACGGGAAGCAGCGCGCCGCTGTTTTCTCTTGTTTTAAAAAGGCAAACGCCTTTTCCTTCAGCCCGTCACCGCTCGGCATAAAGCTTAAAGAGTCACGGTGCCGCAGGCAATAATCATAAATTAAATATTCTGTAATTTTGGTGTCGGCAAGCTTTTCCGTGCCAAATTTGTGCAGCCGTTCAAACATGGTTTTCAGGCTTTTGGCCGTTAAATCACCCTGCATAAAGACCGCCATATCATAAAAAAAGTAAAACTCTCTGCCCGCATAATGCGTTTTTAAAATGTACGGCACCGTCACTTCAAACGCGCCGCCGTTATAATACCGCTCC